>JGI24698J34947_10001037_pt1 | contig 14313 bp, 14 predicted proteins | sample TergutMp193P3_FD_34947 | JGI IMG/M metagenome (IMG submission 34947) | reverse complement strand
TATATAATCCTTAGGTATAGGCAAGGTTATTTGCTCCTTCTCCGCTTTGCATATTGTTCTAACCATAAAAACTCCGAATATAGAAAGCAATATAGTAAATTAAAATGGCGTGATTCTAATTGAAGAGCTATCAACTGATAATTCATACCATTCATTCTTTAAACACGATGCTTTATCCGTATTCAACATTATAAGACAATCACGTGAAATCCGAAAATAAATCATATCTTCTTCAAAATCATCAATAGTCCCTTGAATTATCACTTTTTTTTCATTTGTATTTACCCAATATGCACCGTCATTTTGTAAAAGGGTTTTATTTATCTCGTTCCATGCAATGTCAATATCTAGTTCAACATAAAACTCATAACCAACTTCAGGCTTGATTTCTTTTGAGTCCCATATACCGGATATAAAACCTACCGAGGTTGTCATAAAAACCTCATTACCGTCAATTCGTTCAACTTGTACTTTCACTTTGCAACTCCTTTCGCTAGCGGTGGGGTTTTGCGGTTTTTATTATACAATTCTTCATTTACGAGAAATCTTTAATGTCCCCACTTGCTTTCCTTCTTCAAAAATATCAAATATGTATCCTCCTGTTCAAGGCTGGGAGATATTGGAATTTTGAAATCATACAGTTGATTTACAATTGCAGCAAATATCTCCTTATCTATAGTAATACTGTCGTTTAAAGATCTTCCATTAGGATAATTACTTTCCCTGAAATAGGCTTTGATAAAATAATCAACTCCCTTTTGAGCGTTAGCAGCAACAGCCGAATCATTATGAACTATCAAAAAGCGTTTGGCAAAATCATCATCAATTTCGACTTTTAATGTTGATTGTTTTTTCAACATGCAACGTATTTTGTTTACATATTTGTTTTTATTTATATCTTGCCTGTATTCATGATAATAGTCAAAAAATTTAAATTTATAATCATACGAAAAATCACAAGAACTGTATTTTTCTTTGCGTTGCAAATAGCAAAGCAGACTTTCAATGCCAACTACTGCTTTTCCATTATGCTGGGGACTCTCAATGTCTATTGATATATAATGATAGCTATGATGTGGGCTATACAAGTAATATGCGATATCATCCAAATCAGATAGAATCTGTTTCATAACCTCTCCATTCTCGGAATCCCTGCAATTATATTCGGGATCATTACAGCTAATAAAACAAGAACTTAAAACAATCGTTAAACAGCATAAGGAAATTATTTTCATGATTTTTCCCCCGAATACAAGAGTCAAAAGATTCTTACATACTTCTCCGGCACGTTCAGATTCCACACGCCGCCCTTCCACACGGCTTTTGGATCAATCGTTTTGATTTCCAGTTTCAACGAATCATTCCCGAAAAAAGTCAGGGCATGATTTTCCACGTATTCCAGGGATAAATTGTGACTCCCGGAATTGTTGCAGTCAAGCGCGTTTACCCTTTGCCCAAAGAACAGTGTTGCAAACTTGTGAATGTCAACGCCGCCGTAAACGGGAACAAAAACGCAATCACCCGTCCCCTCCATATAACGCTCGTCCTGCGGGAAAACAACTTTCCAGCCGTCGCTTTTCCAAAGAATACTCGCGGCACTCAAACCCAGGGTTCCGCTCAATTCCAAACGGTATTTCTCATTGGGAACGGCAAACAGAACAGCAGACAGTTTTTCCTTCACGCTTCCCTGCGAAACGGAAAGCACAGCCTTTATCTTTGCGCTGTCCGGCAATGACTGTTTTTTGCCGTCCCTGAAATAATTTTGAACCTTTGGCCCTGACGTGCAGGAGATTAAAAGCAGGGCTGCAAGCAACCAGGGAATTTTCATTTGGCCTTTTCCATATAAGCCTTGGCTCTCTCGTGCAGATTCAGCGCTTCGCAAACCTTTGCCAAATGCAGCCAGAGTTCCTTTTCGTCCATTCCGCTCGCTTCCAGCTTTTCAAAAATAGCCAGGGCTTCCTGGTATTTGCCGGTTTTGTAAAGACCCCAGGCCTTTGTATCCAGATAGGAAGGTTCCTCGGAATGTGTCAATGCCTTTTCTGCAAGAGCCAGGCCTTTTTTGGCATCAATATCGCGGTCTATCAGCATGTAGCCAAAATTATTCATGGCAACATGGCTTTCCGGTTCCTGCTTCAGAATTTGCTCATACCAGACCGTGGCAAGGGTTATGCTGTCCATAAGGTCGTAAACGCTTGCTATTCTAAGTGCTACCTTGGATGTGAATTCCTTTGAGGGATGCATGAAATATATGCTCAGTAAAACCTCGTTTGCCTCGCTGTATTTTTTCATGGATATTAAAATTTCCGCCTGCCCGAATCCATATACGGCATATTCAATTCCGTTTGCCGCGAATGCNTCTCCAAGCAATGCGGCAGTTGCGGAATCCGGNGTATCGGTTACATGGTATAAAAAGAGTTGCTTGTCCAAAAGCGCCTGCGGGTAATCCAGTTCCGGGAGCAAAATGCCGTAAACTCTTTTTAGTTCCCGGCTAATCCTTTTAAATTCCGGGGTAAACTCCTGATCGCTCTTTTCAAATTCCCAGTCCTTTAAAAAGTCCAGCACCAGCGCATATTCGTATAGAACAGGCAGGTTGTCACTCATCATGTCCGTTGCCTTTTTATAGTAGATCTCCGCGCTGTCTATATTTCGCTTTTCCTTGTAAATCCTTGCCAGATAGAGAAAGTCACTGCTCGTTGCCTTTGTGCTTTGCACGGCCAGCCTCAGCAGGGGAAGGGCTTCGTCTATTTTGTTTTGCCGGAGCAGGATTTTGATAAGCTCGTCCAGCAGGAAATGGCTTGTGGGTTCGTTGGCCAGCGCTCTCTTGTAGAATAGCTCGGCAAAGACAATCTTGTTGCTCTCCAGCATGTCCAGGGCGCGCAAAAAGGATTCGTGGGCAATCGTTGCGTCCGGGGTATCCGCTTTAAGCATGGTGTCTATCTTTGCGAGTTCTGCCGCCATGTTTATTTCTATCTTCTGCGCTCCTGCCGCTTCCGCACCTGCAGTTTCCAGATTTGGCCTGCCTGTGCAGGAACACAGCAGTAATAACAGGCATAGACAATACAACTTGATTTTCATTTTTACTCCGCTACCGTTAAATCTATTGCTGTTCCCGTTTCCAGAAATTCTCCCGGCTTGGGAGTCATTTCCAGAACAGTGTTGGGTAATTTGTCTTCTATCTGTATGGTTGTTATTTCACCTGTTCTAAAGCCCAGGGAATCTATGATTGCTCTTGCCTTGTCCAGCGACATTTCCTTTAGATTGGGCAGTAAAATTTTCCCGGAGCTATTACCCGAAGATATTATCAGGTCTATTTTTGAGCCTATGCGGACTTTTTTGCCGGCTTCGGGTTCGGTGCGGATTACCACTCCCTTGGGAATTTCCGTGTGCGCACCCTCTATTTTTAAACCCAGCAAAAGTTCCAGCCTTTGAAGGGATATTTCGGCTTGCCTTTGGCTTGCGCCTCGCAAATCNGGGACGCTCACCTCGTGGCGGCCTTTGGAAAGGGTTAANAGGATAGTTCTGCTNTCCTTTACCGTCCTTCCGGCTGCGGGTATTTGAAGCAAAACATGGTTTGCCGGAATTTCTCCGCTATACCTGCCTTCCTTAGCCCATTTTACATTTAAACCAGCCCTTTTTAAGGTTCCCTCGGCTTCTTCTGCCGGCAAATCCACCACATTTGGCACGGACATTGTTTTTGCCATTCGACCGGCAATAAACGGCATAAAGAACCAATTAACCGCAATAGCAATAAAAAATACCGCAAATATCCAAAAAACAATAGCTAATAGCGGTGGATGACGGCCAATAAAGCTGATAAATCTGAGCAAACGTTTCATTTTGTGATTATAAATGTAGAAATTTTTCTATATTCTTCCATTATGTTAGCTACGCCTCCTATTTGGTTTTTAGTCCCTGTTTCTGCCTTGATTGCCCTCATTTTCGCTTTGCTTTTTTATAAAAGCATGATGAAAAAACCGGAAGGCAATCAAAAGATGAAAGACATTGCCCAATACGTAAGGGAAGGAGCAATGGCCTATCTTAAAAGGCAGTATAAAATAGTATCGCTTGTATTTGCGGTGCTGTTTGTCATCTTGATAGTGCTTGTGGTGCTGGGTATTCAAAATCCCTTTGTGCCCGTGGCTTTCCTTACCGGCGGTTTTTTCTCCGGTTTGTGCGGGTTCCTCGGCATGAAAACGGCAACCCAGGCGAGCAGCAGAACGGCAAACGGAGCCGTGCAAAGCTTGAACAGCGCCTTGCAAATAGCCTTCCGCAGCGGTGCGGTTATGGGCCTGGTGGTTGTTGGCTTTGGCCTGTTTGATATTTCGCTCTGGTATATATTCCTCAATTATGTCTTTGACAATAACATACTAGGCTTTGGCGTGGGCTATACCCAGGAACAGAAGATGGTGGAAATNACCACCGTCATGATAACATTCGGAATGGGTGCCAGCGTTCAGGCATTGTTTGCCCGCGTTGGCGGCGGCATTTACACAAAGGCCGCAGATGTAGGCGCAGACCTTGTAGGCAAGGTAGAAGCAGGAATTCCCGAAGACGACCCTCGCAACCCGGCTACCATTGCAGATAATGTTGGCGATAACGTAGGCGACGTTGCCGGCATGGGCGCAGACTTGTACGAGAGCTATTGCGGTTCCATCCTGGCTACTGCGGCTCTTGGCGCGGTTTTGCCGCAACTCGGCATTGAAGCCATAATAGCCCCCATGCTTGTGGCAGGGCTTGGAATCCTGCTTTCGCTAGCAGGCATAATGATGATTCGCACAAATGAAGATGCCAGTTCCAAAGGATTGCTCCGCTCGCTCTTGGTAGGGACTCTCGGCAGTTCGGTTTTGATTTTAATAGCAGTTGCGGCTCTGGCCGCCTTTGGAATAATCTCCTGGGGAATTTTTGGCTCCGTGTGCGCAGGCTTGATAGTGGGCGTNATAATCGGGCAGTTCACGGAATACTATACATCCGATATTTACAGGCCAACTCANGGCATAGCAAATCAGGCAAGGCTTGGCCACGCAACAACAATAATAGAAGGCATAGCAATTGGAATGAAAAGCACGGGCTTCCCGGTTGTAACCGTTGTGATCGGTATTCTTTTTGCATTCGGGTTTGCCGGCGGTTTCAGCGACTTGTCAATGGGGCTTTACGGAGTTAGCTTTGCCGCAGTAGGAATGCTCTCCACCCTTGGCATAACTCTTGCAACGGATGCCTTTGGGCCAATAGCAGACAACGCCGGCGGAAACGCAGAAATGGCAGGCCTCCCCCCCGAGGTTCGCAAACGCACGGACGAACTTGATATGCTCGGCAACACCACTGCCGCAACGGGAAAGGGCTTTGCCATCGGTTCCGCAGCCTTAACCGCAATAGCGCTACTCGCCGCATACATAGAAGAAGTAAAACACTGGCTCGGTAAACTGGCCTCCGATGCAAACGGAGTTTTCAAGGCCGGCTCGGTTAGCTTTGCAAATTCCACGGAAAAACTGTCGGAGCATTTTGCCCAGGATTCCTCGGTTAAAATCATAGAAAACGGAACAAGAGCAATAAGAGAAGACGGAGCCCTTGTCGGGCTGGTTGCGCAAAACGCCCACATATCCGATTTTTTAACCGCATACAATTTAACCCTTATGAACCCCATGCTCCTTTGCGGATTATTTTTGGGAGCCATGATAGCCTTCCTTTTCTGTTCCATGAGTATTCAGGCGGTGGGCAGGGCAGCCGGCGCAATGGTAGAAGAAGTTCGCCGTCAGTTCCGCGAAATAAAAGGCATCATGGACGGGACGGGCAAACCGGACTACGCCCGTTGCGTTGAAATCAGCACGGCAGGGGCGCAAAGGGAAATGATATTGCCTTCCCTGATGGCGGTTATAATTCCGGTTCTTGTGGGATTGATTTTAGGCGTCCCCGGCGTATTCGGTCTTTTGGCAGGCAGTTTGGCGGCAGGTTTTTCCCTGGCAACAATGCTGAACAATTCCGGCGGTGCATGGGACAANGCAAAGAAATTCATAGAAAAAGGCAATTTNGGCGGCAAGGGTTCGGATACCCACAAATCCGCAGTAACAGGGGACACGGTTGGCGATCCCTTCAAAGACACCGCCGGCCCCGCCTTAAACATTCTGATGAAACTGATGACTATGGTGAGCGTTGTATTTTCCGGTCTTGTTGTGAAGTATAGCGAAGTGTTTGCGGGGTTGTTCAGGTAGTTTTTTCATTGGTGTCCGGTAAAAAATATGTATTTTCGATTCGGGGCAATTCGGTAGGGGCGACCCTCGCGGTCGTCCTCATGCAGTTGCCCCAAAATTGCCGTTTTTAACCCCAAAAACGCCATTTTTCCAAAAAAATAAAAAAATAATCCCCACGCCCAAATCCGTATTTGTCATAAAAAAAGATAGTTAAAAGCGGCTTTTTTAGCTATTTTCGGGTATTTCCGCAAATCATGGATTTTTATTTTCTAAGGACATAATTTAAAAGAGGTTTTTTTATGAAAAAGGTTCTGTTTTTTGCTATGCTGGTTTTTGCAACCGGTTTGCTGTTTTCCTGTTCTTCGGATGATCTGGAATCATCGGATCCCGGTTCTGCCGATAAAGGGGACGATATAGGCAATTATAAGACTGTTGTTATCGGCACACAGACTTGGATGGCGGAGAATTTGAATTACGCCGTTGCAGGGAGCAAGTGTTACGGTGAAGGCGGTATAGTCGGTGAAAATTCCATTACAAAAACATTATCGCCCGCAGAAGTGCAGGCCAACTGCGTAAAATATGGTCGCCTTTACGATTGGGCAACAGCTATGGCACTTCCGTCAAGTTGCAATGAAAATAGTTGCTCAGGCATACAGCCAAAGCATCGTGGTATATGTCCTTCCGGTTGGCATATTCCGAGCAATGACGATTGGGGTATACTTATTAATTATGTAGGCGGTTCTTCAACGGCAGGAGCCAAGTTAAAGGCGAAAAGCAGTTGGAACGAAAACGGTAACGGCACAGACCAGTACGGCTTTTCGGCTCTGCCGGGCGGCGAAGGCGGCTTGGCTGATGATGGTAGTTTCTTCGTCTTCTGGAGTGTCGGCTACACCAGCTATTGGTGGAGTGCCAATGAGGACGACGACAGCAAGTACGAGGGCGAGGACAAGTGGTGCGAGAGTGACAGTTGCCGCGCCTACCGCCTACGCATGTACTACGACCGAGACATAGCAGGCTATGCCTTCCAACTCAAGGATCGCTTGCTGTCAGTTCGTTGTCTGCAGGACTAAGCCTCACTTGGCGTTTTTATAGCCAAGTTTCTTCTTAACCGCCGCCAAAGACATACCGCTTTCCAAAAGGGAAAAGATTTCTTCGCGGCCTTTTGTAACGCCTCTACTCTCACCCTCTCTGCGGGCGCAAATAATTGACGCCTGATAGTCGAGTTTTGTCATGCGATTTGCCTCATATTCCGAATACTCATCTCGGGTAAAGTTAGCAATTTTTGCAACATCAAAAAGCTTGTCAAAAAATTTTCCCCTTAGACTTTCGGGCTGCTCCTTTAATTTATGCGAGTTGCACAGGAAAAAAAGAAGCTTGTCTCGCAGGGTCTTGCACTCCGACAACTCCTTTTTGAACTCCGGCAGCCTGACGAACACAAAATTCTCATAATCATACCGAATTTCTGGATGCTCCTCGTTGGAAAAGGAAATATACTGAACTATGTCATCGTTGTTTTTGCCAAAATTGAGTTTAAAGTCAAGGAAGTTGAGAGAGTAAACATTTGGATAGTTGAAATCCCAGTCCCTGCCCTTTTTGTTGCTCTCCACTATGGCCATGCTTGAGTAGTAAAGCGACCGCTTAATGAAATAGGTTTGCCTGCCTACTTGCATCTCAACGATGAAGCTGTTTCCCTTTGAATCCCGGCAGCGTATGTCAAGGTTGGCGTCCCTGTTGCCCTTGGTTTGGCCTGCGATGTAAGGATTCTTGATAACGACATTCGTTATCGGGTGTGCCAGTTTCTTTTTTAGAAAAATATTCAGCAGAGCTATCAGGAGATCTTTGTCTTCCTCGCTTGCGAATATTTTTTTGAAAGCGAAATCCAGCGTCAATTGAGCAAATTTGCCCTGCTCATGGGGTTTTGTTTTTTTCCTCATACTCATTAGACGCGTTTCAGAGGCAAAAAGTTCAAAAAAAGTGACTTTTTTTTATTTTCAACCCATTCACCTAAACATTTGTTCAGTTGTTTTGTGGATTTTGTTAATTCACGGTTAATATCATTGGAAAATTTTCCAAACTTAATGCTTTTTTTATTTTTACTGGATACCAATGACTTTTTCTACATTACCTTCATGTTATTCAGAATCATTTTTGTCGCTTTGTTCCTGTTCTTTTCATCCTGTTCGCAACAGCCTCCCGCTGTTGTTTTTGCGCCGCCTAACCCCGAGGCTCCACTGGCTTTTTTTGGGGAAGGGAATTTTGATTTAAACATGAAGCAGGAATATGCTCTTGCGCTTCACAATGCGGGGCTTTACAGTTTTGTTGCGGAAGATATTTCGGAAGAGAGGGTTGAGAATTCCGTTGAAATTCGGCTGGATTACAAGGAGGAATCCAAAAAACTCAATCACATTCCGGTTCTGGTGCTGAATGCCGAATTTTTGAAGAACGGAGTTACTGCATTCAAATTTACCGTAAAAGAGGAAAATCCAAGAATGTTTTTCACCCCGGCAAACATGAAAAGGGAAAAAAAACTCAGCCGTCAGGTTCTTCTTGAAAAATTCTTGATGGAAGTAAAAAGGGTAAAGCCGGAAGAAAAAATTAGTGGCAATGGATAATAAAGCCGTAGCCGAGGTTTGTATTCCAAACACCGTTTTGGACCGTTTGTCGTTTGGAGTTGATGAAAGCGTTAAAAAAGGCGCGGTTGTTTGGATTTCGCTGAGAGGGCGCAAGGAACCGCAGCTTGGGCTTGTGCTGGATGTTCACGGGAATTTTCCGGAATTTGAACTTAAAACCGCAACCGCTCACGAGTCCGGCTATGTGTTTTCGGAGAGGTATTTGGAAACGCTTTTGTGGTGCGCCAATTATTATATGTGCTCGGCAGGGGANGCCCTCACCGCATTTTGGCCTGCAGACCTGGAAGGATACCTATGCCGCCTTTAACCCCGGAGCAGCAAAACGCCCTGGAACAGTTAACCGCCATGATGGAAGGTTCGGGATTTCGCGGAGCGCTTTTGCACGGAGTTACAGGCAGCGGCAAAACACGGGTTTATCTGGAACTGGTTCGCAAGGCCTTGGATTTGAATTTCAAAACGCTGATCCTTGTGCCGGAAATAAACTTGACACCGCAAACCCGCAAACGATTTGAGGATTTTCTGGGATGTGAAATTCATATTCTACATTCCGCATTGGGCGCAAAGGAAAAACGAAAAACCTGGACAGCCTTGTTATCTGCAAATGCCCCGATTTTAATGGGTACCCGTTCCGCAATCCTTGCGCCTTTTGAACCGCAACTGATTATCATTGACGAGGAACACGATGCTTCCTATAAACAACAGGATCCGGCGCCCCGGTATAATGTCAGGGAAATGGCCTTTCATATTGCGCATAAATACGGGGCTTTGGTGGTTTTGGGGTCTGCCACGCCTTCCATGGAAAGTTACGAAAACGCAAGGAACGGCAATTTAAAGCTTTTGGAGATGAAAAGCCGGCCCGGAGGCTTGCCGCTGCCCGAAGTTATAATTGCGGATATGAAAGAGGAAAGGAAAAAACAGGATAGGGATTTGATGCTCTCGCCGGTGTTGCGTGATGCGCTTTCGCAAACCCTTTCCGAGGGGAATCAGGCTATAGTTTTGATGAATCGCAGGGGGCACAGCACAAACAGGATTTGCGAGGCTTGCGGGAAACCCTTGCAATGCACGGATTGCAACGTCGTGCTGGTTTTTCACAAGCAGTATAATAAGTTTGTGTGCCATTATTGCGGAAAGCGTTTTTCTACGGATACCCATTGCGAGTGCGGTTCAAACAAGTTTGTGCTTTTTGGCAGNGGCATAGAAAGAGCGGAGGAGGAACTCAAAGAATGGTTGCCGGATGCAAAAATTTTGCGTTTGGATTCGGATACTACCAGCGGTTTGGGAGCCACGGAAAAACTTTTGCAGAAATTCAGGGACAAGGAATGTAATATTCTTTTGGGTACCCAGATGGTGGCAAAGGGGCATGATTTTCCCGGTGTTTCACTGGTGGGCGTGTTATGCGCGGATATAGGGAGCGGCATCCCTGATTTTCGTGCCGGCGAGAGATATTTTCAGCTTTTAACGCAGGTTGCAGGGCGGGCAGGGCGGTTTTTGGAAAATTCAAAGGTTATAATACAGACATTTTACCCGGAAAATCCCATTATGCAGTTTGCCATTAAGCACGATTACCCGGGCTTTTTCAAGATGGAATTAAAGGAACGGCAAGAAGCCCATTACCCCCCCTTCTGCAAAATTGCCCAAATAAGGATGCAGGGAAAAAACAAAGAAAATCTGGAAAAAGCAGCCAATACAATAGCACAAACCCTAAAACTCTCAACTTCAAAACTCTCAATCCTAGGCCCGGCGGAACCTTTTGTTTCCAGGGTGCAAAAATTTTACAGGCAAGTTATCACTATTAAAGCGGCACGTGCAGCGGACATCAGGAATTGCATTAAGGGTGTCAAGACGGCAAAAGGGGTAGAAATTCGCGTGGATATGGATTGCTCCCCTTGACAGTCGGTCGATTTATTTCTATATTATAGTAAGCGAATCGGTTTTTTATTTTTTATTATATGTTTCCGGTTAGACGCAAGCCACCGGCTGCGGGTCTCTAACTGCCATTATTTTCACAAAACGGAAATTTTATCCGCAAAGATGCCTTTGCAGAGGGAGTTAAAATGAGCTTTTTTGAGCAGGAATTAAAAACATTAAAAGAGGCAAAGAGAGAATTCGACAGCATTTATAAAAATGCCGAGTTGGGTTTTGATGCCGAGCAAATTTTATTTGGGCTTGCTTCCTTAACTGCAAGAATACGCCAGGAGATGGCAGAAACGGAAAACGAGATAGCAAGAGATTTTGTAGAAAGCATTGCCCCAGAAATGCTTTTGCCCTTGCCTGCCCGCTCACTCGCAGAAATCATCCCTTCGCCGAGTGATAATCTGGAAAGGGAAATTCCAAACGGAACCTTGCTCTCTTCCAAAGGCAAAAATTCAAGGGAAAAACCGTTTTTTTGGCGAGTGGTCGGCGAACACAAATTCAATCCCGTGCAAAAAATAACCTCGGTCAGGGCAGTTGAAGATTCCGAGGGTTTTGACTGCCTGGAATTTGAAAGGGCCGGCACGGGGCCGTGGATTATCTTTATAAACGGCGAAAGCGAATTTGCCTGGGCTTTATGGTATTTCATGCTGGAACACGCAAAACCGTATATCATGGCAAAACCGCAGAATCCCTGGGAACTGTGCAGGGACTTTTTTTGTTTTGAAGAAAAATACAGGTATGTTTACATGGAAAATTTGCCGGGCAAAATTCGCTTTGCAAAAAAAATTCCAAGGGAAATCTTTGCCAAAATACGCACCGAAAACTTTAAGCTGAATGTTTTGCCCATAGAAAATGCCTTTGAGCAGGATTTGGAACCAGTGCCTTTGGATAGCGGCGCTTTTGAGGCAAAAATTTTTCCAAACGAGGAAAGGCAAATAATATTGAAGCCAAACCGGGTTTTGGCAGGGAATGTAAAAAGAACATTCAAGGAGGTAAAATATAGCTTTGATTCGGGAAAAATCCGTTTTGCAAATTTGCCGGAAAATGCGGATACGCTTTCCGTCTCTGCCCTTGTTTGCGATGGAATTGCGGCAGCAGCTCTGGAGCGGGGCGAGGAATTGCAGGTAAAAAATTCCGCCATGCAGATGTGCGAAATCCGTTCCGTGATGAATGCCCTGCCGTATTTGCCGCAATTTTGCGGTGAATCGCCCGAATGGGAAATTCTGGGTTTGCTGCAAAAAAACTATCTGAAATTCTTTGAGGGCGATGCCCTTAAAAATGCGCTTGGAATGCAGCTTTGGAATACGCAGGGAAAAAGAAATTATCTGGCGCAAAGCATAAAAAGCGTCTGTTTGGAAAGCAGAAGCACGGTGCATAAGGGCTGTTTGCTTCCAATGGCGCACGTAAAAATAATTCTGTCCCTGGATTTTTTTGACAGGAACAATTACGAATTCCTGGGCATCCTGCATACATTCGGGGAAATGCTTTTTTACCTGTTCAAAAAAATTTTCATCTGCAATATGCCGGTTAATCTNGTTTTGCGGGTTGAACCGTTTGGAATGGAGCTGAAATGGGAATAANANATNCNTTTTTTGAGTGGATGCTTTTGTGGTTTTCAAGGAAAAACGAAGGCAAAACGCTCCGCATAATCGGGAGCAATTCATTGAAGCACCCGGGCGGGGATATAGACTTTGTTAAAGTCAAAAAGAACGAGGTTTTGCTGGCGTTAAACGAGATGAGTTTGTGCGGCGCGGATTCTCCCCTGCCGGATAAATTATTAAAATCCATCAGAATTGAAAGTGAAAATTCCCGGATTTTGATGGAATTTTTAAATATGATTCAGCATCACCTGGCGATGCTCAGGTTTAATGCGGTTTTGGATAAGAGTGCCTTTTTAATGAATGAAAAATGGCAATGCCGTTTTGACCTGTACAATGAAAAATTTTCGCCGGAAAGCTTGAGATGTTTTTTTGCGGGAATGTTTCCGGATTGCAAGATTGAAGTTCACTGCTTTGAGCCTTGCCGGGTTAAAAATCCCGCTCCGCTTTTTTTAGGCAGGGCAGGTTTGAACGGGGCAATGCTTTTGGGAGAAATTTGCACGAGCTTAACAGGCGCAATGCGTGTTGATATTTATGGAATTTCCCTGAAAAAAAGCATTGAATTAAAAAGAAAAGGGGATTTTTTGAATGTTAAGTTTCCCTTTAAGATAAGGGTGAATTTCATAACAAAAATTTGCGGAGAATTGAGCGGCAAAAAATTATCGGAAGATTTTTGGCTGGGAAACAGGAACTTTGAAACCTTCAAATGGGAGAAATGGATATGAAAAAAAGCATTGTATTTGCAACGCTGCTTGTTGCCTGCATGCAACTGGAATATGTGGAAATTTCCAACGGAGCGGGGGGAATTTCTTCCGGTTCGGGTGTGGAACAGTCATCCGGCTCGGAAAGCACAGAACTGCAAATAGGCAGGCATGAGCTGGCTCACAGGGGCATAAGTTACTATGAGGCAATTCTTATATGCAATAAAATGTCTCTTGAAGAGGGCCTGGACACGCTTTATCAGTATGATAAACCCGTATTCACGGAGGATTCTCTTTTTTGGCTGCCGAATATAAAGGTTCTGGAAAATCGCTCCGGTTATCGTTTGCCAACAAGGGAGGAATGGATTTTTGCAAAAGAAAGCGGAGACATGGAAAAGCTGGATGAAAGCCTTGGCGAATGGATTTACGGCGAAGCCTATTCTCAGTACAGCGTTTTTGAGCTTGCTCCCGATTTTTTGAAAGCGGTTGGTCTGTACAGGGCGCGGGAGGGATATCCGGCGTATGGAATGAGGGTGGCGAAGGTGGTTTTCTATATTCCCTCTCATGGCTTTCCACTTTCCCGCCAAAGACACCCAGACGCTGGTGCGTCTCGCCTTAAATGAAGACGTCCGCACCGGCGATGTGACCAGCTTATGGACTTTGCCTGCCCGGCAAACTCAAACTGCAACTCTCATTGCAAAAGAGGCTGGCGTTATTGCCGGCTTGCCTGTTATTCCCATTGTATTTGAAGAACTCAAGGAAAATGTGAAGATAGATTTAAATGCAGAAGACGGCGTAAATGTTAAGGCAGGCGACAAAATCGCAAGCATCACAGGGGAAACAAAAACACTGCTCTCCGGCGAGCGGGTAATGCTCAATTTTTTGCAGCAGCTCTCCGGCGTGGCAACCATAACAAATAAATTCGCGCAGGTTCTTGCAGGCACAAAAACCAGGGTTTTGGATACCCGCAAAACAATACCGGGTTTCAGGACTTTGCAAAAATATGCCGTTTTGGTCGGGGGCGGTTCAAATCATCGCATGGGTTTGTGGGATATGGTCTTGGTAAAGGATAATCATATTGCCGCTGCCGGCGGAGTTTTGGAAGCGTGGAATGCCGTGAAAAAGCAAAATACGCAAAATCTGAAAGTTGAAATTGAGGTTGAAAATCTTGAACAGTTAAAATCGCTTTTGAACTTGGGCGTAAACCGCATAATGCTGGACAATATGGATAACCAAACCATGCAGGAGGCAGTCCGCATTGTAAAGGAAAGCGGCGACCCTGTTG
>JGI24698J34947_10001036_pt1 | contig 14318 bp, 11 predicted proteins | sample TergutMp193P3_FD_34947 | JGI IMG/M metagenome (IMG submission 34947) | reverse complement strand
AGCGCCCTTCGCCGCGCAGGAGCAGCTCGTGCGCGAGTTCGAGGCCGAACCCGTCCAAATAGTCGGCGGCGTAGCCCGCGAGCCTGTGCGCCCGCTCCTTCATGCTCTTTTCCGACCACGCGGCGAACTTCTGGCGGTTGAGCAGGTAGTCAGGCCCGGCGTCCACGATAAGCGCGTCGTGGAGGCAGTACCCTACCAGAAAACCGGCCGGATGCCCGGGCAAACCCTCCGGGACGCTCCTTCCGGTGAGCGTGGGGTCGTTGGCGAGCCGCCTGAGAGCGTTGAGCGCGGAGCGCGACAGCCCGCCGTGCTGGCTGCGCCCGAGCTGCCTCTGAGACGCGAGCGAGCAAAGCGCGGCCACGTCGTTGAGCGGCTTCCACGGGGGCGGCGGCGCGGCATGGGCCGCGCAATCCCCCGCGCACCCCGCTTCCGCGAGCGCCTCCGCCATAAGGGGCCGCAGGGCCGGCTCGAACTCCGAAAACCCGAAAAGCCGCACCGCCGGGCCGTTTGGGCCGCCGGAACCCTCCTGCTGCGCCGCGTAGACAAACAGCGAGGCCAAAAGCGGATCTTTGGCGCAGTCGTCGGGCTCGTCCAAAACCAGCCCGTTCCCGCCCATCAAATAAACCTGTGCGCAGCGGAGCCGGAGCGCGGGCGCCAGCGCCTCAAAACGCCGCGCCAACGCCGCGGGGGCGGAAAACCTGTCCACAGCCTCCCGAACCATCACGGAGGAGAGTATGCGCCGCGCCCCGCCGCCCTCCAATATAAGGTTGCCGAAAATCCACTCATGGGGCAAATCCCCAACGTAATCCTGAAAGCGCGGGGCCGCTTTGGACGTACCTGAATGTTTTGAATGTTCCGCCATATTTTTATACGTTCGTTAGTTTCCGCGATTAATGAATAATCGTAGTAATATAATTCAGGCGCGGCCCAAAGATGGAAATCAAATTCAAAACCTTTGTATCATAATTGCCGTTGTCGTTTTAGCTCCGGCGGTTTTGGCCTCTACAACGTAGCGGCCTGACGGAATCTTAGCCAATGAAAAACTGCCGTTGCCTGAAGCCTTAAAACGTGCTACAGACTTATAAATATTGTCATCGTCTTCGACTACAATCCATCCTGTATTTACATCCGAAAGACAAATACTTTTTATCGGTGATCTAGCAACAAATGCACCATTAACTTTTTGACTCTGAGTCCATGTCTTTCCACTATCACTGGTATAATATACGTTACGGTTCTTAGCAATTAAACCATGCCGGCCATCAATAAAATGAATATCAGCGATACTATCACTAATATCACCTACCAGTGTAAATCTTTCCCAGTCTTCAGTGGCAGCATAAGACATACCTACAAAAAACACGAAAGTAATTATTGTCATTTTTTTCATTTTTAATACCTTTTTTTTTTTTGATTAAAATACAGTTTATTTGACAAGCTTAATTATTATTAATTTTTTCTAACTCTCCTTTTGGTAAATGGTTCAGTTCAGTAAACTTTCAGGCATCCAGCGTCCACCTGAACGCTGTCTCCGTCTTGTCGTACCACGCCTACGCCGTACTTTTTTGCCTCAGCGTATACGGTTTTGTCGAAGGAGAAGCCCGCGACGCCGAGATAGACGTGGTAATTCCCGTATTCGGGGAAGAACTTTCTGAATTGCGCCAGTTTTTTGGTTGCCAGTTCATTGACGAATTCAGTGTGGATTCGGTTTTTCGCTTCCATCAGGGCGATGCTGTCGCAGTTCACCAGCGCGATGTCGAATTCGCAGTTGTCGCTCCCTGTAACCGCGAGGTTTGGGATAACCTTGTCGAATTTGATACCGCCGAACGTGAGCGTTTTTGTGAGTGCGTTTTGGAAGAACTCTTCCGCGTGGCGTCCGATGTTCTCGCTGACGCCGCCGTAGAGTTTTTCGAGTTTTTCAAGCCGCCTGTCCGCTTCCGCGCTTCTTTTATCGCCAATAAGCGCTATTTCTCGCAGTTCGGCTTTCAACTCCGCGATAGACCGCGATGTTTCCGCCACAATCTCTCTTAACTCTTCCATACTCGTCATTTTATACCCCATCCCAATAAATAATATACGTACGGTTCCGAATAAATATTTTTTTGTTTTTTCCACAATGAGAGTATAATATATGGCAATAACAAAAACCAACTTTTTTACGTCTTCATAACCCTACCTCTGCACCATAATTGCCGTTGTCGTTTTAGATACGGCGGTTTTGGCCTCTGCTATGTAGCGGCCTGACGGGAGTTTGGCCAATAAAAAACTGCCGTTGCCGGAAGCGTTAAAACTGGCCGCCGTTCTGCCGCGCATATCTACTATTCTGATATTATATGCCGAGTTTTCGGGTGCCGAAACACTTATCGTTCTGCCATTTACCGAAACACGGCATAACGGCGTTACACCTTGTTTTAGATAGGATACCGGTTTTACGGAATTGCCACCAAGCAAACCACCGTAGTTATTGGTTCTAAAAACTGAATTGTGAGTACCGAATACTTAGCAAAAAAATATCCTGTTGAAGATGTTGGGAAAAGAATTTTGATGGCCCGAACAGAGAACCTATCCACATTGTCCGCAATAACAAATTCCCAATTTTTTCCACCGTTCGTTGACTTATAAACAAGAGAATTGGCATTATTATTTGGAGCATCATCTGCCACCAAAACCCATAAGGTATTTATATCTGAATGGCAAATGTTTTGTATGTAATAACGTTCTGGCCATTCCGTATCGCTTTGAATCCAAGTTCTTCCGCTATCACTCGTATAGTATGTATCAGTATACCAGATATCATGTTCTTTAGTAAGCACACCATGTTTGCCATCAGTAAAATGTACTTTACTAATAGAATCAGCATAATTCGTTGTTTCCGGCGTAAGCCTTTCCCAGTTCTCAATTTGAGCGTAAGACAAACTTATTGCAAACGCGAAAATAACAATTATTACCTTTTTCATTTTAGTTTTCTTTTTCCGTTAAAATTCAGTTTATTTGACAAGCTTAATTATTATTAATTTTTTCTAACTCTCCTTTTGTAAAGACGTTTATACATTTATAATCAATATAACCAATTTCTGGAAAAAAGTCAACTTTTTTTATTAAAAATAGCGGTTTTTTGGTTCGGATGGAAGCGGTGCCTTACCGCCCCATTTTTTCTTTCATCTTCGAGAGGCGGTTCAGCGCCTCGCGGAGCGTATCCTCTTTCTTGGCGAAGTGCAGGCGTATCAGGTGGTTGACGTTTTCCCTGAAGAAGCTTGAGCCCGGCACCGCGCCCACGCCTGCCCGCTCGGCTAACTTTTCGCAGAAGTCGAGGTCGCTGTCGTAGCCGTATTCGGATATGTCGAGCAGCACGTAGTAGGCGGCTTCGGGCGTTGTGTGCCGTATCCCCAAACTGTCCAACCCTTCCAAAAACAAATCGCGCTTCTCCGTGTACTTCCGCAAAAAATCGGCGTAGTAGTCGTCCCCGAACCGCAAGCCGACTATCGCCGCTTCCTGCAGCGGCGCTGCCGCGCCCACCGTCAGGAAATCGTGTACCTTCTTGGCGGTGTCGATAATCCCTTCCGGCGCTATGATATAGCCGAGGCGCCAGCCGGTAATAGAATACGTCTTCGACAGGGAGCTGCACGACAGCGTCCGTTCGAACATGCCGGGGAGCGAGGCGATATATGTATGAATATGCGGCGCGTAGACGATATGCTCGTACACCTCGTCCGTAATGACGTATGTATCATACTTTTTCGACAGGTCAGCTATGATATTCAGCTCGTCGCGGGTAAAAACCTTGCCCGACGGGTTTGACGGGTTGCATAATATAAGCGCTTTCGGCTTCAATTTGAACGCCGCTTCAAGTTCGTCAACGTCAAAATTAAACAATGGCGGTTTGAGCGGCACGTATACCGGTTCCGCGCCGGAGAGGACAGCGTCGGCGCCGTAGTTTTCGTAGAACGGCGAGAAGACGACCACCTTGTCGCCCGGGTTCGCGACGGTCATCATCGCCGCCATCATCGCCTCGGTGCTGCCGCACGTTACCACGATTTCGCGGTCGGGGTCAATGCGCCGGCCCATATAGCGCGACTGCTTTTCGGCGAGCGCCTCGCGGAAGTTCTGCGCCCCCCACGTGATGGAATACTGGTGCGGCCCCGCGCCGGAAACCTCGGCCAGCCGCTCCAAAATCTCTCTCGGCGGGTCGAAGTCGGGAAACCCCTGCGACAAATTCACCGCGCCGTATTTGAGCGACACGCGGGTCATGCGCCGTATAACCGAGTCCGTAAAATGCGCCGTTCTTTCCGAAAGTTTTTGCATAGTTATTCCTTTAGTTAAATAATAATATGAAGGGCACCCGGCCCCTACGGGGCCAGCCCTACCCAACCTTATAAATGCAGTCAGTATTTTAAAGTCAAAGTCAAAGACAACGCGGTTTTGACGTTAACATTTTGACCGCATTAAAAGGTTGGGTAGGGCGCGCCCCGCAGGGGCGGGGTGCCCTCCATATTATAAATGTTTCCAAACTCAAATATCAAATTTCAACGTCCGCTCGTCAATCAAACGCTTCGCCTTATGTGTGGCTCTCGGCAGTTCGCCGTCTTTAAGCACTGTAACCTCCGCCGGCTTCACGCCTATGCGGGCTTTCAGGGCGAACGATACGCGCTTGGCCAAAGTCTCGTCCGTCTCGTCGCTGCCCGCGGCCTTCTCAATCTCAACCGCGTACCGCGCGGTGAAATCCTTCTCCGAGACGCGGATGAGGTACTCGCCGGTAATCCCCTCAAGCCCGCGAATCACGTACTCCACGTCGCTCGGGAAGATGTTCACGCCGGAGACGATGAACATGTCGTCTTTCCTGCCGACGATGAGGATTCTGGCGTGCGTGCGCCCGCACGAGCACCTGTCGCGGTTCACCAAGCCGATGTCGCCCGTGCGGAAGCGTATCATGGGCCGCGCCCGCTTGCGCAGCGTCGTCAGCACGAGTTCCCCCTGCTCGCCGTCGGGCAGCACCTCGCCCGTGTTGACGTCCACGGTTTCCACAAGTATATGGTCTTCGGCGAGGTGCAGCCCGTTCTTCGCCTCGCACATCCCCGCGCACGCGCCGAAAATATCGGATATGCCGAAGAAGTCGTACAAGTCCGCGCCCCACAGCTCCTCAATAGCCTTGCGAGTGGCGGCGATGGAGCCGCCTGCCTCACCCGCGACAATGATTTTGTTAATCGCCAAATCCTTCACGGGGTCGATGCCGCTCTTCTTAGCCGTCTCGCCGAGGTACCAAGCGTAAGACGGCGTAGTCCAAATAATCGTAGGCTTGAACTCTTTCAATATAAAGAGCAGCCTCTCCGACGGCACGGTACCCGCCCAAATGCACAGCGCCCCCAGATTCTGTGCGCCGATAACGTCAGGCCCGCCGACGAAGAGCGTGAAGTTCAGCGCGTGGACGTAGCGGTCGGTACTGCGCATACCCGCCATATAAAAAAGCCGGCTCTCCACGTCCTGCCACTCGTCAAAATCGGCCTTTGTAAACGGGCTTAACGTCGGGACGCCCGTCGAGCCGGAAGACGCCGAAACGAACACGACGTCGTCCTCGGGAACGGCGCACATCTCGCCCAAAAAACTCCCCACGCCCTGCGTGTCGCGCTCGGCCTTCTTGTCCACGAACGGGAATTTCGCCAAGTCGGAAAGCGAAGTAAGGCTGCAGGGTTTTACGCCCGCCAAGTCGAACGCGCGTTTGTAGTAAACGCTGTGCTCGTAGGAATATTGTACAATCTCTTTAAGACTTTGAAGCTGAAGCGCCTCTAACTCCGCGCGGGGCAGCGTTTCAATCTTTTCGTCCCAGTATTTGCGTTCGCTCATAATAATATAAGTCCTTTCGTTTAAAATTTCATTTTTATCGTATTGAAAACTCTGATTGAGGGCACTCGGCCCGTAATCAACGAGTTGTATGGAGGGCACCCCGCCCCTGCGGGGCGTGCCCTACCCAACCTTTTAATGCGGTCAAAATGTTAAAGTCAAAGTCAAAAAAAATGCGGTTTTGACTTTGATTTTTAAATACTGACTGCATAAGTCGTTGGTTAGGGCTGGCCCCTTTAGGGGCCGGGTGCCCTTCATAATTAACAGTCTGGTGCCCTTCATATCCAATTTTTCCTTATATACTCCCACTTCTTATCCCTTGCCATCTCTATTACGGCAATATCCTCCTCTTTCAAATGGCGGAAACGCCCCTGCCGCTTTATATAGTCTGCTAAACCATTAAGATTTTTAGGGCGCATATTTATTTTAAAATTCCCATCCACATATTCCGCTAACGCCCACAGTCCGCAGTCTACCGCTTCTTTGGCTACCTCAATCGTCTCGTCCGACTCGAAGCCCCACCCCACAGGGCACGGCGCGGCCACGTGGATGTATTTCGTCCCCTTTATTTCCGACGCGCGTTTGACCTTGTTCATGTAGTCGTTCAAGTACCCTACGCTCGCGGTCGCCGCGTATTTTATGCCGTGCGCCGCCACGATTTCAAACATATTCTTTTTGGGGCGCAGGTTGCCGCGGATATTTTTTCCGGCGGGCGTCGTCGTCGTGCGCGAGCCGAAGGGCGTCAGCGAGCTTTTCTGTATGCCCGTATTCATGTACGCCTCGTTATCATAGCAGATGTATAAGATATTGTCGTCGCGGTCGATGGCGCCTGAGAGCGACTGCAGGCCGATGTCCGCCGTGCCGCCGTCGCCCGCGAAGCCGACGGCGTGAAAATCGGTGATGCCGCGAGCGCGTAACCCCGCTTCTATGCCTGTCAGCATGGAAGCCGTGCCGGCGAACGTGGAGATTATGGCGTTGTTCGAAAAGCAGAGCTGCGGGAAGTTGAACCCCACGGCGGACATGCAGCCGGCGGGCAGCGCGGCGACGGTTTTTTCGCCCAAGACCTTGAGCGCGATTCGCACGGCCAAACTGCCGCCGCACCCCGCGCACGCCTTGTGCCCGTAAAAATATTCCTCCTTGTCAAGCGACCTCGCCGTTATTGCCGCGCCCATGCCATGCCCTCCTCTATCCCGATAAAGCGCACCGCCTGTTCGCCCGTTTGCAGGTGCTTGAAAATATTGACGATGTCGCCGCCGGAAATGTCCCTGCCGCCGAGCCCCCCGATGAAATTCGACGACGGCACGGATACGCCGGCCTTCAAGAGCGCGGAGTTTACGTTGGTGTAGACAGTCCCCTCGTTGCCGAAGGATACGTCCTTCTCGAGCGTGGCGACCGCCTTCGCGCCTTTTACGATGGAGGCTACCCTGCGGTTCGGGAACGGGCGCATGTAGCGCAGGCGCAGGAGGCCCGCCTTGACGCCGCTATCGCGCAAATCGTCGACCACGTCCCTGCACAGGCCGGAAATCGAACCGAGCGTTATCAATATGTAATCCGCGTCGCCGCAGCGGTAATCTTCGATAAGGCCGGTATACCGCCTGCCGAAAACGTCGGCGAACCGCTCTTCCGCGATTCTGATTATCTCGACGGCGAACAGCGCCCCCACGTGCTCCTTATACTTGAAAGCCGTGTTGTGCTCCGGCCCCGCGGAGAACGCGATGTTGAGCGGGCGTTCAAAATCGATTTTGTTGTCCGTCCTGAACTGGGGCAAAAACACGTTCGCCAGCTCTTTCGCGGGGACGTCTACCGCCTCGTAGGTATGGGTCAGGTTGAAGCCGTCCAAATTTACCATGAACGGCGTGGAGACCATCGGGTGCTCGGCGACGTAATAGGCAATGAGGGTCATGTCCAAACTTTCCTGCGCGTCCTGCGCGTACGCCTGTATCCAGCCGCTGTCGAGCAGGGAGAGCGAGTCGCGCTGGTCGCCGTAGATGTTCCACGGGAGCGCGGTGCTGCGGTTGGCGTTCATCATCACAATCGGGAAGCGGCCGCCCGCGGCGTAAACCAAACACTCCGCCATGTAGAGCAGCCCCTGGGAAGACGTGGCGGTAAACGTCCGCGCCCCAGCCGCGCTCGCGCCGATGGCGCAGGAAAGCGCCGAATGCTCGGACTCCACGTGGATAAACTCCGCGTTCAGGCTGCCGTCCTCGGCCATCTCCGAAAGGCGTTCCACAACGACCGTCTGCGGCGTGATGGGGTAGGCGGAAACCACTTGCGGCCCCGCCAAACGCACGCCGTGCGCGACCGCCTCGTTGCCGGATAAAAATTCTCTGCTCATGCCGTTTCCGCCCTCATCTCTATCGCGCGGGCCCCGCAGATTTTCGCGCAAATCCCGCAGCCCTTGCAAAAATCATAGTCAATGCCTATTGCTTCGCCCTTTTGAAAAATCACGCCGTCCGGGCAGTGCAGATAGCACCGCAAACAGCCGGAACAGTTCTTTTCATTAATAACAGGGCGCACGCTGCGCCACCCCGCGTTTTTCGTAACCAAAAAACCCGCCTCGTAGGCGGCGCTCTCAGGGTAATCAATCAGTTTGAACGGTTTCACATCCCGCAAGTATGGTTTCAAACCGCCCCCTTAGCCGCGCGGACAACGGCGATATTGCCCTCCGCCAAACGCTCCGGCATAATCTGTTTGATGGACTTTTCAATCAGGTCAAGCCCAATATCGGGGCAAACCGCCGACAGCACGCCGAGCATGGCCGTGTTGACGATGTTTTTTTTCAGGACGCCGCCGGCAATCCGCCCGGCGTCGACCGCGATTACGCGCGTGTCGGAATACCGCCTCGCCGTGTTTATAATAATTTTGCCGCCCTCTTTCAAAGCCGGCAGCGCGGATTCGTCGAACAGCGTGTCGTCCAAGTAAACGGCAAAATCGCTCTTGCGAATTTCGCTGCGGTTGTTGATTTTCTTGCAGTCAAGCTTGACGAACGCCCGTACAGGCGCACCCCTGCGCTCCGGCCCGAACGACGGAAACGCCAGCGCGAACCAATCCTCCCCCCGAAGCGCCCAAGCCGCCCCAAGTATCCGCGCGGCGGTAAACGCCCCCTGCCCCCCGCGCCCGCTCCAAGTAACCTCAATCATAATTACCGCCATAAAAAAAGCTTTTTCGGTCGTTTTTACATAAACATATATGTGTACTATGTAAATATACTATAAAAATATTTACATGTCAATACCTAAATAAAAAAATTTTAAATTGTTTTTGAATAAAAAAAACGGGCGGCAGATTGCCGCCCTTATGAAGATTTGATTTTAAAAACCTAAATTAATAAGTAACCGCTTTAACCACCGTCGACGTATTCTTGCCCTCCAGCCTCAACAACAACACGCTGTTCTTAAGGTTGTCGAACCGCAGGCTCGACGTCGCGTTCCCTATGCTCCCGCTCCTGACCTCGCGGCCCTGCAGGTCAACCAGCCTGTAGGCAGTGTAGCCGTGGTTCGCCGGAAGCACGGCGGTGAAACCCCTCGGGCTCGCCGTCAGAGCCACAGAGCGTACCCCGTTGTTCGTTTTTACCGTGTTGTAGCGCACCAACGTGCCGCTGCCGGTAAGCTGGAAGTAGTCGACGTTTACGGCGGACTGGAACCTAAACTCTATCGTATTATCGCCCTGATTCAGCGGTATGCCGGAACCTTCTAACCTGACTGTTTGGTAGGCATCCCAGTCGTTGCTCTGCCTCGCGCATGTCCCAACCTGCTGGCCGTTCGCCCACACGGTGAAATAGCTGCTCATCGCGGTGGCTATCCTTATATCCATCGGAAACGTTCCGGCCGCTCCCGTCAAGTTTATCTTGTAGGTCGTCGAATAGTTGTTTTCGATATAACCGATATTCGTGATACCGTTATTTGTGGAGATTACCATGTTGGCGCCGTTCTTGTTTACATAGTTTTCCGCCTCAATCTTCAGGATGCCCGCTCCCGACCAGTTCACGCTGCCGCCGGTGCCCTGAATGAAGTTGGCGACGATAGTCGTTTCAATATTCTGCGCGGCCGTGGCTGCGCGTTTCGCGAGGGCGTTAAATGTGACAGTAGTGCTCGCGCTGTTAGCATTGGCGAACGTAGCCGAACCGCTCGTCACCGTCCAATTGATGAAAGAATAACCATTGTTAGGCGTGGCCGTTATGCTGACCGCCTGCCCCGCAGAAATGTTTGACAAGGACGCAGGGCTGGTTGTGCCGCTGTTGGCCGGACTAACGCCTGTTGTCAGCATATAGGTGTTACCTTCGCCACCGCCGGTACCCTGATTGAAGTTTGCCTGAATAGTCGCGTTGTTGGAAAGCGTGACCGTTGTTGTCGCGCTGTTTGCGTTGACGAACGTGGCTGAGCCGTTCGTCAACGTCCAATTGACGAAAGAATAACCGTTGTTAGGCGTGGCCGTTATGCTGACCGCCTGCCCCGCGGAAATGTTCGATTGAGACTGCGCCGGAGTGGTTGTGCCGCCGTTGTTCGGGTTGCGGTTGACCGTCAGCGTATAATTGCCGCCGCTTTGCTGTTGTTGGAAGTTTGCCTGAATAGTCGCGTTGTTGGAGAGCGTGACCGTAGTGGTCGTGCTGTTCGGGTTGGAGATTGTGGCCGTACCGTTCGCGCTCGTCACTGTCCAATTTGTAAAGGTGTAACCGTTATTGGCTGTGGCGGATATGCTAATCGCCTGCCCCGCGGTAATGTTCGATTGAGACTGTGCCGGACTGGTGTTGCCGCCGTTAGATGGGCTGCGGTTGACCGTCAGCGTATACGTGGTGGTTTGCTGCTGCGAGAAGTTCGCCCTGATTGTCGCGTTAGTGCTCAGCGAGACCGTCGTGTTCGCGCTGTTCGGGTTGCCGAACGTAGCCGTACCGGATACCACAGACCAGTTGTTGAAAGTGTAGCCGTTGTTTGCGTTGGCCGTTATGTTGACCGGCGTCCCGGATTGAATGTTCTGCTGTTGCGAAGCGGGGTTGGTGGTGCCGCTGTTATTAGGGTTCACGCTCATCGTCAGCGTGTAGGTCGTCGGGGGGATTACGATTGGCCCGCCGTCGCCCGGTCCGGTTTTCGTACCCTTGAAAATTTCAACCAAGACATCCGGGCAGGTAATTGTCCTATAGGTCAGGTTCGGGTTGTTCGCCCCCCCCATCCAGTCCGCGTAAAAATCGCAGCCCTGTTTAAGCAAAGGCTGGCCGCTGAATACGGAAGCGCAACTTGTTTTCAGACATGACGCCGAACCGTTGCAGGCATCCAAAAGCCCACCGTATCGTGAGCCAAGTTCGCTGGCGTTTTTGTTGAGCTGACCGGAGAAAGAGTCAAACTGCCCCACTCCGCCGCCGGGAACCAAAAGGTCAAACTGGCCGCCTTGTACATCGCCGCCCATATTGCTTCCCATGACAATCATTTTTTTCCCGTTGAGGTTATTCGATTGGCCGTGGTGGCCCGTACCGTTGAACGTCAGCTCGAAACACTGGCCGCACTGGTCGGACGGGGTGGCCGCAAAACCGTAAGCCATATTCGCGTCGACCGCGAAAGGTATCATATCCCAGCAAGTATATGAATTGCCCCCGTCGCAAGAACTTTTGTTCATATCGTTTGTCGGGGTAAGCCGTTGGTTGCTTTTGTTGCACTCCTTGCATTGACCGACCCTGTTGGGGTCTGGTTTTCCGCTCCAAGAGCAACTGGGTTTGCAGCCATCCCAATAACGGGACATCCAGCCATTTTGCTGCGCGTTCGCGGCAGCGGCAAGGAAGACGGTACACAGCGCGACGGTAAAAAGGGTTTTCTTCATAAATCCCTCACTTTTTGTGGTTAGTAGGTTAATATAAACAGTAAAATATTATTCAAAAGCAAAATAAAAAACCAACGCCAAAAATCTTGACGTCAGCGTCAAAATCAATACCATTATAGTGGAATAACTATCGGCGTAATACCCGTTGTGCGCACCTGAGCCCTATATATTTAAGATAACACAACAAGTTAAAAAAAGCAAATATTTTTTGTAAAATTTTCGTGAGGTATTGACATTTGCGCGTGTCGTGTAGTAACTTATATATGGTAATTGGCGGCGCGTGGACGGCTTAAACGGCCCATACGCTCTCCAATCGCCATATTTCGGTGTTTTTTCAGAGTAGTTCTTCGGCTAAATTTTCTCGGCAGTAGACATTTCCGGTTTTTATTGCGTGTCGGTGCGATGCCCTTACACAAGGGTTGGAGGGCACCATACCGATAAATATGGAGGGCACCCCGCCCCTGCGGGGCGTGCCCTACCCAACCTTATAAATGCGGTCAAAACGTTAAAATCAAAACCGCGCTTGTTTTGATTTTGACTTTAACATACTGACCGCATAAGTCGTTGGTTAGGGCAGGCCGCGAAGCGGACGGGTGCCCTCCATATTATTATTTGACTTTGAATTTTATCTTTTAAAGAAAGGATTATTTAGTATGTTAGCTAAACTTCGTTCAATGGCGGTTTTGGGCATTGATGCTTTTGAGGTTACGATTGAGGCGGACATCAGCGATATGATGCCGAGTTTTACTATTGTTGGGCTGCCGGACGGGGCGGTTCGGGAGTCGCGTGAGCGTGTGCTTTCGGCGGTGAAGAACTGCGGGTTCGAGTTCCCCGCGCGTAAGATTACCATCAACATGGCGCCGGCGGACGTCAAGAAGGAGGGGTCGGCGTTCGACCTGCCCATAGCTGTGGGGACGCTTATCGCCTCGTCGCAGGTGCGGTTGGAGGAGGATTTGGGCGATTATATTATGGTAGGGGAGTTGTCGCTCGACGGCACGGTCAAGCGCGTCAAGGGGATGTTGTCGATGGCGGTTACGGCGCGGGAGATGGGCGTCAAGGGGATGCTCGTCCCGATGGAGAACGCTCAGGAGGCGGCGGTCGCGGTTGGTGTGGACGTTTATCCCGTGGCGACGCTGAAAGACGCGCTGGATTTTTTGCGCAGGCGCCGCGCGATTGCGCCCCACGTCACCGATTTGGCGGAGCTGTTCAACCGGTCGAGGGTTTACAACGTGGATTTTCGGGACGTGAAGGGGCAGGAGCACATAAAACGCGCCCTTTTGGTAGCGGCGGCGGGCGGGCATAATATATTGATGGTCGGCCCGCCGGGTTCGGGCAAGACGATGCTCGCGCGGCGTCTGCCGACGATTCTGCCCGACCTGACGCTCGACGAGGCGTTGGAGACGACGAAGATACACTCCGTAGCGGGTATGCTGAGCGCGTCTACGCCGCTCCTCGCCGTTCGCCCCTACCGCGCCCCCCACCACACGATAAGCGACGCGGGGCTGATTGGCGGCGGGTCGTACCCGCGCCCGGGCGAGGTCAGCCTGAGCCACCACGGGGTGCTGTTTTTGGACGAGCTGCCGGAATTTAACAAAAACGTGCTTGAAAACCTGCGCCAGCCGCTTGAAGACGGCAGGGTAACTATATCGAGGGCGGCGATGTCGCTGTCGTACCCCGCCCGATTCATGCTTGCCGCCGCGCTAAACCCCTGCCCCTGCGGCTTTTACACCGACAGGCGGCACAAGTGCACGTGCAAACCGGAGCAAATCCAGAAATACATGGCCAGAATATCAGGCCCGCTGTTCGACAGGATAGACATCCACACGGAGGTTCCCGCGCTGACCTACGAGGAACTGGCGCAAAAGACGCCCGGCCGCGATTCCGAGTCGATGCGCGAGCAGGTGAAAGCGGCAAGGGCGATTCAAACCGCCCGTTTTGCCGGCAGCAAAAACGTCTACTGCAACGCCCACATGGAGTCGCGGCACATAAGGAAGTTTTGCGCGTTGGACGACGCCGGCCAGAACCTTCTGAAAACGGCCATAGAAAAACTGGGCCTTTCGGCAAGGGCCTACGACAGGATATTAAAGGTATCAAGAACGGCGGCGGATTTGGACAATTCGGAGAACATAGGCCCCGCGCACATATCGGAAGCAATACAATATAGAAGCATGGACAGGAAATTGTGGGCAGCAGGTGGGGAGGTGGCGTAGTATTTGTAATTATTATGGAGGGCNCCCCGCCCCTGCGGGGCGAGCCCTACCCAACCTTATAAATGCGGTCAAAATGTTAAAGTCAAAATCAAAATCAACGTCAACGCGGTTTTGACGTTGGTTTTAACATTCCGACCGCATTTATAAGGTTGGGTAGGGCTGGCCCCGAAGGGGCCGGGTGCCCTTCATATAATGTAAAAAAATTCACTTAACTATTGACATACGGTTGTTTTTATATTATTTTGCATAGTAAACATATATGTGTTATGTGAAAAAAACATGCCAAAGGGCCTTTTGGGGGATAATTGTTTTTGATTTTTTATTTTTTCACGCATAATATATATTAAATATTCTTAAAAACAAGGGGGGGAATGGTATGGCAAGGGTGTTTAATTTTTCCGCCGGCCCGTCGATGCTGCCCGAAGAAGTGCTTCGGATAGCCGCGTCGGAGATGCTTGATTATAA
>JGI24698J34947_10001035_pt1 | contig 14329 bp, 10 predicted proteins | sample TergutMp193P3_FD_34947 | JGI IMG/M metagenome (IMG submission 34947) | reverse complement strand
CCCGGCGGCTCAATTCGGCCAAGCGGGGACAGAAGGGGAAAAAATGGCTCAGTGCGGCCGCCGGCCGCTTCAGCAGATCCGCAGCCGGGAGAGTTTCGCGAACCGCCAATTCCGGGGGGCCGAGCCGCCGGGAATCGGCCGGGTCCAGGCGGGTTTCGGCCAGAAGACGGCGCCCCAGTTCCAGTTCCCGCTCCTTGCGGCGAAAGAGTTCCAGGNGTTCTTGGTCCAGAAGGCCCAATTGTTCGCCCAAGGGGGAGAGACGGAGGTCGGCGTTGTCTTCACGAATCAAGAGCCGCCATTCAGCCCGGCTGGTGAACATGCGGTAGGGCTCGGTCACGCCCCGGCCGGTCAGGTCGTCGGCCATGACCCCCAAAAGGGCCTGGGAGCGGGGCAAAATGAGCCCGGCCGCTCCGCCGACGGCCAGGGCCGCGTTGACCCCCGCCCAAAGGCCTTGGGCGGCGGCTTCCTCGTAACCGCTGGTGCCGTTGACCTGGCCGGCCAGAAAGAGGTTTTTCACCATCTGCGATTCGAAAGTCGGGGCCAGGTCCCGGGGGTCGCTGAAGTCGTATTCAATGGCGTAGCCGGGCCAGGCTACTTCCACCCTGGCCAGGCCGGGCATGGTCCGGAGCAGGGCTTCCTGCACCGCCGGAGCCAGGCCGGTCGGCAGGCCGCTGGGGAAGATGAGGTCTTCCCCGTCAGGCTCCAGAAATACCAGATGACGCTCCCGGTCCGGGTAGAGCGCCACTTTATCCTCTATGGAGGGGCAGTAACGGGGCGGCGCCCCGGGCTGGGCCAGGCCGGAATGGAAAATGGAATCCTTCAGCCCCTCGGCCACCAGGCGGTGGGTCTCCGGGTTGGTCCAGGTCAGCCAGCAGGAGACTGAGTTGCGGGGCTCATCGTGGAGGGTGGAAAAAGGTATGGCCTCCGGCTGGCCGGGCTGCTCGTCCAGCCCGGCCAGATCAACGGTCGCGGCCTTGAGGCGGGGCGCGGTGCAGGTGGACAGGCGGCCCAGGCGATGGCCCAAGCCGGCCAGGGACTGGCTGAGGTGATCGGCCGGCTCTTCCCCCTGCCGCCCGGCTGGAATGGATTCACGGCCCCGGTGGATGCGGGCCCGCCAGAAAGTGCCGCCGGCCAGCACCAGGGCTCCCCCGGCCAATTCACGGCCGTCAGTCAGACGCAGACCGACAGCCCGGCCGGCCCGGGTCAGAATTTCGGCCGCTTCGCCGGCCAGGATGGTGATTCGTTCCCGGCCGGCGAGCATTTCCCTGGTCAGGCGGCTGTATTGAGCCCGGTCCACCAGCACCCGGGTGGACCGGGCCGCCGGCCCCTTGCTTTCGCCCAAAACACGGCACTGACGGGCGGCCAGGTCGGCCGCCCGGCCGCAAAAACCGCCCAAAGCGTCCACTTCCCGCACCAAGCCGCCCTTGGCCGGGCCGCCGAAGGCCGGGTTACAGGACAGGGCCCCGATGGTCTCCACTCTCTGGGTGATCAAGAGGGTGGCCGCCCCCATCTGGGCGGCGGCCCGGGCGGCCTCCAGGCCGGCATGGCCGCCGCCTACCACCAGGACATCATAGGCCGCCGACATACCTATCTCAGGCCAGCCAGGGAAGCATGAAATCCCGGACCGCGCCGCCGGCCGACAGATGGCGGATGAGGGCGCTGCCGAAGACGGCCCCCTCCGGCCTATCCTCCGGGGCCAAGTCTTGCAACTGGGCGGGCGAGGACAGGCCGAAACCAAGCGCCAGAGGCAGGTCAAAGGCCTGACGGGCCCGTTTCAAAGTGTCCGCCACTTCCGGAGGCAGGCCTTCGCGCACCCCGGTGACGCCCATGACCGAGACCACATAGACATAGCCGCCGCCGGCGGAGGCGGCGTAGGCTCTCATCTTTTCCAGGCTGGTGTTGGGCCCGACCAGGGCAATGAGGTCCAGGCCGCGAGGCTTGATGGCCGCCAGCCAGGGTTCGCTCTCCTCCAGGGGCAGATCCGGCACTATGAGGCCGGCCACCCCGGCCTGGCTCAGTTTTTCAGCCAGAATCGCCAGGGAAGCGGACATGATGGCCCGAGGCTCCCCGCCGGGGAGGAGCCGGGCGGCCTTGGCCCAGCCGTATTGGATGAAGGGGTTGACGTAGCCCATGAGCACCAGGCCGGTGGACAGTTCGGAGCGGTGTCGGGCCAGGCCTTCAAAGATGTAATCCAGGCCGCCGCCGTTGACCAGGCCCAGGCGGCTGGCCTGGGCCACCTGTGGTCCGTCGGCCACCGGGTCGGAGAAAGGGACGCCGATTTCAATTATATCGGCCCCGTTTTCAGTCAGTTCCCGGAGGATGGTCCAAAATTCCCCGGCTCCGGGATAGGCGGCCGGAAGAAAGGGGATCCGGCTAAGGCGTCCGGCCCGCCGGTTGTTCACCATGATTGTGGTCAGGGTGGAAGCGCTCATAGGGTCGACCCTCGTTTCTCCAGAGCCTCCTGGATAATGCCCATATCCTTGTCGCCCCGGCCGGAAAGACAGACCAGGACGCTGCGGCCCTTGATTTCCGGGGCCCGCTTTATGACCCAGGCCAAGGCGTGGGCCGATTCCAAGGCCGGGATGAGGCCTTCGCGGCGGGACAGGAAGCGGCAGGCGTCCAAGGCCTCGTCATCGGTGACCAGGTCGTAGCGCACCCGGCCCAGGGCCGCCAAGTGGGCGTGTTCCGGTCCCACCCCGGGATAATCCAGGCCGGCGGCAATGGAATGGGAAGGCAGCACCTGCCCGGCCCCATCCTGGAGCAGCATGGACAGTTGGCCGTGGAGCACGCCCGGCCGGCCCAGGTTGAGGGGCGCGGAGTTGTAGCAGCCCGGCTCGCCCGTGCCGGCGGCCTCCACCCCGATGATGTTCACTCCGGCATCGTCCAGAAAATGCCGGAACATGCCGATGGCGTTGGAACCGCCGCCAACGGCGGCCACCACGTAATCAGGCAGGCGGCCGATGGTCTCCAGGCTTTGCCGCCGGGCTTCAAGGCTTATGACGGCCTGAAAACGGGCCACCAGTTCCGGAAAGGGGTGGGGCCCGGCGGAGGTGCCGAAGCAGTAATGGGTATCGGCCTGGTGGGCGATCCAGTGGCGGAGGGCCTCGTTGATGGCGTCTTTCAAGGTCTGGGTGTCCTCGGTGACCGGGATGACCCTGGCGCCCAGGAAACGCATTCGGTCCACATTGGCTTTTTGGCGTTCCACATCCACCGCGCCCATGAAAATCTCAGCCTTAAGGCCCAGGCGGGCCGCGGCCGCGGCCGTGGCCACGCCATGCATGCCGGCCCCGGTTTCAGCGATGAGGCTTTTCTTGCCCATCATCCTGGCCAGGAGGGCCTGACCAAGGGTATTGTTTATCTTGTGAGCCCCGGTGTGCAGGATGTCCTCCCGCTTGAGATAAACCTGGACTCCCAGCCCTTCCGCCAGGGACGGACAGAAAGTCAAGGGCGTGGGCCGGCCGGCGTAATTTAACAGAAGGTCGTTCAACTCGCTCTGAAAAACCTCCTGGTTCAGAAAGACGGACATGGCCTCCTCCAGTTCCACCAGGGGAGGGATAAGGAGTTCAGGCACGAAACGGCCCCCGAACTGGCCATAATATCCTTTCATGTTTGCACCTCTTCGCCTCGGACAGCTTCAACCGCCGCCGACACCAGACGGCGGTCCTTGAGCCCCGGCGCCGTTTCCACCCGGGAATTGAAGTCAAAACCCACCAGTTCGGCCGGCGGCTCCGCAGCCAGACCCCGGACCGAAGCGGCCTCCAGCCCCCCGGCCAGAAGCCAGGGCCTGGGCGGCGCAAGCCCGGTCAACAGGCCCAGGTCCAAGGGCCGGCCATGCCCGCCGCCGACCAGGCCGGCCTCCATAAGGAAGAAGGCGGCAGAGTCAACGAAGCCGGCCATTTCCCGCCCCAATTCCTCGGGCCCGAGGCAGCGCTGGGGCCAGAAAACCTTGATGACCCGTTCCGGCCCCACGGCCTGGCAGAATTCCCGGCTCTGGCCTCCGTGGAGCTGGGCCAGGTCCAGGCGGGCCTCGGCCATGATACGCCTCACCTCGGACGGATCTTGGTCCACGAAAACCCCCACCCGCCGAGCCGCCCCGGTTTCAAAAGCGGCCACCCGCCGGGGAACCACCCTTCTGGGACTGGCCGGATGGAAGATGAAGCCCAGCCAATCCACGCCCAGTTCCGCGCACATCCAGGCGTCTTCGGCCCTGGTCAGGCCGCAGACTTTCAGGCAATAACGGGGCACACCGGGCCAGAGGTTTTTTTCAGTGCGCCGGTCAGGCCTATCAAGGCTTCGGCCGGCCGGCCGCCCCGCATCAAGGCCGTTCCGACCAGGGCCGCGGTGAATCCGGCTTCGGCCGCGGCCGTAAGTTCCTCGGCCCGGCTGAAGCCGCTGGCGGCTATCCACAGTTCTCCGGGTTCGGCCCGCCGGGCCAGGGACAGAGCGCGGCTCAAATCGACCGACAAATCTTTAAAATCCCGGGCGTTGACTTGGATTATCGTCGCCCCTGAGGACCGGGCCAAATCCAGGTCCGCTTCATCCAGCACTTCCACCACGGCCTGGATGCCGAAACTTTCGGCCAGGAGGCGCAGTTCCCGCAAGCGGGCGGCCTGGGGCGAAAGCTTAACGATCAAAAGAAGGGCCGAGGCCGGCAAGGCCGCCGTGGCCCGCACCTGCAAAGGATCGAAGATGAAGTCCTTGCGCAGGATGGGCAGAGCGAATAGCTCGGCTCCGCCGTCCCAGGCCCGGGTGATGAAATCGCGGCGGCCCCGAAAGCGGCTCTTTTCCGTCAGGACGGACATGGCCGCCGCCCCGCCCTGGGCAAAGGCCAGGGCCGCCTGGACCGGGCCGAGGTCCAGGGCCAGGTTTCCCCGGCTGGGCGAGGCCCTTTTATATTCGGCTATGACCGCCAGGCCTTGGTCGGCGGCACACTGTCGCAGGCGGCCGGCGAAATCCAGCCGGGGGCCCGGGCGGGGAGCCGGGAAGACCCCAGCCTCGGCCAGCCGTTCCAAGGCTCTTATTTCCAAGGCTTTGGCTTTTTTGAAATATTCGAACATGATCTATGCGGAGAGCGGAACCCGGCCGCCGACCCCGCCCTCAACCGCCTGGCGGGCCTCGTTCAGGCAGAGGTCGAAACTTTCCGCGCCTCGGAAGACATAGATGGCCATGGCCACGTTCAGGATCAGCATATCCAGCATGGGAGCCGGTCCCCGGCCGGCCAGAAGCTCGCGCAGCACCTTCTCGCCTTCGGCCGGGCCGCTGATGGTCAGGGCCTGGGGTTCACAGGGCGCGAAACCGTAACGGGCCGGGTCTATGGTCGTCTCGGTGATCTTGTCTCCTTCCACCAAAAACACGGCCGCCGGGCCCAGGGCGGTCATCTCGTCGTAATCTCCGGCCCCGCAGACCAGGGCGGTGAACTTGGTGCCCAAGAGGCTTTGGGCTTCGGCCATCAAAGGTAGAATGGCCCGGTTGGGCGCGCCCAGAAAACTGTAATCCGGCCGGGCCGGATTGACCAGCGGGCCCAAGATGTTGAAAATGGTGCGGATGCCAAGGTCTTTCCGCACCGGCATGATGTGCCGGAAGGAAGGATGATAGGCCGGGGCGAAGAGAAAAACGAAATTCCGCCGGGCCAGAATTTCCGGCACTGTCTCCGGCGGCCGGTTCAAATCTTCCCCCAGGCGCTCCAGGACATCGGCGCTGCCGCATTTGGAGGAGACGGATCGGTTGCCGTGCTTGACCACCTTGTAACCCAGGCCGGCCATGGTCAGGGCGGCGGCCGTGGAGCAATTGAAGGTATATTGGTTATCGCCGCCGGTGCCGACAATGTCGAGAAAAGGGCCGGGCAGGGGCGGCAGGGATACGGCCCGGTCCAGCACGGCCCGGGCCGCCTCGGCCAGCTCCACCGGAGTTTCGCCTTTGGATTTCAGGCCCATCAAGAGGGCCCCGGCCTGGGCGTGGCTCAGCTCGCCGTCCATGAGCCGGGCAAAGAGGTGGGCGGCCTCGGTCCGGCCCAGGTTAAGATGACCGGCCAGGTTTTCCATCAGCACCGGCAGGCGCAGAGCCATCTCCGGCCTCTCGGCCGGAACAGAGGCGGCGGGCGGGTGGGGCTCGACCTTCGGAGCCGCGGCGACGTGAGCGAGGGGGGCCGGCTCCAGAAGGCTCCCGGCCTTTTCGGCCCGGGCCTCAATTTCGCGCCAGACGTTTTCCGGGTCGGTCTCCTCGGACAAAGGCTCGCCGACGGCCCAAAAGGCTCGGCCGCCTTGCGTCCACCAGCCTTGGGTGGTGAGGCCGAAATCCAGGTTGACTTCGCCCTGGTCCAGCCCCAGCCAGCCCACGGCCCCGCCATAGGGGCCGCGGGGTTCAGGCTCCAAATCGCCGATCAGTTTAAGGGCCTCGGCCTTGGGGGCGCCGATGACGGCCCCGGCCGGGAAAAGCGCCTTCAATACTTCGACTCCGCTCTTTCCATGGGCCACGGTGGCGGCCAGACGGGAAGTCAGGCGCCGTAAATTCTCGAACCGCTCCCTTTCCATGAAGCGCTCGACCTTGACTGAATCAGGGGCGGCCAGTTGAAGCAATTCCTCCCGGCCCTGATTCAAAAGAGTCAGGTGACGGGTAAGTTCCCGGGGGTCGGAAATCAGTTCGTCCTCAAAGAGGTTGTCTTCGGCCAGGCCCCGTCCCTGGGCCCGGGAGCCGGCCATGGGGCTGAGCTGGAGCTTATTCCGCTCACAGGTGATCATGGCTTCCGGGGAGGAGACGGCCAGGCTGAAATCGCCGAAGCGCAGAAAGACCATGTAAGCCGAGGGGCTCAAGCGGCGAAGGCGGCGATAGGCATTGAAAAGGTCGCCTTTGAACTCGGCGGAAAACCTGGCGGCCAGGGACACTTCCCGAATACGCCCCCCCCGGATCTCGCCTATGAGGGTCGAAGCGGCGGCCAGATAGCCGTTTTTGTCCCAAGCGGCCCGGATCGGGCCTGGCCGGACCGCCGGCTGGGGCGGAGCAGCGGGGGCTCCGGGCCGGAGAGAGAGCTGGACCAATTGGTTGTAGGTGTGGTCAAAAAGATAAACCGTGCCCGGCAGGACGAAAACGCCCTCTTCATTCCCGCTCGCGGGGCCGCCGGAGGCCGCGCCGGGGCCCAGCCAGCCGTAGAGAGCCCTGGTTATGGGCGGGCAGGCCTTCTCATTTTCCGGCGCCAGGGTCAGGGCGGCGGTCAGTTCGGCCAGGCCTTCAAAAAAAGGCCGGCCGGACAGGGCGGTCAGGCCCCGGAGGCGCTCGTCGAAAACCGTAAGTTCCAGACGGCCCGAGCGGGCCGCGGCCGCCATCAGGAAATCGCCGGCGGCCAGGCTGTAGCGGCCCCAGCGTCCATCCACCTCCACGCTCTCCAGCAACAGGCCGTCCCCGGACCCCAGGCGGCCCATGAAGAGGCCGATGACCGTCTCCACATCACTATCCAGCCACCGGGCTTCCTGCCTCAACTCTATTCTCATGGCCGCTCCTTGATACCCAGTGTTTAATCGCAAAATTTGTTCGACCCATAAAAAAGACCGCCTGGCGTTCACCCGCGGTCTTTGAAGGGAATTCAGCCTAAAAAGTAAGTCAACTTCCCCCGGAACCGCGGACAGAAGGCCGCCACTGGTTAAAGCTGGAGAACCAGGCGGAAGGGCGGCTGTTTTCGGTCAGTCTGGTCATGGCGGCCGTATCTCGGGGACGGATTATTTTGTCCACTCGCGAAAATAAGAACAGGTTTTCTATGGTTATTTCCGCAAATAAGCTATTATAAGCCAGGCGCAGGTCTTTGTCAAATATAACCTGGGCTCACTGTCAAGTCACGGTTATCAGTTTGTAATCGCGGCGGCCCAGGCCGATTTTTTCAGCATATTCCAACTGGCCCCGCCAATCGGTGGAGGGATGGACCAAGGTGAAATGATCGCCCGGCCGCCCGGCCGCCTGGCCGGCCGCGCTGCCGGCCAGAGCCGGAGCCTCGTTCACCGCCGCGATGGAAGCCGCGTCCAGGGCCACCGGGTCGAAGCCGGCGAAGAGGCCTATATCCGGCACCAAGGGGGCGTCGTTTCCGCTGTAGCAGTCGCAGTTGGGGGAGACCTGGGTAACGACGTTCAGGTGAAAGTGAGGGCGGCCGGCGACCACGGCCAAGGCGTATTCGGCCATTTTACGGTTTAGTTCGGGCCCGGCGGTTGTCCATTTGTGGTGTATGGCATCCTGATTGCAAACGCCCAGGCAGCGGCAGCAGCCCACGCAGCGGCGCTGGTTGATGACCGCTTTTTCGTTCTTGTCAAAGCTTATGGCCTCATGGGCGCAGGATTTAGCGCAGAGGCGGCAGCCCACGCACAGTTTCCCGCTCACCGAAGGCCGGCCGTCATCGTGCATGATCATCTTGCCGGCCCGGCTGCCGCTGCCCATGCCGAGATTCTTGATGGCCCCGCCGAAGCCGGTCATCTCGTGACCCTTGAAATGGTTCAAGGAGATGACGATATCCGCGTCCATAACCGCCTGTCCGATCTTGGCGCTTTTTAGAATCAACCCTTCGGGCAGAGGCACCTCAACCTCGTCCAGGCCTTTGAGCCCATCGGCGATGATCACCTGGCAGCCGGTGGAAAACGGCGAAAAGCCGTTTTCCCAGGCCGTCTCCAAGTGATCCAGGGCATTTTTGCGCCGTCCCACATAAAGGGTGTTGCTGTCGGTGAGGAAGGGCCGGCCGCCCAGAGCCTTGACCCGGTCGGCCACTGTCTTGGCGAAATTGGGCCGCAGAAAGGCCAGGTTGCCCGGTTCGCCGAAATGGATTTTCAGGGCCGCGAACTTGTTCCGGAAATCGATTTTTTCCAGGCCGGCCCGGCCCAGGAGGCGGTCGAGCTTGGCCAGGAGACCGTCGCCGACCCGGCAGCGCATGTCGGTGAAATAAACTTCGGGTTTGGTCATAACCGGCTCTCCTTTGATGGTCAGGCCCGCAGATGGACCGGAAGGTGGGCGGCGGCCAGGGCCGCCCATTGCCTGAGCTCTTCCAGGCCGGGCGGAGGATGGCGGCTCATGAAATCCGGGTCCAGGTTCGTCGTCAGGAGGCAGGGCTGGAGAAAAAGAGGCGCCTGGCCAGCGGCGGCCCGGGCAATGCTCTCCAGGGACTGGGGGTTGATAAAGGGAGCGGCGGCGGTGACCCGGTATTCGTGGGGCAGATCGCTGCGCTTTAAGACAGCCACGGTTTCCATAAGGGCCTCGCCGGGATCCTCCCGGGTTATCTCCGGCGGGTAGGCCCGAGGGTCGGCCTTGAGATCCAGGGCCAGGTAGTTGATGAGCCGGCGTTCAATGAGATCGCTCACCATATGGGGGGCCGTGCCGTTGGTATCCAATTTGACGCTGTAACCCAGCCCTTGAAGTTTTTCGCAGAATTCGGCCAAGTCGGGCTGAAGGGTCGGCTCCCCGCCGGAGACGACCACGCCGGTCAGATAGCGGCGGCGGCGGCCCAGAAAAGCCAGAACCTCCGCTTCGGCCAGAGGTTCACCGGAATGACGCGCCAGTTGCGGGTTGTGGCAGTACGGGCAGGTGAAATTACACCCCTGGGTGAAAAGCACGGCGGATATCCGGCCTGGAAAATCCAGGGCCGTGCTTTTCGTCAGCCCGCCTAGGCGCAAAGCGAGCGGTCCTCCGGAATTTTCGCCTCCCCGTTCGAGAGCGGGTCGAGGCCGGCGGCGGCCAGGTTCAGGGCGGCCTGGCGCAGCCCCCCCGCAGGGTTCGGCTGGTAAACACGGCGCTGGGCGAATTCCTGCTGCTTGCCGTCGTTCCAACGGCGTACCGGCCGCAGGTAGCCTACCACCCGGGAATAGACTTCCGTTTCAGCCTGGCAGACGGGACAGAGCGGCCGCTTACCGGATATATAGCCGTGGTCCTGGCAGACGCTGAAAGTCGGAGTGATGGTAAAGTAGGGCAGGCGGAAATTGCTGGCTATGGTGCGAACCAGGGCGCTGACGGCCCGGGGGTCGGTTATCTCCTCACCTATGAAGGCGTGAAGGACCGTGCCGCCGGTGTAGCAGCACTGCAGGTCGTCCTGCAGTTCCAAGGCCTCGAAAAGATCGTCGGTATGGTCCACCGGCAGATGGGAGGAATTGGTGTAGAAAGGCGGACGGTCGCCGCCCAGGTGGGAATTGGCGAATTGAAGGCCGGTTAAACGGGACTGGTCCAGCCGGGCCAGGCGGAAGGAAGTGCCTTCGGCCGGCGTGGCTTCCAGGTTGAAGAAATCGCCGGTTTCCTCCTGAATATCGGCCAGGCGGTCCCGTATGTGCCGAAGAACCCGGAGCATGAAGGCCTGGCCCCGGGAGGAGGCGAGATTCTCGCCCAGAAGATTAAGGCAGGCCTCGTTGCCGCCAATCACCCCGATGGTGGAAAAATGGTTGGTCCAGTAACGACCTGTAGCCGCCTTGACCTGGCGGAGATAGAAAGTGGTATAGGGATACAGGCCGCCATCGGTGAAGCGTTCCAGTTCCTTGCGCTTTATGACCAGGCTCTCCTTGGCCAATTCTATCAGGTTGTCCAGGCGGGCCATGAATTCGTCCTCGCTCTTGGCCAGATGGCCCAGGCGGGGCAGGTTCAGGGTCACCACCCCCACCGAGCCGGTCAGGGGATTGGCGCCGAAGAGGCCGCCCCCGCGCTTCCGCAATTCCCGGTTGTCCAGCCTGAGGCGGCAGCACATGGAGCGGGCGTCTTCGGGGGACATGTCGGAATTGACGAAATTGGAAAAATAGGGGATGCCGTAACGGCCGGTCATGCGCCAGATGGCTTCGAAGCGGGGGCTGTGCCAATCGAAGTCCCGCCCTATATTATAGGTAGGAATGGGAAAGGTGAAGACCCGGCCTTTATTGTCGCCCTCCATCATGACTTCAGCGAAAGCCCTGTTGATGAGATCCATTTCCGCCTGGTAGTCGCCATAGACCTCCGCCAGTTCCCGGCCGCCCAGAATGACGGGCGCGTCTTTGAAAATGGCCGGAACGTCCAGGTCCAGGGTGATATTGGTGAAGGGGGTCTGGAAACCCACCCGGGTGGGAATGTTGATATTGAATACGAATTCCTGAAGAGCCTGCTTGACCTCGTCGTAGTCCAGGCCATCGTTCCGCACGAAAGGGGCCAGGAGGGTGTCGAAGCTGGAAATGGCCTGGGCGCCGGCCGCTTCTCCCTGGAGGGTATAGAAAAAATTGACCAGTTGGCCCAGGGCGGAGCGGAAGTGGCGGGGCGGGGCGCTTTCCACATTGCCGGAAACGCCTTTGAAGCCCTCCCGCAGGAGATCGGCCAGATCCCAGCCCACGCAATAGACCGACAACTGGTTGAGGTCGTGGATATGTATATCCCCGGAGCGGTGGGCTTCGCGGATGGGGGGGGGGTAGATGCGGTTGAGCCAGTATTCGGAGGTGACATCGGAGGAAATGAAATTGTTGAGTCCCTGGAGGGAAAAGCCCATATTGCTGTTTTCCCGCACCCGCCAGTCCAACTGCTGGAGATAGCTGTCCATCAGGTCCACATTGGCCTTGGCGGTCAGGCTGCGGATCTGGGCCCGCTGCTCCCGGTAGAGGATATAGGCCTTGGCTGTGGCCCGGAAGGGTGAATCCAGGAGAACGTATTCAACAATATCCTGTATTTCTTCCACTTCGACCGTGGCCCCTTCCACCAGGGACTCAGCCCGGTCCAGGGTTTTCATGGTCAGAAGCCTGGCTTCCTTGTCCCCGAACTCGCCGGTGGCCTGGCCGGCCTTGGCGATGGCCCGGGTTATTTTAGCCGCCTCAAAGACATCCGTCCGTCCGTCCCGTTTCCTGATAGTGGCAAACCGCATGATGCCTCTCCTAAATTTATGTAAATTCAAGGCTTATAGGTTTTTTAGACCGGTTTTGACAGACTAAGCGGGCTGGCCTATAATCGGAGCAAACCTACATCATCTTGTAGATTCTCAATAAATCTTATCCAAAAACCACCCCCAAGTCAAGCCTTAATTTTGCCTCAGAAACACAATATCTTGGGTCTTATGCCGGGCGTCCTTACAGTATAGCCGGCTTCAGGCGGAACCGGGCCAACCGCGGGCCGGGCCGGGAGAACCTCGATATGTTGTGGAGATCATACCGCGGACAAAGGCTGAAAAAGGGGGCGCGGCGGAAGTTGGACGGGCGATCTTGCCAGAAAGGGGATACTATGATATCTAGTCAGACTGCTGATATAATAAATAGTTAGCAAACGACGCCCATATTGAGGACGGAAAGGAGAAAATTTTTATGCGCGATCTACAGGCCTATGTCCAGAATCTTGAAAAAAAGGGCCTCCTGGCCAGAGTCCGGACCGAGGTGGACCTGGTTCACGAACTCGCCGGCGTGGCCAAACACTTTGAAGGCCAAGAGGTGGTCCTTTTTGAAAAGATCAGGGGCTATGAGATGCCCGTTCTCATCGGCCTGATGTGGAACCGGAAAAATGTGGGCGCTCTTTTTGACGTCCCGGCTCAAAAGCTGCCCTTTCATATCGGCGAGGCCATGGTCAAATGGAAAAGCGCCCCCTCGGACCCGGCCGTATTGCCGGTGGCGGTCACCGACGCGCCGGCCCAGGAATTGCGCATTGAGCCTGTGGATCTCACCAGGCTTCCCGCGCCGGTGCTGGCCTTGGAAGACGGCGGCCCCTATCTTTCCAACAGCGTGGTCATCGCCAAGGACCCGGATACGGGCGTGCGCAACACCTCCATCCATCGCTGCATGATCACCGGCCCCACGCGCATGACCTTCCTCATGGACAAGGGCCGCCACCTGCGCGACTACTACGAGCGGGCGGAAAAACGCAATTGCCCGCTGGAAATCACGATTTCCAACGGAGTGAACATTCCCTCCGCCATTGCGGCCGTAACTCCCGGCAGTGTGTCCTCGGTTGACTCGGACGAATTGGGCATCGCCTCGGTACTGCTGGGCGAACCGGTTCGGCTTTGCCGAAGCCTGACCGTGGCCCCGGAAGGCTTGGCCGACGCGCAGTTCATCATAGAAGGCGAGCTTCTCCCCCATGTGCGCGAACCAGAAGGCCCCTTTGGCGAAGTGTCCGGCTACTACGCCGCCAGGGATAACCGCTGGGTGGTGAACGTCAAGGCCATAACCAGGCGAGAGAATGCCATTATCCACACCCTTCTGCCCGGCGCGGAAGTATACAACTACGTGGGCCTGACGGCGGAAGCGGCCGTTTTCCGTAGTATTTCCGCCCAAATGGGCGGCATCCTCAACGTGCACCTGGCCCATTCCGGCGGAGGCTTCTACACCGCCGTGGTGCAGATGGAGCCCCAGGCGCCCGGTTTCGCCAAGCAGGCCATCTCCGCCGCTTTCGCCGCTTTCCCCCCTTTGCAGATCGTCACGGTGGTCAACTCGGACATTGACATATTCAATGCCGACGACGTGCAATGGGCCCTGGCCACCCGCTTTGACCCGGACACAGACCTGGTCATCATTAAGAACTGTTACGGGCATGAACTCAACCCGCAAGTGAAAAACGGCCTGGTGACCAAAATCGGCTTTGACTGCACCTGCCCGGTGCCACGGCCTGAATCTTTCAAACGTGTGGCCTTCAGAGAGGTCGACTTGGGCCAATACACCATCCAGGTAGAGCGGACATGAATTTCCGAGGGGCGATTTATGAGAATCATTGTGGGAATATCCGGGGCCAGCGGGGTGGAGATGGGCCTCAGCCTGCTCCGGGCCCTTAAGGCCCAGCCGGACTGCGAAACCCACCTGGTCATGACCAAGGGCGCGAAAGCGACCTGGAAACAGGAAAGCGCCAAGTCTCTGGAAGAGTTGGCGCTGGAGGCCGATTTTCATCATGACGACGAGGATCTTGGGGCGGCGATCTCCAGCGGCTCCTTTGAAACAGCGGGCATGGCGGTGCTGCCGTGCAGCATGAAGACGCTGTCGGCCGTGGCCAACGGATATGCCGCCGGACTTTTGGTCAGGGCCGCGGACGTCTGCCTGAAGGAAGGCCGAAAGGTGGTGCTTTGCCCGCGCGAAACGCCCCTGGGCAAGGTTCATCTAAAAAACATGCTTCAAGCCGCCGAGCTTGGCTGCTCCATTCTTCCGCCCATGCTGACGTTTTACAATGATTTCGCAAGCGTGGCGGAGCAGATCGACCACATTGTCGGCAAGATACTCATGCAATTCGGCCTGCGGCACGGTTCCTTCCGTCCCTGGCAGGGCGGCGGCGCGCGTGCCCAGCTTTAACGTCGCCGCCGGGGAAGGAGCGCACCGGGTGGAGGTGTGGTGCGCACTTCTGGGCGCCGATGTGTGCCTGGGCATAGGCGGGGGCCGCAACCCTCACCTGGGAGCGG
>JGI24698J34947_10001034_pt1 | contig 14329 bp, 14 predicted proteins | sample TergutMp193P3_FD_34947 | JGI IMG/M metagenome (IMG submission 34947) | reverse complement strand
GACGGCATCGCCTACGGCTCAGGCAGGTTCGTCGCCGTGGGCCAGAGCGGCACAATCGCGTACGCGGATTGGTAGGGAATGGTAATTGATACCGTTTTGATTACAGCCCCCGGCGCAGGGGCTACAGCGCATGGACTGTAGGCCATACAATTTTTTATAAAGGAGAACAATATGTCAACAGATTGGCTGCCGCGCCCGCGCGCCGCGCAGATTGAATTGGCAAAGCGGATACAAGATTTTATGAGGAGAAGTAAAAAAATGACTGTCACCATACAAGTTTCCGTATAGGAGGAACACCATGAAAGCATTTTCAGTACTAACCCCCGCGCTGACAGTGCTGGCGCTCTCATTTGTCGCTTGCGACAGCAAGAGCGACACGGCAACAACCACGCAGCCGAGCAGTACCCAGGACAACACACCGAGCGACAACATTGATTTAAGCCAATCTACCCCGGTTGCCGTACCCAATTGGAGCTTGGAGGATTGGATGGTTCCCAAATTCGGCGTGGTCACAGGCGCGTCTAAAATGCCTGCTGATGGGATATATTCTCTTAATGTTTCCGGCGCCACGACCGCAAATGTAGAAAGTTATAGAAATGTTCTTGCGGAGCATGGCATGACAAAAATAAGCAGCTCCAATTATCGCAAAGACGAGACGTGGGTCAACATTGGCTCACTCGTCGTCGGACCAACAAAAAGCCACATGGTAATTACGATTTGGAAGCAGCCGATTTGAAATTCGACTTAGAGTTTACTTATTTCGCGCAACATAGCTTCGCGCAAGACTGCGTTCACATGGGTTTTATAGCCTTTCCCGCGGCGTTTGAACCATGCGAGAACATCGGAGCCAATACGTAGTGACGCATGTGTTTTGACTGGTTTAGTGACGCTCAAGCCTTCGCGGAAGTCAGGATGAAGGTAGGAACAACGCCAGCGCAACAGGCTTACAACAAGGAAAAAGAAGCCTTTGACAAGGAGCGCGACCGCGCAAGGGCTAACGCCATTGATGAAATGAAAAGGCTGTATGAGCGCAAATACCGCCCCCTGATACAAAAAGCCGAACAGGACATGGAGAAATGCGACGGCGACGGGCCGGAGGCGGAGCAGTGTTTTGAGGAGGCGTACAAACGCTGGAGAACGGCCAAAGAGGACTTCAAAGTGGAGTGCTATAGCCTGTGGCGCGACAGAATAGCCGCCGAGCAGGAGGGCTTCAAAAGAATCAGCCAACCAGGAGGCTCAGGACGCTTTGAGGGCATGGAAAGCCAGATAGCGGGGGATTACCTAAAGATTACCCTAGACGCGCTGAGGCTGCCGGAGTTGGGTGTGGGGTGAATATCTTTATTGGGCGCGGCTAAAAGGACATCCTGACAAATCCATCAATCGTCATAGTGCCCTTTGCATTGCATTATTTCAACATCTCCGTCATTTTTTATACGATAAACAAGCCTGTTGACATCATCAATGCGTCTGCTCCAACCGTCACGATGGCGGAGAGGTTCCGGTTTTCCAATACCATCATTTCCATTTCGGGCAATATCTTTAAGCAGCAAATTGATACGCTTGAGTGTTTTCTTATCGTTTTCCTGCCAGTATAGGTATTCCTCCCATGCTCTTTCGGCGAATACCAGCTTACCCATTCTCCATCGCCTCTAATTCTTCAATCGTCTTAATGACGACCTGGCCGCGCTCTATTTGTTTTACTGCTTCATCAATGGCGGCCATATTCTTTTCACTGTAAAATGGGTCAATAGATACATCAAAGGGGATTCGCTGTTCACGGCTCATTTTTTTTGCAAAGATTGTAAATGCAGTGGTCATGTTCATTCCCAACGATTGACAGGTTCGCTCCATAGACTTTTTCAAGTCCTCGTCCATCCTGATATTTACTAAAACCTGCGCCATAATTATCACATCCTTCCCCTGTCATTGTATGTCACTGTAAAGATGTTGTCAATATGCTATCTTTACAAAAACGCCGCCTCAATCTCTTTCCCACTATCAGTCTCATGCTCCATCCAGAAGTCCCCAGGGTCAACGTCTGCAACTCCATCTTGCGTTTTGTCTAAGCCCCTCCCCCTGTCAACCTCTGTAGCCTGTCCTTCTTCTTTCTCCGTTTCCTCAGTAGGTTTCACTGGGGCTATCGGCCCCACAGGAAAATCCGCCCTATTCCTCGGTCAAATCTACAGGTCCGTCAATCCCCCATCCCTCCCATGCTACCCTTTGAGGCACAGTCTCTAATGTCTGGCGGTTCTTCTGTTCATCAGGCCGGTCATACCAGGACGTTTCAAGCGTCAAGCCTGGGTATTCAGCAAATACCCACATTTGCCTTGTAAAGAGAGCCTATGGTGGCTGTCTCCCCATGAAGCCTGGGCAATAACCATCAAGGCGCATTAGGACGGGCGGCCTGTGTGGGTAGTGTTGTGAGTGGGTTGGGGCCGTTCCGTTCCCTTTCGCATGATTCTGATTTTAATGCTTGAATTGGTAAGAAATTTGCTATACAATTTTTGATTACGGAGGTTTCGTGACTTTTTCCTTACGTGTTCTTGCGATGGGCGTTGTCTGTTTATTGTCTGTTTACGCTTCAGCCAAACACGCCTCGCCTGAAAAATCCGCAAAAACCAGCTCGTCAGCCAGTGTGAAAAAGGCTGCCAACGATAGGTTTTATTTCAAAAAAATGGTCGGCGCGATAGCCTCAAAAAACCCTGAAGCCGCGCCAAACCCAGACGTTTCTGAACAAAACGCCCGGACAGACGACTTGACAACGGTCCGGCAACTGAATAACGCGGAGTTTATGAAACAGGCGGAGCAAGACGCGCCAAATCATACTGTTATTGACCCTGATACAGAACCAGACGAATACTCAAATGAAGAGCTTGATGATTATACAGATGAAGAGCCTGACGGGGAAAAAACTGTCAGGCGCGAAACGGGCGGTGATGACTTCCTTGCTTTGCAGCTGCAAAGCGTTTTGCCGGAGCTGTACTCAGAATATCTGACAGATATTGAATCAAATGCTTTTCTTTCCGCCGACCCAAATAACCTTGACTTGCTCTGGCCCGTTGAAACCCGCACCATTAGTTCGGCCTGGGGGCCGCGCGTCAGAAGGACGTCAACGGTGGTAAAGACGCCTAATGGGAAAAAGCGCGTCTATAAGACTTACAATAGCGTACACAAAGGCGTTGACCTGACCGCTCCGCTGGGTCACAGCATTTTTGCCGCCATGGATGGTCGGATTATTTCCGTTGGAAGAGACAGGAAACTGGGAAATTTTGTCAAGATTGAACACGGAAATGGCGTTGAAACAGTCTATGGACACAACAGCGCTAACCTCGTGAAGGTTGGAGACTTAGTGCGCCGCGGTCAAATAATTGCCAGGGTTGGAAATACAGGCCATTCAACCGGCCCTCACGTCCACTTTGAAGTCAAGATTAACGGCCTGCAAGTAAACCCCAGCCCATGGCTTAATGACACCGATGAAATTCCTGCGGACATTCTCGCGCACAACGAAAGGTTTCAAACGCGCTCCCGCACGCGCCAATGACGTCTGTTGCCGCCAGGCGGCTTTAATCAGCATTGAATATGGGTAAGGATGCTAAACTCGCTGATTGTGGCCTGGGGTGGAAATGTGTCCGTGACAGAACTTAACGCTTCAACTCCGCATATTAAAAGCGCGGCTGTGCTGTCGCTTCTTTCTCTATGTTGTGATAGGCTTTGTTTGCCAACTGCTTGAGGTGGAGATGGCTTTCTTTAGGTTTAAGATATTTTTCCCGGCCCTCCTGGGGCTTTTTGCCATAGGTTGCGGCGGCGGCTCGGACAAAGACGGCCTGGACGCCCACTTGGTGTCGGGAAAAATCACGTATAAACGCCTGCCCATAAGAACTGACGCCAATGGTTATCCCCTTGGCCTGGAGACGCCTGACAACGCGGAAACAATGCCATTGCGGGGGATTACCGTAAGGGCGGTTTATCTTTTAACGCAGGAAACAATGCCGGATGGCTCAAAGGTTGACATCTGGTGGGCGGATGACGCTACTACCACAAATATCAACGGCGAATACTCGCTCGATTTAAAGGACGATGCGCTTCCGGCGTATATTGAAGTTCAGAGCGCGTTTAGATATTCCCCTAAAGACTCCCCCAGAATTACGATGCGCCTCATTGCTGATCCAAAAGGCATAAACAGCGCAGTGCCACAGACCGACAGGGTTACATACTCTATCCGCAAGGGCCTTGACGGATCGTCCCAGGAAGATAGCCCAACGCCTGCCGTTGCCGTAAAGGGCAAAATCACGCTGAATTTTGATATTGGCCTGAATGACAAATGGTGGATTGGTCATACATCTGCAAAATACGCGCCGGACGCCGTGCTGGAAACCACCGGGACGGGCAGCAGAGTGGCCGCGATTATTGACACCGCCTATAAAGCGGCGTCCACATTCGGTAATCCAACGCCGGACAACAACCTCGACCTCCACTACTGCAATGGCGTTACAGAATCAATGGGCACTTATGTTGAGTACAACAGGGAGCGCTTTCCCCTAGCTTTCGACCCAGCAAGCGGCGCGCTGCGCTATTTCGGGAGCGTGCGCGGCGGCCCCCAATACGATGACGCCTGGGATGAGGGCGTCCTCTTGTCCATGATGGCAAGAAATCACATGAGAAGTCTTGGGATGCCGCTTCGCTTTAACTTTCCATCAAAAAAATTCACCGGCTTTGATGCCAGAAACAACGCCCTCATGACAAACCTTCAGCCAACCATGGCAATGGCGGAGGGCCTGCCAGACGCAATGGCGGCGATAGTGTTAAAGACGCCCTATCTTACTTCGGCGTCAGGGACGATAGTCAGAGATATACGCAGCACCGCCGGACTGCCGCCGGACGTATATTCCGGCCCCGCAATCACCGCTTTTACCTGGGAATTGGCGCTAAAGGCCAATGACATAGCTTCGCCCGGCAACCCCGGCGCCTGGGATGATATAGACCCGCTATCAATCAACCGCTTTTATGCACTGTTAAGCCAAACAGAAATTAATGACGAAGGCGATATCGAATTTGTTGACTTGCCCAGCCTGTTCACCCAGTTGACACGGTTGTCTGAAACCATAGAAAGCGGTGACGCTGTAGATTTAGCCTCAATTTTTACAGACGAACTAATAACCCGGATGACAACTCCCTTTTTTGGGGCTATCTGGCCAAGACCCGCTGAAGGGCCGCTCAGTTGCTTTGTGGCCGATTGGGGTAGCAACCCCGATTCCGCAAAGAACCCCCTGCCAGATTTTACATTCAGCATGTCTGACGCCGTTTTGGACGCAGAGGGAATATTTGCTAACCTCACATCAAAGGAAAATCTAACCGCAAAGATAACCTTGACTAAGGATACGGCTTATTGGCTATCGGTTAATACCGCACCCCCCCTGCCAAGCGGCGCGTCAATAGAAGTCAGGATCAATGGAAACGCTCTTAACTCTTATACCTTTGGCCCGTCTTTGCCAAACCCGCAACGGGTAGTTCTGTTAAGCAAATCCGACACCCCGTACTTTTACTTACTGGATTTCAGGATAAACAGCCCCAGGGTCAGGGTGTCTGAAACGCGAGTAAGCGCGCGCCTCGACCCTGCGTATTAAAGGCGTTCAATTTGAAAACAACGCGCATAGCCGCCGAAAGGGAACCATGGACATTCAGCCAGCCTTAGACATTCTTCGCCAAAAAATCCCCTTTGTTCCAGAACTGGCTGTAGTTTTAGGCTCAGGTTTAGGACCGCTTGCCGATTGCCCTGAGGCCGGGGAGGGTACGCTTATTAACTTTCATGACTTGCCTGGTTTTCCGGATCAATCCGTGCTTGGTCACTCCGGCAAAATGTTTTTTTGCGAGTTTGAAAACAGAAAAGTTGTTTTACAGGCCGGCCGATTTCACTATTACGAGGGCCACCCGATGTCCCTTGTCACCGCGCCCATGCGGCTATATGGCCGCATGGGCGTTAAAGCGGTACTTCTGACAAACGCCGCCGGAGCGCTTGACCCCAACATAAAAGTCGGATCGTTCATGGTGATCAAGGATCATATCAATCTGCAGGGGACCAATCCGCTCATTGGCCCAAATGTCGAACCGGGCCAAAGGTTTCCCGACATGTCGTTTCTTTATGACCAGAGATTAAGGCGACAGTTACTATCAATAGGCGGCGGGCATGAAGGGAAGCTTTTTGAAGGCGTTTATGTCGCCGTTACAGGGCCGAGCTTTGAGACGCCGGCGGAAATCAGGGCCTTTCACCTGCTGGGCGGCGACGCGGTTGGGATGAGCACCGCGCCGGAAGCCATTACGGCCCGCCACGAAGGGATGCTGGTCGCTGGCATTTCGTGTATATGCAACATGGGCGCGGGTATTCAGGCAAAAGTTCTGACGCATCAGGAGGTGCTGGATATTTCAAAAACAATCGGTAAATCCTTTGAGCAAGTCATTAGAGAATTTGTCCGAAATCTGGATTTGTAAATTACCCCAGCGCGTGCAGGCTGGGGCCGTTAATTATTGATTTAATTGAAGGAATTGCTTCACCCTGGGCGTTGGCCAAGGTATTCAGTGAAACTTGCACGTCAAAACCAAGGGCGGATAGTTCATCTTGCATTTGTGGCAATTCCTTTTCTATGGAGCGCGGGTGTTCGGCCCAAATTCTGATATTTAAACGCTTGGCCACAGATTCCAGCCCCACCCTGGTCTCGCCGAGGACGGAAAAATTTAAGGCCATTAAAACCCGATTGATGGTTTTTTCCCTGTCCTTGCGCCCTCCCTCTTTATCGGCCTCAATCCACATTTCCAGCGGGCGGCCAGGCATCCACGGCAAGGGCAATTCAAAATAATTCACGCCGTCTTTTGCCGCAAGAGTGTGAAACACAGCCTCTTTTGAGGATACGGCAGGGTCTGCCAGCGCCTTCATGCTGCCCTTCAGCCAGGTCTGCCAGGTCTGCGCTTTTTCCCCAAAAACTGTTCCGTCCTGACGAAGCGCTTGGGCTAACGCCGAGTTGGCGGTTCTGGAAGCGTTGGCATTGGGCGCCGGCTTGTATAGATCGGCGGCCTGCCTTGGCCAGGACGCGGCTTCGGGCGTTTCTGGTTTTGGCGATTTGGCGAGAATCAGTTGATCCACTATGCTGCGAAACCAGGAGGAAATACTATTTTTATCCGAAGGTGAAAATGACGCCTGGGTGTTGAGCGTCTCAAACCTGAGCAGGTAATTTAATCTGTCAGATAGATTAACCGAATCTTCCGGCCCCTTTTCGCCGGACGGCTTGTTGATTTTTGAGCCTGGCGCAATAGCGGCGCCGCTTTCATTGAGCGACATCAGCCCTTTAGCGGCCTCAAAAATCCCTTTGTCTCCGCTTAAAATTGCTTTAGCCGTCTGTTCTGCAGGCGTGTCGGGAGGCAGGTTTGAAAAGAGGTTTATTACCTGGCGCAACGTAGGGGGAAGCGTTTCCAGCTTTGAAATAAAATCCTGCTTTATATTTGCAGCCATACCCTTCTGTATCAGGAGTTCGGCAATGGCCCTTGGTTCCGCCTCCGCAACGCCAAGGGTTGCGGAGGCAATGGCCCTTCGGATGGGAACCGGCATGTTTTCCATTACCTGAATAAATCTTTGCGTATCCGGTTTTTCAGATGGCCGGGCAGCGGCGTTATTTGTGTTAATATCAGTTTTTTCAACAATTCCCTTGACGATGGCCTCAATGTCGGTTTCAGCCCTGCCCAGAACGGCGTTTGATATATTAGCGCGCGCCTCGGCTGGCAACGCGGTTAATATCTGACGCAACGCGGAGGATTGTGTTTCCTGGTTAGTAATAGAATCCTGCTTTATATTTGGATTAACGCCTTTTTGTATCAAGAAATCGGCAATGGCCCTTGGCTCTGCCTCGGCGGAACCAATTACCGCAAAGGCGATGGCTCTTCTGACGGGAGCTGGCAGACTTTCCAGCGTTTGAAGCAGCTTTTGTAAACCTGACTTCGCATCAGAGCCATCGGATAGTTTTTCAGGCGTAGCGCTGACTGCACTTTTGATAGCAGCGTCAATTTTAACATTAGTATTACTGCTGGCGCCAATGTCAGGTCGCGGGCTTGCGTCAGGCCTTACACTATTTTCGGCTTTTAAATTGGCGTCGGCCTTTGCGCTCATTTCAGTTCGCGTATTGGCATCGGGCTTTATATTATTTTCAGCTTTTAAATTAGCGTCTGGCTTTACGCCCGTTTCGGTTCGTGCATTTGCATCGGGTTTAACATTGATTTCGGTTTGAGCATTAGCGTCGGGTTTTATGTTATTTCCGGTTTTTAAATTAGCGTCATTTTTTGTATTAATTTCTAATTTTGCGCCAACATCGCTTTTTAAGTTAGCGTCAATTTTTTCTGCAATAGCCTTGACGATGGCCTCAATATCAGAAGAAATTTTGCCTAAGACAGCGCTTGATAAATTATTACGCGCTTCAATGGGCAGCATGGATATTACTTGACGCAGTATTGGCGGCATGGCTTCCTGGGTTGAAACAGAATCCTGTTTAATATTCAGATTAAAGCCTTTTTGTATCAAAAATTCGGCAATGGCCTTTGGCTCTGCTCCGGCAGAGCCAAGCGTGGCTAAAGCAATGGCCCTTCTGACGTCTGTCGGCATGGTTTCCATCGCCTGGGTCAGCTTTTGGATTACCGACTTTGCCGCCTGGCTTTCGGGCTGACTCCCGGCTGAAAGGGGAATTGCGTTTTTTGAGGCGATTTCAAACTTTTCAAATATTGCCTTAGCAATATTCTCTATATTAGAATCGGTTTTAGCCAGAACATTGTCTGATATATTATTTCGCGCGCTTTCCGGCAATAACTTTAGAGCTTGCATTATCTTTTCTGTTATATCTGCTTTAACACCGCCGTCAGCCGCGTTTTGCGTTGTTTTTTCAAGCAGAGGCGTCAAAACGGATAGTAATTCTGATTTTAACGATTCAAACATAGACCTGTACTGTTCAGGATTTAAAACTGCGGCGTTATTCATTGAGCCAGATTCAAAATATTTCAAAAATATCTCCCGCAAACCATTTATCAAAGGGTCATTATTATCAGTTAGCTTATAGTTATTATTGATAGCCGAAGAAGCATCATTTACCTGCTTATTTGCAAAAAATGAATTCATTTCCAAAAGCGACGTCATCGGCTCAAACCGCTCTATTAAAGAACGGGTCAGTAAAGCTGGATTACCGTCTTTAATGCCAAACAGCAAAGATAATAGCTGCTGAGTTGGAGCGGGCAATGACTCAATGGCTTGCTGAAGCTGAGCATCTTTTGGCATGACCATGCTGGCAAACAGCTTTGCGAGAGGAAGCAACGCCTCCGACAAATCTGAGTTCTGCAATTTTTGAAGCAACATGACCGCTTCGCTTTGTGACAGCGGCCCCAAAATCGAAGCGGGGGATGGGGGTTGGGCTTCCAGCGTTTGCAGTTTGATTAAGCCATTCTGGACTGAAATTCTGACCTGCAATTGCGTTCCTTCAGGAAAGGGCAGGTCGCCCTTAGCGGTGATGACCTGACCGGTGGGCAGCTCCAGTTTTACCCCCTCGGCCCCCCTTTCAAGTAGCGCCAAGGACACATCCTGCCCAACCAGACGCAGAACATGATTATATTCCACGCTTGCGGGCGAGGTTGAGAGAAAAAGCTGGGCTGCTTTAACCCCTGGCTGGGCGGATGTGATACTGCCGGCGCTATCCATTCGCACCCCACAATGGCGCTTCATGGAGCATAGCGCTGCTCCAAGGCATTAACGCGCGAATGCGTCGGGCCGCGTAATGTAGCATGGCAATCTTCTAATTGCGTTAGCTACAAAAAGCTAAATTTGGTAGTGTTGCTTGAGTATGCCGGCCATATCCTGAATTGGAGCGACGACGTCAACGCATCCCAGTTCAACCGCAGATTTCGGCATACCATACACTATACAGCTTGATTCAGCCTCGGCTACGGTATAAGCGCCTTTTTGCTTCAGTTTCTGCATACCCAGCGCGCCGTCGGCGCCCATGCCTGTCAGGATTATAGAAAGCAGTTGACAATTGCACGCCTCATACGCGCTTTGGAAGAGTACGTCCACGCTGGGGCGGTGCAAGGTGCCGGCCGGTTCGGGGTTTAATTCAATGGAGTACTTGCCCAGGCGGTTACGGAGGTGCATGTGTATGCCGCCGGGGGCGATATAGATGTGTCCTGGTTGAGGCGTGTCGCCGTTAGCCGCTTCTTTAATTTCAACCTGGCAAATGCTGTTCAGTCTTTCCGCAAAGGGCTTGGTGAAACTCGCCGGCATGTGCTGCACGATGAGCATAGGAACGGGAAGCTTTTTGGGTATGTATGGTAAAAATTCCTGTAAAGCCTTTGGCCCCCCCGTTGAACAGCCAAGCACAATGATGTCCGCCCTGGGATGGCTTGGAATTGAAACCGCAGACGTACCGGCTCTGGGAACGGCAGGCGCCGACGCCTGAGGCATCGTGGTTTCCGGACGAGGAGCGGCAGGGGCGAAAGGGTACTTTCCCCTGAACTTTGGGCTGCGGACCAGTTTTCTGACTTTTTCCTGCAATTCCTGCTGGATGTGTAAAATATTCCCTTCGCCCGAAGTAAATTCTTTTTCCTTTGTGATAAAGTCCAGGGCGCCCAGGGCAAGCGCGTCCAGCGTGGCTTGGGCGCCTTCCTGGGTGAGACTCGACACCATTAAAACAGGCATCGGGAAATCAGCCATGATGCGCTTGAGACAAGTTAGGCCGTCCATCCTGGGCATTTCAATGTCGAGGGTGACGATGTCCGGCTTTAGCGCCGGGATTTTTTCCAGGGCGTCAAACCCGTCCCGGGCCGAGCCCACCACCTTAATATCATCAGTGGTCAACATGTGTTCGAGAGTCTTTCTCATGAAAGAACTGTCGTCAACTATCAATACTCGGGTTTGTTCTGACATAATTTTAGTCCTGGAAAGCGAGTTTCACAAAATCTATGGCGCGATCTACTTCATCGTCAATCGCAAACGTAAGGTACTCAATGTCTGGAATGACGCCTGAAATACCAAAGACCATATCCTTAAAATACTGATCAGAGTCAAGTTTCAATACTAATTTCTCGTCGTATGGACCATTTGGAAGCCTTGTTCTGACTAACAAATCGCTGTAGTGAATTAAACCGGGCAAAAATACGTTGGCCTTTGGCTCGTGATGATCCCGAATCACCTCAACGATATTTTTAGGAAACTTCCATTCAGTCGCAACCACTACGCCAACTCCCGTGTGCGTGACGCCCAGTATCCTTTTTTCCGCTTCCGCCAGGTCTTCGCCGTCCTTGATCGCTTGCATCACCGGAGTGTATTCCTTGGTAAAACACCTGTCCAGAGCAATCTTTCCAATATCGTGCAGCAAACCGGCCAAAAAAGCTGTTTCGGCCAGTGAAAAGTTTCCCAGATGCTTGCAAATTGCCTTAGCTGTAAGCCCCACCGCCGTTGAGTGCTGCCAAAGATGCACCACGTCCAGTAATTCGCCGGCCCTGTAATTACGTATCACGGCGACGCCCCGGCATAAACTCAGGATAGAATCCATTCCCAGCCTCTGGATAGCCGTGCGCAAATCGGACACCAGATTGTCAGAGGCGTAAATAGCGGAGTTTGCCAGTTTTAAAACGCTCGAGGAAAGCGCGGGGTCTTTTTCTAAAACATGATAGATGTCGTCCGTTGTGCTATGCTCATCCCCGGCAATTTTTGTGAGGGACATGACAGAAGTCGGAAGGCTTGGTAACGTCTTCACCCGTAGTTTGATAGTCTGATTGCTAATCATAGCGTTCCCATGAGAAACATAAACAGTTAGGCCTTTTTCTTGTAACCCGTCGCCATGCTGAAGTGAACCAGCTCAAATCCCGTTGCGTAAGCGTGTATGGATTCGCTGTGTCCAACCATCAGGTAGGCGTTGGGGTACAATTGCTCAAGAAAGCCATTGATGGTTTTTGTCTTGACGGCGTCGTCAAAGTAAATCAATACGTTCCGGCAGAAGATTACATCAAAAGTACCCAAATTACGGTAGCTCTGGTAATCCACCAGATTGAAGTTCTTGTATGTTACCAGTCTTTTCAGTTCGGGTTTAACCTCGAAAATGTCGTCGCCCTTTTGATCAAAGTGCAGCTTGAGCCTTGTTGGCGTCAGGTTTCTAAGCGTATAGCTGCCATATTGACCTAGCGCCGCTAGTTTCATGACCCTATCGCTGATGTCGGTGGCTATGATTTCAACATTAAAGCCGCGCAGCACGGTGTCTTTTGCCTCAATGCAAACCATTGCGAGCGTGTAAGGCTCTTCACCGGATGAGCAGGCGGCCGACCAGATTCTGAACCTGTAGCCCCCCCTGTTGCGGGCAAGAGCCGCAACCTCAGGAAGGATGATGTTTTGAAAGGCTTCTATTTGAGGCGGGTTTCTCCAAAAGCTGGTTTCGTTTGTTGTCACTTCGTTAAACAGGAACTTGAGCTCCTCCGCCCCGCTAGGCCCCTGGAGCAGGTTTAAATAATCCGAGTATGATTTCAGCGACAGATCGGCAATTCTTCTGCCCATGCGAGTTTCGAGGAAGTACTTCTTTGTCTCCCGAAAGTAGATGCCTGACCTCTTGTAAACAAAATCCCTCAAGGCCAGAAAGTCTTGAGCGCTCATCTGTAGGCTAGAACCGGAACCGATCATTTCTCACCTAAATGTTGCAATTTCGTTAAACAATGTTTGATAGTACCAAGTTGAAGGAATTCTATCAAGCTCCGCCGCCGCAACGGAAAATCCATTGTCATGGTTTAAGGTAGCATGAATCTGACATGCGGCGCAAAGTATTTTTTAGGTTCACCATAGCCTTCACCCGACCTGAAATCTATTATAGCTCAAGTGGCAAACTTTTTACATCTGTGTAATCATTAACCATCTTTCTTTTTGAGGAGCGCCGATGGCACAGACGAAGGAACGCCCAAAACCTTCCCTGATTCCGGAATATTGCAAAGGGTGCGGTCGCTGTATAGGCGTCTGCGCCAGGGGCTGTATTGCCTTCAGTGAAGAAATCAACCATTTGACAGGCATTGCCCCTGTGCTTCTTGACCTGGAGAAGTGCAACGCCTGCGGTCTCTGCATTGACGCCTGTCCTGAACCATACGGCCTTCTTGGCTTGGAACAGGGGCAAAACTTTGAGCCGCAGGACCCGGCCAAGCTCTTTGGAGACAAAAAAGGCGCCGCGCCTGTGCCGGTTGCCATCCCCGGCGAAAAAATTCCAATGCCAAAGACCGAGCCGATGGTGATCAAGGGAAATTACGCGGCGGCTATTGGAGCAATGCTGGCCGGATGCCGCCACATGTACGGTTATCCCATCACGCCGTCCTCAGAAGGCGCGGAATTGATGGCCAAGTTTCTTCCAAAATTAAACGGATGGTATCTGCAGGCCGTTTCGGAAGTAGCCACCATTAACCACATGTATGGGACTGCGGGCGCCGGGCTTCCCACCATGACGTTCACTTCAAGCCCTGGCTTCTCGCTTATGGTCGAGGGCCTCAGCTACATGATTGGCGCGGGACTTCCCGCCGTCATCGTAAACGTCATGCGCGGCGGTCCGGGCCTTGGAAATATCGCGCCGGAACAAGCCGACATAAAATTTGCCTGCCGCGGCCTGGGCCACGGGAACACGCACGCCATCTGCCTTGCTCCGAGCACGCCCCAGGAAGTGCTTGACCTGTCTATGGCTGCCTTTGAACTGGCCTTCAAGTACCGGAATCCCGTGATAATCCTGGTTGACGGCTATTTGGGCCAGATGACGGGAAAGGTCAATTTGCCCGACCACCTCGTCAAACCAGGCATCCCGGAATGGGCGGTGCATGGAGACAAGAGCCACAGAGGCAACTTGATCAGCTCCATTGACCTGACAGAGGTTGACCTCGAAAAGCGAAATGAGCGACTTTGCGACAAGTACGACTCAATGAAGGCCGACGCGAGGGCCGATAGTTTTATGGCCAACGATGCCGAGATACTGCTCGTCGCCTGCAATACCCCTGCGCGCATCTCAAAGGGCGCTGTTCAGGATTTAAGGGACATGGGAATCAAGGCCGGTCTGTTCCGCCCGATAACGCTGTGGCCCTTCCCCGTTGAACAATTAAAGAGCGTATTGCCTAGCGTCAAGCAGATAGTAGTTGTAGAAGCGAGCGCCGGTCAGTTGGAAAACGAGCTTCGCCTGGAACTCAATAAGGCGGGCGTAGAAAAGTTCCCGAAAATGAGCCATGTCCGACGCATGGGAGGCATGTTGCCCCAGCAGGCGGATGTCGTCGCCCACGTTAAATCCATCGCNTAAGGAGA
>JGI24698J34947_10001033_pt1 | contig 14333 bp, 8 predicted proteins | sample TergutMp193P3_FD_34947 | JGI IMG/M metagenome (IMG submission 34947) | reverse complement strand
CGCCGTCGTCTCCGACTGGTGGGAGTCGCGCGGGCTCCCCGGCAAGCCGCAGATAATCAACGGCTCCGGCATGGGCGGCGAGCGGTCGTCGCTGGGCCAGGCCGACAGCGCCGGGACGCCGCTCAGAAACGACAACCTCATAACCCCGCGGCAGATCGTCGACCTCCTGACCTATGTGTCCAAGCAGAAAAAATACTTCCCCGATTACCTCGCCGCGCTCCCGTCCGCAGGGGTAGACGGAACCCTGAAATCGCGCTTCCAGCGGTCGAAACTCAAGGGGATCGTGCGCGCCAAAACGGGGACGCTGAACTCGGTGCGGGTCAGCTCGCTCGCCGGGTACATGCTCCTGGACGACAAAACCTACGCCTTCGCGATCTTCTGCAAAAACGTGGGGCCGAACCAGTTCGACAACTGGATAATGCAAGAACAGATATTAGAGGTTGTGGCGAAGACGGGGGAGTGGAAATAAGGCCTATAAATATAAATATAAATATGGAGGGCACCCCGCCCCTAACGGGGCGAGCCCTACCCAACCTTATAAATGCGGTCGGTATGTTAAAGTCAAAGTCAACGTCAAAATCAATGCGGTTTTGACTTTAACATTCTGACTGCATTTATAAGGTTGGGTAGGGCTGGCCCCCGTAGGGGGCCGGGTGCCCTCCATATCATTATTATTTTAAAGTTGAACGACTAATATGCAAGACTATCCAGTATACGGCATCCACCCTGTGGAGGAGCTGCTTGCGGCGCGCAGGCAGGACGTGGAGCACGTTTATTTCGACCGCGACAAGAAGAGCCAGCCGCTCTTCAACCTGCTGAGGGTATGCCGCCGCGACCGCATGTCCTACAACCTTGTGCCTGAGGCCAAACTCAACGCGCTCGCGGGGACGCCGAAGCACCAGGGGGTTGTCGCCTTTTGCAGCGCGCGGCCATATAATACCGCAGAGGATCTGTACAGGATCGCGGAGTCGAAGCCCGCGCCGCTCTTCGTCGTCGCGGCGTCTATCGAAGACCCCGGCAACATGGGGGCGATCATCCGGTCGTGCGTGTGCCTCGGGGCGGACGCGCTCCTCCTGGAGCGGAAGAACACCGTGCCGCTCAACGCGGCCGTGGCGCGCAGCTCGGCGGGGATGTTCGAGCGCCTGTGCATAGTGAAGCCGAGGAATTTAGAGGGGCTGATCGGCGAATTTGTCGCCGAAAAGGGTTTTTCTGCGGCCGGGGCGGACGTGGGCGGCGGCGTCAGCCCCGACGCGTTTGACTTCACGAAGCCGGCAATCCTCATAACCGGTGGCGAGCACCGCGGGATCCCGCCGTACCTGCAAAAATTATGCGGCCAGACGATATCGATCCCCATGACGCCGCATGGCCAGTCGCTGAACGCGTCCGTGGCCGCCGCGGTGCTGATCTACGAATGCGCGCGCCAGCGGGGGTTCGCGGGCGTCACTTCAAATTAAAGAAACTGTCTATCACGTCCACAACGTCGTCCCCCGTGATCCCCTGCTGGTCGGGCTGCTGCTCCTTAGCCTCCCCCGGCGGCTGCGCCGACGCCTGCTTGTGCACCGACTGCGGCGGCTGTGGCGATTGCTGGGCGGCGAGGGCGTTCGCGATCGCCCCCCTGTCTATGGAGCTCGTCTCGGTCAGCATGTGCTCATCCCCCGCGCCATGCGGGCGGGGGGCTTCCGGCGCGGGCGCTCCATCGACCGCCGGGAAACTGCCGGTTTCTGAGGATTCCTCGAACGTTACGGGCTCGTCCTCGAACTGCGCGAAAGCCGCCTCGAACTCCTCAATGGACTGGTCCGTCCACGCGTCCCCGGCCGGCGCGGGCCCCCTTGCCGGCGGCGGCGGGGGTGGCGGGGCGGCGGGGGCAGGGGCGATGGCGGAGAGGTCGAACTCCGCGTTGTCCGGCTCGCCGAGAATTGGTTCGCCGAGTACCGGCTCCCCCAACACGGGCCCGCCCAAAACCGGTTCGGTGATGACCGGCCCCCCGGCCGGCAACGGTTCCCGTACCGGTTCGGGGGCGGCAGGCGGCGGCGTTTGCATAAATTCGGGAACAGGCTCCGGTTCGGGCGCCGCCGGCGCGAATTCCGGCTCCGGTATAGGTTCCTCCTCAAACAGCGGGGCAGACGGGGGCGGCGGCGGTGGCGCGGCAAACACGTCCCCGCTGTCAAAACCGCCCGGAACCGGCTCCGCCTCGCGGATCGGCGCGGGGGCGGACGGCGGCGCTCCCGCCGGCAGCTCGAAGCCGTAGTCCGGCTCGCCAACCAACGACCCGACGCTTGCCAATGGCGCGGGCGCTATGCCGAACGAGGGGGCCGCGGGCTCCGGCGCCGCCTGCGCAAACGCCGCCAATTCCACTTTGCGGCGCTCCGGGTTTTCGAGCACGCGCATGTACTCCTGCAACTGCATCTCGACGTACTTCACGAAGAAGACGTCCATCCCGTGCATCCGCGTCCTGAGCAGGCGCGTCGCCGCGTTGACCTTCTCACTCAGGCCCAGGCGGAAACTGTCAGGCGCGAGCGCGCCCACCCTGAAGTTCGCCTCAATCGCGTCGGCGTCGGCAAACAGCGCGCTGATGGAGTCCTGCGCCTCAGCCCGCTCCGACGCCTCAACCTTAAGTTTTTTCCGGCGGCCCGCCCCAACAAGCGCGAAGATGACGGAGGCCACAGCGGCGCCCACGACAAAACCGATTATCATAAGGATGCTTCCGGTCATGCTACCAATCCTTTCAAAATCAACAATATAAAGTATAATATAAATATAGATAACTATAACCGCCAATGTCAAATAATAATAAAAATAATATGGAGGGCACAATGCCTAAAATTATAAATATGGAGGGCACCCCGCCCCTGCGGGGCGAGCCCTACCCAACCTTATAAATGCGGTCAGTATGTTTAAAGTCAACGTCAAAACCGCATTGGCTATCGCCGAGATAAACACGTTGGCTATCGCCGAGATAAACAAGTTGGTGTTGATTTTGACTTTGATTTTAACATTCTGACTGCATTTATAAGGTTGGGTAGGGCTGGCCCCGCAGGGGCCGGGTGCCCTCCATATTCATAATTGTAGGCATTGTGCCATTCATAAAAAATACTTGCGGATTCCCCATGCCGAAAGTATATTATAGAGAGGATTTTTGATTCCGTACAAAGTTGGCGGCAGGGTCATTGTTGGTTGTATTATGTATCTATATTATATTTATAAATATCGTTGTTGGTCAACAAACATACTTGAAAGGCAGGTTTTTTATGAGCGGGGCTGCAAGGTGGCTGGTACGCGGTACGGTGGCCGTGTTAATCATGATTTTGCCGGCGGGGGCGGCGTTCGCGCAGGGAATAATCACCGTGTCAAAAAACCGGAATCCAGACGCCGATATGGGCATGTTCACGTCCATTCAGGCCGCCGTGAACGCGGCGAAACCGGGGAACGTTATTGAAATATTAGACACGGAGGTGTACGAGGAGCAGGTGACGATCGACGGGCGCGAGATAAGCCCGTGGGCTGGCGTTACGGGGGGCAAAAACGGGATAACCATACGCTACGCGCCGCCGGTGGGGACAGCGCCGAACTCAAACTTCGCGCGGCCAACTATTCGGTACAGGGACATAACTAACACGAGCCCCAAAACAATGGCGGAAGCCCAGAGGGAAGGCGAACTGCCGGGATCGGCGGATAACTTTGAAACCTGCGGCGCGCTGAGGATTATCCGCGCGAGCGGCGTGACTATTGACGGGATTGCGGTGGATGGCTTTTCAGCATTTCCGTTTGGGGCGAACGGCGTGTGGTGTCCGTCGGGTGGTCTCGATTGCGGCGACCTCTTCCACGGCAGCGCGGCCATTACGCTCGTGGTGGCCGGGAACGTGACAATCAGGAACTGCGACCTGAAGAACGCCTACTTCGGGATATATGCTAAAGACAGGAATACAGGCGGCGTCTTCGGGAATCCCAATCCCAATGACAACGATATGACGATACCGCTGTCAGGTTTCGGCAAAACGGGGAACCACCTGTTTGAGTACAACCGCGTCCACAACAATTCCGTGGGCGTTTTCTTCGAGTCGGCGTGGGATTTGGGGTCAACGGTTCGATACAATCTCATATACAGCAACAAACATACCACGGCGACGTCTGCCGCCATCACGATAGAAAAGGTGAGCCAAAACGCTGGGGCGTTTCTGTTCAAAGACATGTTCCTTACGCCGGTCGCAATATACAACAACACGCTGTACGACAATACCGCTAACTTTTTAGGCAACTGGCAGATTGGCGGGCAGCACCTTATATTCAATAATATATTCAGCAAGTCCACGCCGGCGTCCAACCCGTCCCCGTACATGGTCATAGACGGCATGTTTCCGAACCGTATGCACAGTTGCGTGTTTTCAGCTAATACGGTCAGAGGCAGTGTCATAAATGAGTATAATTGCACTGCCAACGCCGCGATTGCCCCCGGTGGATTCCTTGCGCAGGGCGTTCAATTTGAGGGGTTCACAAATCCCGCAGCGACACCTATCCAGTTGACGAACTGCATTACTAACCAGGGCGAAAGCATGTCCGCGATACGGCCTGGCGCCCTGATTCCGGGCTCCAGTTCAACGGTGACTTTCCCGATGGCCGCCAACATCCGCTGGCTTCAGACCGAAGGTGTTACTTACGCCAACGGCACCAACATGCCCACCCTCTTCAAGTCCGTTGTCCAGACGTCGCCCGACTTCCTTGTCCCTGACTGGAACCATCCGCAGGTTATCGAATTTATAAAGAATAAAGGCTGGGCGGACGTCGGCATCCGCAATTCCGACGGCAGCATAGCCGACCTCGGCGCGATACCGTCTACGGGCGGGCAACAGAAAACCGTGGGCCGTCTCAAGCCGTCCAACGTCGTATTGGTATACGGCGGTACCAGCGCGACCGCCAGCGTGTTTTTTACCGTTGAGGGCGGGATGTTCTACAACCCCAAGATAAAGTTCCTGCGCTGGATTTCCCCGCTCCCCGACAATACCGACAAATGGGCAAACGACTGGACCATGATACCGATGCAGTCAATCCGCATGATTACCAGCCCCTCCACCGCCCTTTCGGTCGGGAACAACACGTTCGCGTTCACGCTGCCGGCGATGACCGCTGCCCAATGGTACGGCTTCTTTGAGATGGTGGTTGAGGGTACCGACGCGAACGGCAACACGGTTACGTCGGACGTCGGGTTTCTACCCTATCGCCGGTTGGACTACATTTTGGATATTGAGGTATTTCCGGCAACCGGCGCGATGACCGCTGCCACCAAACTTTCCTCGGTGACGGCCGGTGAAAACGTGCGCGTCCGTGTAACGCCCAGAAAAATCGGCGATGGCGCCGCGTTTACAAACGTCCTGAAGGAGGTGGATTTCCAGTTACTGTCTGACCCTTCGGCGTCTATGTACTACACGGCCGACCACATGCCGCTTACGACGTATAAGCCCGGAAACGCCGAGACGGTTATGATATTTCCCGTCTTCTTCGCGAAAGCCGGCAACGAGGTAATTCAGGGCGCGGGGCTTTATGAGTCGGGTGCTAACAGTTTGGCTTTCCTCGGCAATAGCGACATAAAGGTATTGCCCGGCGCTCCCGCGAAGGTTGAGTTCAAGAACCCGATCCCGCTTGCGCAGTTGGGCGCCGCTCCCGCGCCGATCATAAACCGCGGTATTCCGCAGGACGTTTTGGTAGAGGTTCAAGACAGGTTCGGCAACGCTGTTGGCCGTGGGATCACGGTAACGATAGCGGTTGACAATCCGGCCATTGGGGACGTTGCCGTGCAGACGGTGGTCACGAACGACAGCGGCGTCGCGGTGAATGTGGCGCGCGTAACAACCGGCGTTCCGGGCCAGACGTTTGACATGACGGCGACGGTAACGTCGGGCGGTGTGACGGCGAATGACGTCGGCCGTTTCCGCGTTGGCCGCGTGATGGACAGGTTGGAGGTGTTTTACGGAGACAATCAGGACGGGGAGTACTGGTGGGAATATTTTGATCCGGACGTGGGAATAAATGGGACATTCGGTGACGAGAAATGCTATCCGGTGACCGTTAAGGCGGTTTCGCGGGACATGGTGATAACGTCGGAGGGCGGGAGCGTCAAGGTTTATCCTGAAGACGGCCGTATGATATTTTCGGCGACATGCGGCGGGGCCTCGATGACTGAATTTCCGATGGTGGGCGGCGTCGCGACGTTTTTCGTGCGCGTTGACCCGATTTCCGGGGTTGAGGTTGTTGAGGGCGGTATAAGCGTTGAGTTGTTTGCGTCCGCCGGCGGCCCGAAAGACAACGGTATTATTGAGGGCGGAAGGGGCAACATAAGGTTTACCAAACTGCCGCGCGTCGTAGTTTCCGGGCGCTACATTTTCACAGACGGCGCGGTTGAGTACGCGCGCCTTACGTTTAACGGGAATGTTTCCAGTGACTGGTTCAGCAGCATGGAGTTCACGTTTGGCGCGTTCAGCCGTACGCTTACAGGCGCGTCCTGTATCTCGCTTGCTCCGGGCGATCCCAGGACCGTATTGGTAGATTTTGGCTGCGCGTTTCCTGAAGAAACGAATATACCTGATAGCATGGCTGGCAACAGCAGTATAATCATAACGTTCAGCCCATCGCATGAATATGACCCTATTACGGTGAACATTGTTGGCGGCGAGGTATCAATACTTGCCCACGGCCGCGTGATCCCGAACGGCAAGCCGGGCGAGGTTGTTGTAGTCGCGCCTGTCAATCAATTGACGGCGGAGTTCACGGCGGGCCCGAACCCCGTCAACAAGTCTTCCGGCGCGGTTAATTTCTTCCGCAGTGGCGTTGGCATAGCGGACGGGACGCTGGCAATTTACGACGTCACCGGCAATTTTGTCAGAAAGGTGAACGTAAGCGACAAGGCGGTTGCTAATTCCGGCAGGCGCAAGGTCGGTTCGTGGGACTTGACTGACGGTAAGGGAAGGCGGGTGTCGGTTGGAACGTATCTGGTTCGCGGGACTGTTACGAAAAAGGACGGCAGGAAGGAGAAAGTGTCGTTGATTTTGACTTTAACATACTAAAATCAAAGTCAAATAATAATGATATGGAGGGCACCCGGCCCCTTACGGGGCCAGCCCTACCCAACCTTATAAATGCGGTCAGTATGTTAAAGTCAACTTCTTTATCTCGACGCAAGCCAAAGTCAACTTGTTTATCTAAGCGAAAGCCAAAATCAATGCGGTTTTGACTTTAAAATACTGACCGCATTTATAAGGTTGGGTAGGGCTGGCCCCGCAGGGGCCGGGTGCCCTCCATATTATTATTTTTTGACTTAGCAAAAATTAACGTATATTTTAAAGTTGAACGGCTATAACCTGTCGGGAAAAAAATATCGTATGCGACCATTTTTGTCGCATACTTATGTTATATTCAGAAAACATCGTTGAAAAGAGGTGCGTTATGGACGCGGTTAAAGACGGAAAAGCTGGGAAGATGGATATTGTTTACGAATCGGGCGACGCGCGCGCGCAGGCGGCGCTTGAGCGGGGGTATGAATTAAGGTTACGCGATGATTTCGACGGCGCGGTCAGGGAGTATACCGAGGCGATACGGCTCGACCCCGGCTTCGCGGCGGCTTACGAAAAACGCGGGTATGCCAATTTTCGCGCAGGCAGATACGACCTCGCGATGGACGACCACAACGAGGCGATACGGCTCGCCCCGGATTACGCCGAGGCTTTCTGCGACCGCGGGCACGTCTACCACGCGAATGGGCGGTACGAAGAGGCTCTCAGGGATTACAACGAGGCGATACGGCTCGACCCGCTCAACCGCGCCGACGCGTATGTAGGCCGCGGGCACGTCTGCTGCGAGAACGGGTGGTACGAAGAGGCTATCAGGGATTTCAGCGAGGCGGTACGGCTCGACCCGCACGCCGACGCGTATTGTTGGCGCGCGGAAATCTATGGCATAATGGGGCGGTACGACGAGGCGATCGCCGATTTCACAGAAGCCATAAGGCTTGACCCAAAGGATGACGTGGCATTTTTCAGCCGCGGGCGAGCGTACATGGAGAAGGAGCGGTATGACGAGGCAATCGCCGATTTCACAGAGGCGATAAGGCTCAATCCAAATTATAGTTACGCCTGCGCCTATCGCGGGCGCGCCAGATTCCTCAAAGATGAGTACGACGAGGCTATCGGCGATTTCAACGAGGCCATAAGGCTTGACCCCAACAATGTCATGGCGCTGGTCAATCGCGGGCACTCGTACAGCAATAAGGATCAGTATTGCGACGCTATCAGCGATTACACGGTGGCCATAAGGCTGAAACCTGATTTCCCCGATGCGTACAGGCATCGGGGAAGGGCATACTATAATCAGGAGCGGTACGACGAGGCGGTCAAGAACTTAACCGAGGCCATCAGGCTCAACCCGGACAATGCCGGCGACTGGAACTACCGAGGGCACGCCAGAAACTTCAAGGAAGAATACGACGACGCTATCAGTGATTTCACCGAGGCCATGAGGCTTGAGCCGGACAACGCCAGCATCTACACGGGTCGCGGGGACGCCCATTTGGAGAAGGGGGAATACGACGAAGCGATTGCCGATTACACAGTGGCCGTAAGGCTTGACCCAAAGAATGACGTGGCATTTTTCAGACGCGGGCAAGCGTACATGTACAAGGAGCGGTACGACGAGGCGATCGCCGATTACACGGAGGCGATAAGGCTCGATCCGAATTACATTTACGCCTACGCCTATCGCGGGCGCGCCAGATTCCTCAAATATGAGTACGACGAGGCTATCGGCGATTTCAACGAGGCCATAAGGCTTAACCCCAACAATGTCATGGCGCTGGTCAATCGCGGGCACTCGTACAGCAATAAGGGTCTGTATTGCGACGCTGTCAGCGATTACACGGTGGCCATCAGGCTTGAGCCGGACAACGCCAGCATCTACAAGGGTCGCGGGGACGCCCATTTGGAGAAGGGGGAATACGAAGAGGCGATCAAGGACTTGACCGAGGCCATCAGGCTCGACCTAAAGGACGACGTGGCATTTTTCAGACGCGGGCAAGCGTACATGTACAAGGAGCGGTACGACGAGGCGATCGCCGATTACACGGAGGCGATAAGGCTCGATCCGAATTACGTTTACGCCTACGCCTATCGCGGGCGCGCCAGATTCCTCAAATATGAGTACGACGAGGCTATCGGCGATTTCAACGAGGCCATAAGGCTTTACCCCAACAATGTCATGGCGCTGGTCAATCGCGGGCACTCGTACAGCAATAAGGATCAGTATTGCGACGCTATCAGCGATTACACGGAGGCCATCAGGCTTAACCCGAACGCCATTACGTATATTTCCCGCGGCGATACATACTTCAACTGTGAGGAGTACGAAGAGGCGATTGCCGATTTTACCGAGGCCATAAGGCTCGATCCGTCCGGTGTTGACGCCTACATAAAGCGCGGACAAGTGTATTTTTTAAGCGAGCGGTACGACGAGGCGATCGAAGATTGCGTCGAGGTTATAAAGCTCGCCCCGAACGACGCCGTGGCCCGGTGCAACCTCGGCGCGGTCTACGAGCGGTACGGCCAATACGACATAGCCGTCGATTGTTACAACGAGGCGGTCCGTATCAATCCGAACAACGCCACCGCCCGCTTTGACCGCGGGGCGGCATACCGCGTTTTGGGCCGGTACGACGACGCGATAGACGATTTTAACGAAACGCTCAGGCTCGACCCGGAATTTGGGGCGGCAAGGGAGGAATTGGAAGAGCTTTTGGGGCCGTCAGTTTAGGGTATATAGTAATTTCACTTGAAAACTAATATGGAGGGCACCCCGCCCCTGCGGGGCGAGCCCTACCCAACCTTATAAATGCAGTCAGTATGTTAAAGTCAACGTCAACACCGCCTTGATTTTGATTTTAACATTTTGACCGCATTTATAAGGTTGGGTAGGGCTGGCCCCGATAGGGGCCGGGTGCCCTCCATATTAGTTGATTATTATTATTTGACTGGCTATAATCAATCTTCCGCCGATTCCACCCCAAGGGCTTTCAACCTGTAGTATTGGGCCAATACTTTTTCGTAGTATCGCATGGGCAGTTGTTCGTTGCGCGCGAGGGAGCCGCGCACGGTTGTGGGGCCGAGGTTGTAGGCTAATAGGCCCAGTTTGAAGCTCTTGAAGCGCGAGACGAGGGTTGTCAGGTAGGCTGTCCCTAATATCATGTTGATCTCCGGGTCTAAGAGGTCGTCCGGTTCGATCCCCTCCATCCCCAGCATGTTTGCCATTGTGCGGGCGGTTACGTATTTGATCTGCATGAGCCCGAGCGCGCCGCTGAGCGTCCCGCTCCTGTAGCGGCCCAGGGCCTCCGGGTTGAAGTGGCTCTCTACGGCTATCACGGCCAGCAGGAGTTCCGGGGCGTAGCCGTACTGGCGGCTGTTTTTGTATACCAGATCGGCTAATTTGTGCACGGTGGCCGGCGTTGTTTTGCCGCCAACGACGGCGTTCATCAGTTTTATCAGGCGGTCTTTCTCGCGCATGGCTTCTATGTCGCGTGCGAGGTTGATCTTCTCGGCCCGCAGCTCGGCTATGCGGCGGTCGGCGTCGTGGATGGCGCGCTCGTTGAGTATGATTACGAGGGAGACGGAGAGCAGCGCGGCGAGAAGGGCGCAGACGATGGCTATGCTCGCCAGTTCGGACACCCATATTTTCTTGCCGGTGAACATTATGCCAAGCCCGCGGGGGCGGCGGCGCTGCGGCTCACTTTTTGGCTGGCGCATCCTGAATCACCCCCATCTGTTCCAAAGGTTTCAGGCGCTCCCTCAGCGTTTCCAGGTCGATTTCCGCTGTGAGTTTCCACGTGTCAAGGTCGTGGATTTCGGCCTGTTGCTGCCGTATCCGCTGGTTCTGCGTGTTTATGATGAACATCAGCGTGAGGAACCAGCCGCACAGGACGGTGAGGAGGAGGATCGCCACGGTGCGCGATATGCGGAAGCCGGTTTTTTTTGTCAGGGCCCGGCCCCTCTTCCTCAGCAGGTCGAGCAGGGTGCCCTTCGAGAGCGAGTCCGCGTCGGGGAAGATGGAGAAGAGGTTGAAGTANGGGAGGAACGCGCGGCAGAGCGCCTCGTTCCTGAAGATGAATTTNATNTCCCCGCCCTTGCCNTTCAGCGTGTTGAGGAGGCTGAGGAACATCGGCACGACGCCGTCGTCCACGGCCGTGACCTTTTCCATATCGACGATGAAGTTCCGGCAGCCGTCGTTCATCAGGCCGATGAATTTTTCGCGGATGCCCGGCGCCTGCTCGTTGTTGAAGCTCCCCGCGAGGAACCACCACACCGCCGCGCCGCGGCTTTCGAGCACGATGTCCAGGGCTTCAGAGCGAATCATCGTTTGCGCCCCCCGCCTTTATTTTTTTGAAGGCTACGCGGCCCGTGAGCGACAGCGACGAGCTTTTTTCGATCTCCACGGGGCAGACCATGAGGAGCGTCACGCCGTTTGAGTTTTGCGCGGCGGGCGGATTGTTGTTGGCCGGCGGATTCCGGTCCGCGGGCTGGTTTTTGGCGGTTTGCTTCCGGTTCCGCTTGCCCGGCTGGTTTTGGGCGGCGGGCGGCGGCGCGTCGGGGGAGAACAGCCAGACGCTGACCTTCTTCTGCGTCACGAACTCTATCCGCACCCCGGCCTCGCTGTCCTCTATCGCCCACTCTGCCGTGTCGTCTATGATGACGGGCTCCCTGCCGGTGACCGGGGCCTTCGTTTTGCCGCTGACGACGCGCGCGCCCCCGCGCCGGCAGCCGGGGAGGGCGAGCGGCAGCTCTATCCCGAAGGTGAAGGCGTAGTCGGTCAGCGACGGGTTGCCGAGCTTGTAGCTGTACGACAGCGCCGCGGCGTCCTTTTCGAGGCCGAAGACCTTGTCCATCGTCAGCGGGCAGTCGCGCCCCCCGTCGTTGAAGCCGCCGGCGCAGTTGAGGAGCATCCTCACCCCGGCGGGCGAGTTTTTGAACGTGTACTCGAACGGCGAGCCGGAGAAGTTCGCGCAGTCCCTGGCCGCCCCCCTCGCGTAGCTTTCGTAGCTGAGCGGCCTGGCGAAGACCATGTCGCGGAACGCGAGGCGGCTCTCGCGCGGGACGATGACGTTCGGCCTCGACCGCACCGCCGGGTTGTAGGCCGCGCACGCGCTGAACAGGCGGTCACGGTAGTCGAGCTCGTAGACCTGCGCGCCGTTCTTGTTGTCTAAATACAGCTTGAGCGCGCGGTTCGACATGACCGCGCTCTTGTATCCGTTGCGGAGGAAGTCGGCGAGTTGTATCACGCTCCCCTGCGCGTCCCGCGCCCCGTCGATCTCCCGCTCGGCCTCTATCAGCTTGCCGTAGGTCCAGAGGCGGTCGGGCTCCAAGCTGAACCCGGCGCGCTCCGACGGCAGGAAGCGGTTGATGTCCTGGGCGAAAAAGAGCAGCCGCCTGAGCTTTGCGGCCAGTTTGGGGTCTTTGACCTCGCGGACGCTGTCGCACACGTCCATCAGCTTGCGCTGCATGACGCCGATCTGGTCGTAGCAGTGCAGGTGGTTGAGGAAGTAGGGGGTCGCCGGCTCGTTGTGCGACGGCACGAGGCTTGGGGGGAAATAATGGAGCCCAAGCGGCGGTATGTTGCCCAAGACGTCCTTGAAGCGCAGCGGCTGGATTTCGAGTATGCGCTGTTCGACCTCGGCGGAGACCCGTTCGAGCCACTCTTCCTGCCCTGCGGCGCGCTGGCCGCCGCCGTCGCCCGCTTCCAACGAGTACATGTATTTGAGGATCGGCATCCCCGGCGCGCCGTCCGGCCTGTCGTCGGGGTAAAGGCCGCCTATCCATTCGGAAACGCTCTCCGGGGCGTTGTACATGTGGTATGAGCGGGTCGGGAAGACCGCCATTGAGCTCCCCGTATGCTCCGTGATCCAGTAGCCGGAGGCGTTGGCCTCGTTTTTGGCGAGCAGGGCGCCCGACAGCGCCGCGTACTTGAACCCCGCGCCCCCCAGCATGTCGATGTGGGACGGCTCCCAGTTGGAGAACGGCGGGACGAACCCCGCCGGGGCCTCCCCGGTGAGGTCGGAGAAGATTTTAGCCCCGAAAGCGATGTTTTCGCCGGTCAGCCAGAGCGGGGAGAAGCTCAAAAAGGGCTCCGTGTACCCCATGCACAGCCATTCCACGCTGCCGCGCTTCGCCATGTCCCGCAGGGACGACAGGACAAGCGGGTCCACGCATTCGAGGATGTACCCCGGCAGCGCCACGTTGAACCGCATCCGCTGGTACTTCTCGCACAGCCCAAGGAGCAGCCGCGCGAACCGGTTGGCTGATTCAGCCAACCCCCGCCTCGGCATCAGCCCGTTTTTGTAGGGTTGCAGGAGCAATATAAGCTGGTCGCGCCTCATATATATGAAACTATAATCACGCGGCGGAAAAATGCAATGTTAATTTTTTTTAAAAATTTTTAAAAAAAACTTGCATTTGATAAAAATTTGTTGTATATTAAGTATAAATCGCGGGGCGCTGGCAGCGCCCCCGGCAACCAAATACGGCAAGGCGGATATGAAAAAAAGCAAAATACTCATTATAACGGCGGCGGTGCTCGCCCTCTCCTCAGCGGGGGCGTACGCGCAGCAGCAGGGGAGCGCGGCGTCCGCCGCGGGCTCCAAAGGCGACAGCGCAGCGCCAACGACCCAGCAGGCGTCCCAACCGGCGCGGCAGCAGCCCCTGAACAAGCAAGCCTCCGTCATGAGGCCGACCAAGAAGACAAACTGGTCGAAAATCAAGACGCTTTTCGAATAAAACCATACGGGGTTGAAAGGTGCGGTGCCTACAATTATGGAGGGCACAAAGCCTAAAATTATAAATATGGAGGGCGCCCCGCCCCTACGGGGCGAGCCCTACCCAACCTTATAAATGCGGTCAAAATGTTAAAATCAAAAACCGCGTTGGTGTTGATTTTGATGGTGAAAATGTAGGGGCTGAAAATTTTCAGCCCCTACGTCCGGCACACGGCACTGATTTTGACTTTAACATACCGACCGCATTTATAAGGTTGGGTAGGGCTGGCCCCGCAGGGGCCGGGTGCCCTCCATATTATTATTATTTGACTTTTGTTCCGTTCCGGCTTTTAAAATCCTCCTCGACTCCCGCGCCCCAGTCGTCTGGTATGGCTTCGCAATCCGCGCACGCCGACTCCGGTGCTTTGCGATATGACGCTATAGTGCAACTAACCGCGTCGTATACGGCTCCTATGCCTCGGGAGTCGTTGCGGTACCTCTGCGCGCGGTTGCGGCTGATGCCGATGTCGCCGGCGGCGGCTATCGCGTCCATGTCCGC
>JGI24698J34947_10001032_pt1 | contig 14340 bp, 8 predicted proteins | sample TergutMp193P3_FD_34947 | JGI IMG/M metagenome (IMG submission 34947) | reverse complement strand
TTCCCACGGCCTTTCCCGCTCGGAAATAGCCGCCAGCCGCGGCCTTTCGATCAACAACGTAAAGATGGTGATCAACAACGTGTACGAGAAGCTCGGTGTCGAAAACCTCGCTGATCTCATCCGCGTCGCGGTGGAGAAGAAGTTGATTTAGGTTTCCATGCCGTGGGCGAAAGGCGTCGGGCACCATATGCGTTAACTTTATCTCAAATTTCATCTCACGGAGGCACAAAGGCACAGGAAATTATTGGCGAAGTGGTAAGGATTATAAAGCAAACACTGTCTGATGATTGTAAAAAGTAACTCTGTGCGCTCCGTGTTCTTCCCTCCGTGCCTCCATGTGAGATCTTCTTATATGGCATTCTGATTTGCATTTTTTCCGGCTTCCTTCAGCCTGGATACGATCGCGTCGTAGTATTCCGGTAAATGAGGCAAGTGACAGTCAATGCAATCCTTCACGTTCCTGGTACCGCTGTATTTGAAATTGCCGCCGCATTTTTCACCCAAAGAATAGAGGGGGCAATAGCAGAAAAGGCAATTAAAATCACTGCCGCAAGGCTCTGTGTGGCAAGGGAAATACTTACACTCAGGATTACTGAAAAACCTGTGGCTATTCTTCATAATTATGCCTGCTTACCATGCCGGGTAACATTACATTAAACCATAGATTCAAGTCAAGTTTCTGTATGGAAATAGTATGTCAGCATGGACACCGGACACTTATAAAGTGTACACTAATATAAACCTTCACACGGGAGTACGGCGTGAAAAGCGTGCCTTTTGCGGTTCAGTTGTCTCTCATTGTGTTTTTGATTCTCATTATTCCCTTCATTGTGCTGATGAGTTACACGGGCTCTACGACATTACGGTATTCCGAAGAAGAAATAGCCCGCAGTTCCCTGGAAAATATCGAGCTTAACCGCCGCTTTACCGAAGCCTTGATGGACAATATTTCAGCCAATACCCACCGTTTTGTGGCGTATCACGACTTTTTTGTCTACGACGGTTTACAGAAGTATTCGGCAATACAGGGAAACGTGGAAAACGGCATGAGGATTCAGCGGCTCCAGCGGGAGCTTATCTCCATTGTGCGCGTTGACGAAAGGGCGATTCTTTCGGTTTTTATGATCTTTGACGGCGGCGACTATGTGATCAGCACGGACAGGGGCATCGTGGAGCTTAGCGAATATTACAGCACCTCATGGCTCAACAACGTCTCGCGTCAAAGGCGGGGCCTTGGGGGCATTTGGGTCCCGCGCCAGCACCCCTCAGCCACCGTGCGGGAAACCCTGCGGGGCCAGGATTTGGGCCAGACAACGCCTGTGATTTCCTACGTTTACAGCCTTAACCGGCTTACCACGGCCATAGGCGGAACCATTGTAATAAACGTCAGGGAGTCTTCGATAGCGAATAACCTTAATCCGGGCCGGTCAAGGGATGACGAGGGCGGCATCATGCTTCTTCAGGGGGACGGCAGGGTCATCTCACACCCGCTTGAATTAAACTTTCTGAGACAGGGAAGGTATCTTCCCCATATCGGGGAAATACTCGATGGAGTGGAAAACTCTGGTTTCCGGTTTTACACTGAACAGGGCGGCCAATACCTTTATACCTGGCTAAAGACAACCAACCATTACGAATGGGTCTATGTTTCGGTCCAGTCCATGGCCGGCCTTTTAAACCGGTCGGCGCGGAATACGCGCAACATGATCTTTCTTTCGCTTACCGTGCTTTTCTTTGGGACTATGACTGCCCTGGCGGTGTTTTTCTGGGTTTCCAAGCCCATGCGGCAGCTTGTGAAGGGCCTCAGGCAAAGCGTGGCCATTGAGGAAACGGCCCTGCGAAACGAGATGGACATCCTATCCTCGGCTTTTACCCATATCGAAAACAAGGAAAGGGAACTCAAGTTTCTCCTTGGCGAAAGGGAAAAGGACGCCGAGCTGCTTGCAATCCGCAACCTGCTTGAGGACGGCCCCTTGACCAGGCAGGAGACGGAGATTCTGGAACAGGTTTTTCCCCACAAGCTGTTCAGGGTTGCCGTGGCCGCCCCGGACAATTTCGATGACTACCACCGCAGAACCAGCGCCGAACAGCGCTCTTATCAGCGCTACCTTTTTATCTCACGCGCAAATGAAATTGATATCGCGCCGATGGCACTCAGGGGCGTGTATTTTCTTGAGTCCCAGATTGCCCTCATCATTAATATGAAGGAGGAAAACGACATCTTGAAACTTCCGCCCTTTCTTGAGGGTTTACAGGAACTTGCCCAGCCTGTCTTTGGGACTACCATTACCATTGGGTTAAGCGAAACAGGTTTCGATCTTGACGCCGTGTATCAATGCGGCCGACAGGCTTCCGAGGCCGTAACAATGCGTATGCTGCGGGGGGGCAACAGCATCATACAATGGACGCACAAAGAGGGGCGCAAGCGCTTTTTCTACCCTTATAACAGCGAGGAAAAAATTTACAATTACCTGAATGCAGGGAACATGGGTCAAATCAAGACGGAACTCCAGGCGATAAAGAAGGCAATTCTATCCACTGATGGCATTTCCTACGACAATATATGCTATATTTATAACCAGCTTGCAGGCGGAACCATACGCCGCCTTTCGGAAATGAACATCAATACTTCAGGGATTTTCTTCAGCCACGGGAACGTGTGCAGGGCTATTGCATTGTCGGAAACCCTGGAACAGCTAAGCAAATGCATGAATGATTTTTACGAGGACCTGCTGCACTATTTACGCAAGGACAATGCCGAGGAACAGGCCATCGATCGCATAATGTCCTGCCTCGCGAAAAACTTCCGCACGGATATGTTCTATGAGGACATGGCCGCCGAAATCAACATAAGTTATTCCTATATGCGAAAGATTGTCAGGGAAAAAACAGGCAGGAGCGTAAACGAGACCATCAATTTCCTCCGAATACAGGAGGCCAAAAACCTGCTTCTTGATGGGAGACTCAAGCTGCCGGAGATTGCCAGGATGACCGGGTATCGCAATACCCAGAGCCTTAAGCGTTATTTCAGGAAGTTTGAGGGCCTAAGCCCTATGGAATACAGGCTGATAAACCTACAGGCCCACGGCACGAATAAAGCCAGTCATTTTTGATAAAGCCAGTCATTTTTGATACTCTTTCCCATTGAATTGCTCCGACAGAAGAATCCCTCCGGGGGCAAAGAAAGCCGCTTTCCTGCTTATTTTGTTATATTATATAGAATTAAATACATATCAATAATGATAAGCACGGTCAAAATTGATTATTTACAGATCCAGAAAACAACCCCTATACTACTATAATATATGAAAAAGGCGGAAGTCAAGGATATCACTCCAATGACGCTAAAACCAAAGGGAATTGGGTTTTATTTACGCCGCGACTGGGAACTGTACGCCCTCGTCTTTCTGCCCATGGTTTTTGTGCTCCTTTTTAAGTTCGGGCCGATGTTTGGCCTTATCATAGCGTTTAAGGATTACAGGATAGCCCGGGGGTTCCTTGGGAGTTCCTGGGTGGGGTTCAGGGTCTTTCAGGAGGTTTTTTCCCACCGCCTTTTCATCCCTGCCCTGAGAAACACCCTGCTCCTTAACTTCCTTGACCTCTTGATGGGTTTTCCCATGCCTATCATCCTTGCCCTCCTCCTTAACGAAGTAACCACCAAATGGTTCAAAAAGGTGACCCAGACCCTGCTTTACCTGCCGCACTTCCTTTCCTGGGTAATCATTGGCGGAATCGCGTACCAGCTCTTCAGCGTGAACACAGGGATGATAAACAACCTCCTTGGTTCCCTTGGCGCCCAGCGTTTCCCGTTCCTGACATCCGACGTGCCCTGGCTTGTCAGTTACGTGCTAATCGGGATGTGGCAGAGCATGGGCTGGGGAACGATCATTTACCTGGCTTCGATTTCGGGGATTAACCCGGAGCTATACGAAGCCGCGACGGTGGATGGCGCGGGCCGCCTCCGCCAGTGCTTCAGCGTAACGATCCCATGCATACGCAGCACCATAGTCATTCTCCTCATCATGAATTTGGGGCGCATCATGGGGGGCTCCTTTGAGCGCATCTACGCCCTTGCGAACGTTGCGGCGACGGAATTTACGACAACGATTCCTGTCCTTGTTTACCGCTGGGGCATTCAAAGCATGAATTTCAGCCGCGCTACGGCGCTTGGCCTCTTCCAGTCCGTCATCGGACTTGCCATGGTGCTGGCCTCGAACTTCGTGGCAAAAAAGCTGGGCGAAGAGGGTCTCCTATGAGTAAAACCCATGCCTATAAAAGAAACCCCGCAGGCCTCTTCTGGAAAGGGATCATTTATTTCTTTATCACGGCAATTACCTTAAGCTGCATAATCCCGTTTCTCCACGTGATAGCCAAGTCGTTCAGCACCGATGCCTATGTAATCGCCAACAGGGTATTCCTATGGCCAATGGGCCTTACCCTGGAGCCCTACAGGAAAGTGTTCATGGACGCGAGCATAGTACGTTCCCTTTACGTTTCCGTCTTTGTCACTATTACTTTTACCATCCTTGGGATGATCCTCACCTGCTGCATGGCGTACGCACTGTCCCGCCCCCAGTTCAAGGGGGCCAGGCTGATGACCTTCCTTTGCATATTTACCCTGTATTTTTCGGGCGGGATCATTCCCGACTATTTGTTGATGAATTCCCTGGGTATGCTGGACACCCTCTGGTGCCTCGTCCTCCCGCTATCCTTCAGCGCCTATAACCTGATAATCATGAAGAACGCCCTTGTCGCTTCCATACCCATAAGCCTTGAGGAATCGGCCCGCATTGACGGCGCGGGGCATTTCCGCATTTTGACGCAGATATTCCTGCCGCTGTCAAAGCCGATAATCGCCACCCTTTCGCTCTTTTACGCGGTAGGCCGCTGGAACGCGTACCAGGACGCTCTCTTCTATATAAAACAGCGGGTTGACCTTAGGCCGCTGCAGCTAAAGCTCTACTACCTCATAGTCCAGGCCAATGAAAGCTTCCAGCTTGAAGCCACGGTCGTTAACCTGACCGACCCGGAAGTCCTCAAGGCCGCCTGCGTGGTTTTCGCCACCCTCCCCATAATCTGCGTGTACCCTTTCATCCAGAAATACTTTGTGCAGGGGGTGATGATAGGGGCTGTAAAAGGCTAAGACTTCCCCTTATGGGGAAATGACAATATTCAGGAGGAGTTTATGAAAAAACTGACGGTACTTTTCCTTATCCTGGCTGTGGCCGCGTCCGCTTTTGCAATTGGCGGGAGGCAGCAGTCAGGCGGCTCGGCAACGCCCTCGGGGGGCTTTACCGACTATTCCCGCGGCTTCCCGCAGCGGGTGACCATCGAGATTCCCGTCTACGAAAGGGCCCTGCAAGGCTGGAACGTTACGGACAACTACTGGACCCGCTGGATTCAACGGGAGTTTGGCGACAGGTACAACGTCAATGTCAGGTACGTCGCCATCGGGCGGCAGACCGAGGTGCAGGACTACCAGCAACTCCTCGCGTCGCACAGGGCGCCGAGCATAATCTTCCATTACGATATGCCCGTCGCCGTCAACTACTACGGTGAAGGCGTTTTGCAGCAACTCAACTGGGACGAAATCGCCTACTACGCCCCGACTTTCTGGAACAGGACCAGGGGCATGATCGAACGCTACGGCACAATCAACAACGAGAAGGTCTTCTTCTTTGCCGAGCGCCCAGAGGCCGACAACTACACCACGCTCGTCCGTAAAGACTGGGTGGAAAGGGCAGGCTACAGGGTGGAAGACCTCACAAACCTTGAGACCTTCAACCAGATGCTCGTAAGGTGGCGCGACCTCAACCTGGGGGTTTTTGGCGACAACCTCAAGCAGAACAACTACACCTACAGCTATCCATTCCGCGACTGGCCCGTCAACCAGAGGGAAAGGACGCTCTACTCTGAGCTTAACGTCGCCGACCTCACCTGGGCGGCAAGCAAGGAGTGGCTGCGCGACATGAACTGGAAGTACAACAACAACGTGCTTGACAGGGAATTCTACCTTCGCAACGACGAGGCAAAGACAAGGGCCGAGTTTGTGGCGGGAAGGACAGGCACCTTTGCCTTCTACCTGACCGCAAACACTGACCTTATAACCGCACTCAAGGCCAACAACCCAAGCGCCGAAGTAGCCGTCCTTCCCATTGGCTGGAACACCCCAAGGGGCAAGGCGCCGCAAGGCCGCGCCTACTGGCCCTTCGGCATGATCATGGGCATCAACTACGAGGCCTCAGCCCAGCAGCGCCAGGCCGTGTGGATGTTCCTTGAATGGATGAACCAGGATGCCAACCTCTTCGCGCTCCAGAACGGAATCGCAGGCCAGAACTACAGGCTGCTTCCCAACGGGCTGCCCGACAGGGTTGCCAACTACTCAGGCGAGTCAAACCTCAGCCCCAACACCAACAAAGACTACTGGTGCCTGGTTGTCGAAGCAGCCCGCTATCCCACTCAGGACATGTTCTGGGCCGCCAACAAGGCCCTCTGGGCGCCTCCCGGATATGAAACTCTCGCGGATGACACAATCCGTTACTACAGGGAAGGGGCACAATACCGCACGCCGGACGCACTCTTCACGGTGCCTCTCCAGGCAGTGGCCGAATACCGTGCAGACCTTAACGTCCTCTTCCAGGAACTGTACGTGAGGTGCGTTACCACTCCCACGGCCCAGTTTGATTCGGTCTACGATCAGGCTGTGAGGACTTACCTATCCGCAGGCTACCAGGCCATTCTCGATGAGAAGCAAAGGGTCATCGCGGCAGGGAACTACATCCAGTGACAGGCGTTTAAGTTAGAACCGGTTTAGAAAGGGGCTGTCCGCGTGGCAGCCCCCATATATTAGCTCCAAAAGACCTCTCACAGAGGCACTGGGGCACGGAAATTAGGAAGACCTCTCACAGAGGCACGAAGGCACGGGAGAAAAAAAAGAAATGAAAACGATATTTCTTTACTTCTTTTTCTTCCTCTGTGCCTCAGTGCCTCCGTGAGATGAAATTTGATGTGAAATTTGATAGAAGGTTGACGCATAAGGCGGGAGCCCTTTATTAATAATTGGCGTAGTCATATAATAAGTTTATCATTATGGAACATATTCTGGATTCATTAAATATACGGCAGAGCGAAGCCGTCACGACAACAGAAGGGTTTCTGAGGATAGTTGCAGGCGCCGGTTCCGGAAAGACAAAGGCGTTGACCCACCGCTACGCCTACCTTGTCAAGGGAGCCGGGATAATGCCGCAAAATATACTGTGCGTCACCTTTACGAGCAAAGCGGCCGGCGAAATGCGGCGCAGGGTGCAATCGCTTATCGGGGACGGCTTCGATACTTCACTGATAACGACATACCATGGGTTTTGTGTGCGTGTCCTGCGCTCTGATATTGAGAAGCTATTCTATCCACAGAACTTCCTGATACTTGATACTGCGGACCAAAAGAAGATACTGGAGAGCATCTATGACGAACTTGAATTGAAGCTGGACTATTCCAGCTTCCAAAAAATCATGGCGCAAATTGAAAAAAGAAAAGAAGAATTAACATATATAGACAGCCTTGTTGACCCAAAGGCCGTATTCGATAATGGCGGCAAGGATTTTGACGATACTATTTTCCGTATGTATTTACAGCGGCAAAAAAAATTATTCGGCCTTGATTTCAATGATCTGGTAAATTTTACTTTTTTTCTTTTTGAAAAGCATCAGGATATCATGCGTAAATGGCAGGAGCAGCTTCACTATATACAGGTTGACGAGTTCCAGGACTCGAGCGACAGGGAAATGCGTCTTTTGGATACCCTGTCCGCTGTCAATAAAAACCTGTTTGTCGTCGGCGACCCGGATCAGAATATTTATGAATGGCGGGGTGCGCGGGTAGAAATTCTTGTCAACTTTGATGAAAATCATGCCGCTACACAAACCGTCGTTATGGATCAAAATTACCGGTCAACACCGCAGATACTGGCCGCTGCGAACAGCCTGATAAGCAAAAATACAATCCGTATCAAGAAGAACCTGTTCACACAAAACCCGGGCGGTTCCCCGGTAATACACCGTCACGCGAAAGACGAAAAAGCCGAAGCCTCCTGGATTGTCGCGGGAATAAAAAAAGCCGTTAAGCAGGGCGGACGAAAATACAGCGATTTCGCGATTCTCTACCGTGCGAGTTTCCTCTCAAGGTATCCCGAACAGGCTTTGCTTGAGGAAAATGTCCCATACAGAATATGGGGAGGCGTCAGGTTCTATGATCGGATGGAGGTACGCGACGCGCTCGCGTATCTGCGTATGGTGGCTTATCAGGACGACCTATCCCTTTCAAGAATCATCAATGTCCCCAGACGGAAGATAGGGAAAACACGGCTCACGTATCTGCGATCCTGCGCCGAGGCGGAAGGTACAAACCTTTATAACGCATTGGTCAGGCATAGAGGTGACGAGCAATTATTAAATACCGGGGCGGAAGAGTTTATAGACCTGATAAAGGAATTCAGGAACAAGGCATTGCGGCCTTCAGATCTTATACAGCAGTTGCTGGAAAAATCAGGCTATGAGCGTTACATCCGCGAAAACGGGGACATGGAACGCCTGGATAACCTGGCGGAGCTCTACAAGGCTGTAACCGAATACGAAAACTCTTTCGGTGAAAATGTGACGCTGGAAGATTACCTGAGCTATGTGGTTATGCGTTACGACGAGGAAGAACGCGAGGAGAACCGTGACCGCGTGCAGCTTATGACNATACACGCCGCCAAGGGCCTGGAATTTCCTTGTGTTTTTATTATAGGGATGACAGAAGGAATTTTCCCGTCGTACCGTTCTATCGAAGAAAGAAGGCAAATGGGACTGGAAGAGGAACGCCGGCTCTGCTTTGTGGCGATGACAAGGGCAAAAGAACGCCTCTTTTTCACCGAACCGGAAGGTTTCGGCAATAACGGGAGCAAAAAACTGCCTTCGCGTTTTCTGTTTGATATTGACGAGGGTTTATATGAAAGGTTAGGCGTAATACCGGAGGAGATAATGGCGGAATTACGCAGAACAACAAAGGCATCATCAGGCGGTAAAAAAGAAGATATTCTCTCCGTAGGGGCAGGCGTAAACCACGCCATTTTTGGCAAAGGCGAGGTAAAGTCAATAAATAAAGAAAAAGGTATTTATAACATACTGTTTCATAAAATGAACAAAATAAAACCCATCAGTATGGAATATGATTTTTCCGCCGGCATAAATATTCAATCTCTTCCCGCTCCCGAACCGGAGATAAAAGAAAACCGCCGATCCGAAGCGGACATACCCGATGATGAAATAAAATATGAGGTGGAGATAGTTGAAGTAAAAGAAAAAGAAGTATTGGAAGAAATAGAAGAAATTGAACTGGTTGAAGAAGAAAAAGATGACGATGATGAAAAAGGAGAAGAGGAAATAATTGATATTCCCCAGAATGAACTTACCAGCGATCCAAACGAAAAAAATCTGTGGAAACGCTCGGATGTTCCGCATACCGGCTGGACCTGCGTGGATCTGATAGACCTGGGCAAAGCAACCGGCGTATGCGAAATGTGCGGATACCAGATTATCCGTTATGTGCACGTGATGAAGCATCCGGCTTATCCCGGAAGAATCGGGGCAGGCTGTATCTGCGCTGGCAGGATGGAGGGTGATTCCGTAAAGGCCGCGTTAAGGGAACGCGATTACAAGAACCTGCTAAACCGCAGGAAGACTTTTTTGACACGCAAATGGAAAAAAAGCATAAAGGGTAATTTCTATATAAATTATATGCAAAAAAACGTTGTCTTATTAAAGAGTAAATATAAAACGGGTCATTGGCGATTTTCAATAGACGGCATAATGTCGGAGGGGGAGTATTCATCGCTGGAAGAGGCAAAACTTGCAGCTTTTGATATTTTGAATAAAAGCAGCAAAAAATAAGACGGAAGAAGGGCATCTCACGGGGGCACAGAGGCACAGGGGTAAGACAAAAGAAAAGTCTCTCACGGGGGCACAAAGGCACAGAGGGAAGACAAGAGAAGTGCATCTCACAGAGGCACAGGGGCACAGGGGATGGAGCGTAGTTAGCAAACTTCTCGCAACCATCATGATTTTTAGTTTTAAATTAATAAGAGTAAATAAGAAGGAAGCGACGAGCGACTTGTTCTTTTCCCTGTGCCTCCGTGCCTCTGTGCGAGATCTTCTTAATTTCCCTGTGTCTCCGTGCCCCTGTGCGAGATCTTCTCAATTTCTTTGTGCCCCCGTGCCCCATTGCCGACAAAGGCGAAGTGAATTACTGTGTATGCATGGAAAATAAAAATATTGCGGAACGCACGAGGAGAACCGAATGGTTCCGCCATGAGCGCTTCGGGATGTTTATACACTGGGGGCTTTACTCCATCCCCGCCAGGGGGGAATGGGTAAGGAGCGTGGAGCGAATCCCCCATGAGGATTACCTGGAATACTTAAACGAATTTTCCGCCAAAGAATATAACCCACGGGAATGGGCCCGGCTTGCAAAAAAGGCCGGAATGAAGTACGCGGTCCTCACGGCCAAGCACCACGACGGTTTCTGCCTCTGGGATACCAGGCTGACGGATTTCAAGGCTACCAATACCCCGGCAGGCCGTGACCTCGTAAGGGAGTATCTTGAGGCTTTTCGCGACGAGGGCTTGCGGGTGGGGCTTTACTTTTCCATCATCGACTGGCGGCACCCTGACTTTCCCCATTTTGGCGACCGCCAACACCCCATGCGGGACAGAGCCGAATACGGCAATGAGAACAGGGACTTTAGGCGCTACCTGGACTTCATGCGCGGGCAGGTCCGGGAACTTCTGACAGACTACGGCAGGCTGGACATCATGTGGTTTGATTTTTCCTATGCGGACATGAGTGGTACAAAATGGAAGGCACAGGAATTGATCGATATGGTGAGNNCCCTCCAGCCCCATATTATAACCGACAACCGGCTGGAAGGCTCAGGGGAGCATTCGGGAACCATNCTNANGGCTAACCCCTCGGATTATGCCGGGGACTTTGCCTGCCCCGAGCAGATGATCCCGCCAAAGGGCATCGTCAATGAGGAGGGGAAGGCGGTCCCCTGGGAAGCCTGCGTCACCCTGAACAACCACTGGGGCTACTGCGCCGGGGACAAGCACTGGAAGAGCGCAAAGATGGTGATCCGCATGCTTGCCGAGTGCGTCTCAAAAAACGGGAACCTGCTTCTCAATGTGGGTCCTGACGCGAAAGGCCGCATTCCCCCCGCGTCAATAAAGATCCTTGAGGAAGTGGGCCGCTGGATGGCGGATAACGGGGAGAGCGTCTACGGCTGCGGCATTTCCGGCTATGAGAAGCCGGAATGGGGCCGTTATACGCAAAACGGGAAGAAGCTCTACGCCCATGTGCTGGAAGAGGCGGTCGGCGGCATCTGTCTCCAGGGCCTTGCGGGAAAGGTTGAGAAGATGCGGCTCCTTTCCGACGGGAGCGAGATAAAGAGCGCCCAGTACTGGAACCTGAGCGAGTACCCCAAAGACGCTTTCTTCTTCCTCAACCCCTCAAGCAGCGATAATTACCCGTTGCCTGACCCCATGGACACCGTGGTTGAGATTACGCTGAAGTAGCCGGCTTACGAAGCCTGCTCAAACTGGCTGTTGTACAGCTCCGCATAGAAACCGCCCTTTTGAATCAGCCCGTCATGGTTGCCGCTTTCGACGATATCGCCGTCCCGCATGACGAGGATCATGTCGGCTTTCTTAATCGTGGACAGCCTGTGCGCGATGACGAACGATGTCCTTCCCTGCGTAAGCTTCTCCATCGCCGCCTGCACGCTCCGTTCCGTGCGCGTATCAACAGAGCTTGTCGCCTCGTCCAGTATGAGGAGCGGCGCGTTTTGGATCATCGCGCGGGCGATGGTGAGGAGCTGCTTTTGCCCTGCCGAGAGGCTCGTCGTGTCGTTCAGCACGGTGTCGTAACCTTTCGGCAGCGTACGGATGAAGCGATGCAGCCTGACTGCCCTGCAGGCGGAGACAACCTCGTCGTCTGTCACGCCCTGCTTGCTGTAAATGATGTTTTCCTTTATCGTCCCCTCGAAGAGCCACGTATCTTGTAAAACCATGCAGAACTGCTCATGCACGTTTTCACGGGTTACCTGGCTTATGGGTATGCTGTCCAGGGTTATCTCACCGCTGTCAAGCTCATAGAACCGCATGAGCAGGTTGACCATCGTTGTCTTTCCCGCGCCTGTCGGCCCCACGATGGCGACTTTCTGGCCGGCCTTTATGGAAGCAGAGAAGTCGTTGATGATTGTCTTGTCCTTGTCGTAGCCGAAGCGTACGTTCCTGAATTCAACGTCACCCCTGATGTTCCCCAAGCTCTTTTCTTTCCGGCTCTCGTCCGCAAGCTCTTCCTCGTCGAAGAACTCAAAGATGCGTTCCCCGGCGGCGGCTGTCCTTTGCAGTGACTGCATCGACTGCGCAATCTGCTGCAACGGCTGCGTAAACAGCCGGATATACAGCATGAACGCGACGATGACGCCAAACGAAATTGCGCCGTTCATGGCCAGCGCAGCGCCGACCACGCAGACAGCCACGTAGCCGAAGTTCCCGATAAAGTGCATCAGCGGCATCATAAGGCCGGACATGAACTGGGACTTCCACCCGCTTTCAAAGAGCGTCCCGTTGATTTCCTCAAAGGTCTTCTTCGCGTTCCTGCCGCCGTTATACGCCTTGACCACACTGTGCCCCGAATAGATTTCCTCGATATGGCCGTTGATGTCGCCAAGGCCCTGCTGCTGGGCGGAAAAGTATTTCTGTGACCTGGCCATGATTACCCTCATGATAAAAAAGCCGACAAGGGTTGAGGCGACGGCGACCAAAGCCAAAACCAGGCTGTTGTAGAGCATCATGACCAGTGCGCCGACAAAGGTGGTGGCGGCCCGCACAAGGTTGTCAAGGCTTTGGTTCAAGGTCTGCCCCACGGTATCCACGTCGTTTGTCACGCGGCTGATAACGTCGCCGAAACTTGTCTTGTCGAAGTACTTGAGCGGTATTTTGTTTATCTTGTCCGATATGCCCGTACGCATATTCTTTGAGATTATCGCCGTTACCGTCGCCATGATAAAGTTCTCAACGAAGCTGAGAATGGCCGACGCCAGGTAGAAGATGACGAGCAAAGTTGCGATGCGGGTCACGGCCCCAAAGTCAATGGCGCCTAACACCGGCGCGCCATTTACAAGGCCGGGCAGGCCCTTCGCGATTTCATCCGCCATATCCTTGATCATGTTAGGGCCGTAAATTTGCAGGGCCGTACCAATTGCCGCAATGACAAGCGCGGTCAGGATTGCCGGCATATAACGCCTGCAGTAGCGGATCAGCTTAAGCCATGTCCCCTTGAAGTCCTTTGCCTTTTCGTCGGCCCCCATTCCGGGCCGCCCGCCAGGGCCGCCCATGGGACCCCTCATGGGGCCCCCGCCCATCGGTCCCCTGCTTTGGGTTCTTGCGTTGCTGTCGCTCATGCCGCCAATTCCTCCTCGCTCAACTGTGACATGGCGATTTCCCTGTAAACCGCGCAATCGCGGAGCAATTCCCTGTGGGTCCCCCTTCCGGCGACCTTGCCCTCATCCAGGACAATGATCTGGTCCGCGTCCATTATCGTGCCTATGCGCTGGGCCACAATCAGGCTGGTAACACCGGCAGTCTCCTTCTTCAGGGCGCTGCGCAACACGCGGTCTGTCTTGTAGTCAAGCGCTGAAAACGAGTCGTCAAAGATGTAGATTTCAGGCTTGCGGCAAACCGCGCGGGCGATGGCAAGCCGCTGCTTCTGCCCGCCCGACACATTCGAGCCGCCCTGCGCGATGGCGGCCTTGTAAACGCCCTCCATCTTTTCCACAAACTCGGCGGCTTGCGCTATTTCGACGGCCCGCTTCACCTCGTCCTCGCCAAAGGCGGCGGCCCCGTTGTCGCCGTAGGCTACGTTGGACTCGACCGTCCCCTTGAAAAGCACCGCCTTTTGCGACACATACCCAATCTTGTTGAGCAGCGCCTCCAGCCCGTAGTCCTTGACGTTGACACCGTCCACCAGTACCTCCCCCTCGGTTGCGTCAAAGAAACGGGGAACAAGGTTAACGAGCGTCGTCTTGCCACTTCCCGTCGAGCCTATAAACGCGACGGTTTCCCCCTCCCTGGCAGTAAAACTTATATTCTCAAGAACGGGCTCTGCCGCGTCAGGATACCGGAAGCTTACACCCCTGAACGTGACCTCTCCTCTGAGCCCTGGTTTTCCTTCGGTCACCTGCCCGTCCTTAATGGCAGGCTCTGTGTCCAGCACCTCGTTGATACGCTTCGCCGCAACGCTTGC
>JGI24698J34947_10001031_pt1 | contig 14352 bp, 13 predicted proteins | sample TergutMp193P3_FD_34947 | JGI IMG/M metagenome (IMG submission 34947) | reverse complement strand
CGGGAAGGCTGGAGTTGTGGACCGTGTTTGTGCTTTTTACGCCGGAGTACTGGAAGCGGTGACTTATGGGTGGAGGAACATGAAGAATTTTTACCACGAACCTCACGAACCAACATGGATAAAAGAAGAAAACACGGAGAACATGGAGGGATGCACGGAGTTGCACGGAGGGAAGATTGTATAGGAGTACGGAAGGATAATCACTGTTTGCGAATTTCTGCTTTTATTTCCTCTATGGAATAAAATATACTATAAAGGTGTTAAGCATCAAGAGAAAAAGAGAAATAGAAAGTGTCACCTTTTTGGCTTCTTTCCACAGTATTGTTTGTATGTTTTTTCGATAGAATTATTTACAGACATGGCAATATCTTTAACAAGCCTGTCCATAAGTACTGTTGTGTCGTCAATGAGTGGTTTTTTGCGCTGAAAAAGCTCGAATTCCTCTATTTCCAGCGCTCTTGCGATTTTAACCAACGTTTCAGGATAAGGCCATTTTAGACCTCTCTCAATATGGCTAAGAAAATTTATGGAGATATTAGACTTTTCAGCTAAATCAGCCTGTGACCAACCATGATTACCACGATATACCTTGATGTTATGACTTAAAAGTGCTCGTAAGTCCTTACCATCCATTAGCTCTGTCCTGTATGAATTATTCCTTATAGTGTCACTTGATATTTTTCTTATAGGCATATAGAATATCAAATATCTATTGGGGGTATACTTTATATTCTTATTAGGGATGTAGTATTATCTTGCGAATATAGAATAAATTGGAGGATGTCTATGGAAATAAACCATGAAACAGCAATGAAACTCTGGAAAGAAAGGTTTGGAAAAGGAGTAGAAAAAGCAAACGACCGTAAAGGACGGTCAATGCTAAAAACCGCATATGGAGATGAAGGCTCCAAATATGGGTGGAATATTCATCATACAAGGGCAGTAAGCAAAGGCGGTACTAATGTAAAAGAAAATCTTGAAATTGTCCACGTTTTAACACACAAAGAAATTAACCGGACAACAGTTTAGGGGGAAACATGAAAAAGGTCTTTATTTCAATTATTGGTTTTTCTATAATAATGGCTTTGGTTGACTGTTCATCATTGGGTTTTTCTGGTAGTGGAAGCAGCGCATCAAGTACAGGGTCTCAAGCAAACAACGGTTCAAGAGTAGTATCTGCTAGACCGACAACCGACCGAAATGATCCGGCAAAAACGGATGCTGAGCTTGTTGCTGAAGCTATCAAGTGGGGGGATTGTGCATTTTTATATGAATATACCCAAAAGACTGACGCTAATCGTCAACTTGTTACGCAGGCAAACAACGCCATAAGACGATATACTTCCCTAGATAGCGGGGTCGGCAGATATCGTACCGGCAAAATGGAAGCCCGTGTCCGCCGTGTGCCTCAAAACCTTACGGATCAGGTTTTTACGGACCCTGAAACGGCCTTGCCGGCAGTTGTGTCGTCATTGACTAACGGCATATCAGACCAGTTTCTCAAAGCCAAGACCCTCCATGACTGGATTTGCGATAATATCGCTTATGACACAAATATGTATTTTTCTGGCAGGGTTACAGCGCAGGATTATATTTCGGTTTTAAAAAAGAAACAGGCGGTATGTTCTGGCTATACTAATTTGTTTAACCAAATGTGCACGCTTGCGGGGATGGAATCAATCGGGATAAACGGATACTCGAAAGGCTTTGGCTATACCGGAAAAATTGGAAACAATACCGATCATGCGTGGAACGCCATGAATATTGGCAATAAATGGTATCTTATAGACGTAACATGGGACGCTGGATCGGTGGATCAGAGAGCATATATAAAAGGGTATTCCACTGAATGGCTGTTTCTTGACTCACGGCCATTTCTCTATTCCCATTTACCGGAAGAAGACGCAAACCAATACTATGCGCCGGTATTAAGCGCAAATGACTTTATGCGGGAACCAAACATAGCAGGTAATTTTTTCCAATATGGTTTATCTTTAAAGACAGATAAACCAGAGTATAATAATGTTATAGATGGCGAGTTTGTATTTGATATCGGCTTGTCCAATGCCAATGTAATGGTATCCAGTGGATTAAGAACGCCTCGTCAGCAGAATGTAGATGCATCGTCATGGGCTGACCGTAAAGGAACGGTAGTTACCGCCGAATTTGACGTGCCTGATACCAATGAATACAAAGGGCATATTTTTGCGCGGTATAACAACGAAACGCGGCTTTTGGATAGAGTTGACATTACTACCTTTGAACAGGATTGGCTGCCAAGAGCCGAACAATTATATAAAGATGCTTCGCTTCCAAGGGATAAAAGGATAACCGAAGCGGAATTTAACCTGTTTAAGGGGGCGTATTTTAAGGTACAGGAAAACAACAGGTATTATTTTGCTGAGGATCAATTCGATACGGCAAAGAATAATGCCGTGTTAAAGGTACATCAGTTGTTGGAATTAACAACCAATTACCTTGATAATGTCCTTACATTCAACATAAAGGCAGCTTCCTCATATAAGGGTTTTGGAAATGGAGTATTAAAATATCCGTATACATTCAGTGTTTATAATCAAGTTTCAAACACTCAATTAATTTCTCCTGTTAAAGGTGTGCTGGAAAGTGGAACTGTTGAATTGTTCTCAATATCTTCACGGGATTTTACCAGGGTCGCCATAATAATAAATGGTGAGTTTACAAATATTCCAAGAAATACCAGGACTGGTAATTATGAATTAAATTTCCAAATACCGTCCGGAATAACTGAGCTAAATATATTTGGTTCAAGAGATGGGAGGAGCTATACCGGCTTAATTAGGTATGACATAAAATAATATGGCTCAAAAATTGCCATTGACAACATAAGCATAAAATGCAAAACTGGCTAAGGTTGTGCATTTTTTGTACAATGATAAAAACCGACGTTATATTGAGGGGTGCTTAATGATTCTTGCTACTGCCGATGCTCCGTGCAAAGTCTGACGAAGGACGGTAATTGCATGGAGCGGTAGTTAGTCCTGCCGTCCTAATCGGGCTTTGCGTTTTCATTCTATTTCAAGAAATGAGGAGCAAAGCTATGATAAAAATCAATCTATTTTCGGGTCTCAAAGATTTCCTTGTTCTGTGGGGGTCTCAAGCTGTATCAACCCTGGGTACGGCGATGACAAATTTTGCGCTTATTATTTGGGTCTATGAACAGAAGGGTACTGCTTCCAGCATAACCCTGCTAACGATATGTTCTTTTTTGCCATCTATCCTTTTTTGCTTTATCGCAGGCACGATTGCCGACCGGTGGGACAAAAAGCGGATTATGTTGATAGCTGATTTTATTGCAGCCCTGGGCACGATGATCGTTTTGCTGTTGTATACCGCTTCTGTCCTGCAAATATGGCATCTTTATATCATTAATTTCCTGCTTAGTTTTATGAACGCTTTCCAAAACCCTGCGGCTTATGTAGCGACAAGCCTGCTTGTGCCAAAGGAGCAATATGTCCGGGTCAGCGGGTTACAGGCTTTTTCCGGCTCTGCCATAACAATATTAGCCCCTGCATTCGGCAGTGTTTTGCTGGCATTTGGCGGACTCAAAACCGTTTTGTTGCTTGATCTTGCCAGTTTTGCGGTCGCGTTTTTGACTCTGCTGTTTTTCATTAAAATCCCGTCCGTGAAATACGATTCTAAAGAAGCACAGGAAACATTTCTTAAAAGCTGCATGGCAGGGATTAATTTTCTGCGGGAACATTCTGCGCTTCTGCGTATCATTTTATTTTTTGCGTTCGTCAACTTCATTGCCAAAATGGGCGGTTATGGAATGATGCCCGCTTTCATATTAAGCAGGACGGGAGGCAACCAGGTTGCGCTTGGAATGGTGGAAGCCGCTGTCGGGATTGGCACGCTCGTTGGGAGTATTTTTGTTACATTGATGAAGCCGGTGAAAAGCAGGGTGAAGGTCATATTTGTCGCCTGCGGCATATCGTTCCTTTTGGGGGATGTGGGGCAAAGCATAAGCCGCTCATTGTCCCTTTGGATAGCCGCGGCATTTGCGTCAAACGTACCAATGGCGTTTTTGAACGCGAACCTTACCGCAGTTATGCGTACCAATGTCCCAATTGAGATGCAGGGACGGGTATTCTCCGCTAGGGATACCATTCAGTATAGTACAATTCCATTGGGGTTGTTCTTAGGCGGGGTTTTGGCGGATTATGTTTTCGAGCCGTTTATGGCTACAATATCTCCCTTACAGGGAATGCTGTCCTTGCTCGTTGGTACAGGTAAGGGGGCAGGTATCGCGCTCATGTTCTTTATTGTCGGTATGATAGGGTGCGTGACAAGCTTTTTATGCCTAAAGAATCCAGTCTATAAAAGTTTGGATGATGCGCGGTATATCTAAAGGAAAATTTATTGTTGGGTAATTATTTATAGTTGACAAATTATAAAAAAGAATTTAAAATAAACTGGAGGAACATATGGAATATTTAAACGGAAAAACCTGGGCTCAAATTACAAGGGAAGAAAGATTTTTTTGTGCTGAATTGTATAATGAGTTAAAAATGAATAGCAAACCGTTTTTAGATGAATATCAGCTTAGTAATCAAAAATATGAAATTGGGTTTGAAGTGTGTTTTTATCGCGATTTATTAAAAGCGTATAAAATGGAAAATTTTGATTTTCCCCTGAAAAGGACATTTGATTTGGTATTATTTTCAGATAAGGAGATTCATATTTTTGAAGCGAAGAGCCAACAAGGATTTGTTAATGAACAATTGGATAATTTTAAAGAGGATCGAGATAAAATTAGATGTTTGTTTGAAAAAATAAATGAAGAAAAAAAATTAAAGTTGAATATTCCCGAAGTAAAATTGTGGGCAATAATTTCATCTAAATACGAACCAAAGGAAGAAACAAGAAAATATTTTGAAAAAATCATTTCCTGGAGGGATATTTATAACTTATATAAAAATGAATTATATAAGCGTGCAGATGATATATACAATGATTAGAACAAAAATTGCTTCGCTTAACAAAAAAAAGACGGCAATTATCTTTAATAAATATATGGGAATAAGTTGTGAAAGATATAAATAATGAAGGGCATTGCGCTAAAATTCAAACGAGTGAATCACTTCAGAGGAAATTATCCGCTCCTCGTCCAGATCCTCACCCAGTCCGGGGTTATCATTAAGGGGCAAATAACCTTCCTTGTCTATTGTTTTGGGCTTGAAGAAGGCGTTCTTCTGATCCATGAAAATAAGCAGGTACTCGCAGTAGGGGCAGGTATCCGCCGGCATGGAAGCCACCACATGCATTGCGGGCATGAGGGAATGGCCATGGGGGATAAAGACAACGCCGTACATTTCGCAGAGCTCCGCTATTCTAAGGGCTTCGGTAATGCCCCCGCACCAAACCGGGTCGGACTGCATTATGGCGAAAATATTCTCCCTTAAGTAGGTGTTAACTTCCATGCGCGTGTAGATGTGCTCTCCCGCGGCAAGGGGAATATTGGTTGAAGAACGGAGCTGGCGGTAGCCGTCGGTCATGTGAGGGCGGAGTATGTCCTCTACCCACACCGGGCGGACCTTTTCGAGCTCATGGAACATTTTTCTGGCGTAATTCACGGTCCAGCCCATATAGCAGTCAAACATAAGCTCGTAGGTCTCTCCCAGGGCCTCCCGTAAAATAAAGGCCATGTCGAGGTTTTTGCGTATCCCCGCTTCTCCGTCCGCGGGACCGTAGCGAAAGAACCATTTCTGGGCGTTGATTCCCATAGCCTTGATTTCAAGGGCCCGTTTTTGCACTGCTTCAGGTTCCACTGAAAAACCCAGGGCGCTGATATAAGGCCTAATCCGGAAGCGTCCGCCTCCAAGGAGTTTATAGACCGGCTGACCCAGAATCTTCCCCTTAAGGTCCCAGAGGGCAACATCCACCACGGAAATGGCCATCATCATTAGGCCGCTGCGGCTGTGGCGATCAAAACGGCTTATGATATCCCAGATCATTCGGTTTTCCAGGGGGTCTTTTCCTATCAAATGCTCCACAATGCCGTCCATTATGGTCAAGAGTTCGGCCCGGTTCTCGATGATGCCGTACTGGCCCGTAAAGCCCCCGTCAGTGGTAATCTCAATGAAATGCCCGGTTCTTTCACCGTTCTTGCCGGAACTTGCCTGTCGGGGGTTTTGCGCCTGAGGCGCATACTCTTCCCAAATATCCAGTGGATTTGCCTGGCGGGTTTCGCTTTTATATTTCGGCTCAAACCGGCAAGTCTTCCGGACAATGTTTATCCCCGTGATCTTCATTATTTTTCTCTACACCCCGCCGCCAACGACCAGAATTTCCGCCTCGTTCATCGTTGCTTTTTTTCCTGCTTTGAGAAGCTCGTTCATGGACAAACGCAGCCAGTAGCCGAAAGTACCCGGTTCCGTGCCGTCGGGGTTCATCGACGATGCCCGGCTGCTTCGGAGTTTGACGGCTTCGGGCATGAGTATGTTTTTGCTCGCCCAATAGTCAAGGGCAACGGGATCGGTGGAAGCGGCGATTTTGTTTATCTGTACGGCGGCGGCGTAGCTGATACCAGGCCCGCGATCCGGGCCTATCCAAATCATGTCCAGTATGTTGAGGGTAGGCATACGGGTTCCGGCCATCTGTGTCCCCATCCCCCCGGTTCCGACACTGTTGTGGACGCGCATATTTGTGAGCCTGGCTGATGGTGTGCCCATGTAACTCTTTACAGCACCTGTTACCTGAAAGAGCCCATGGGACTTGAGTACCGGAATGTTTATAACCTTGAGTCTTTCGCCGTCGTAGGTTCTGGTGTTCGCGTTCCAGATACCCTCTTTGAAACTGACGCGGGTTCCGTATTCAGTAGTGAACTTCGGGTAGGAGACTTCCGTGCCGGTGCTGTGTATGGTGTCCTCAACAACAAATCCGTCTGTATCATTTCCCCCGCTGAATTCCTGTACCCGCACGGTGGTGAATTCGTCCCACAATACGCCGGTGACGCGATGGCCACTCCCCTGAAAATAACGGACTACGTGCATGACGGACTGTCGGCGGTCGGCGGAATTTGCGTTGGGCCAGCTTAGGCTGCCGCCCCTCCCTTGGCTGCCAAATTGCGCCTGCCCATTGTCCGCAATGATGATTTCACCTGTAAAACCGTCGGGATGATCCAGCAATGCCTGAATGACGCTGCGTATGAGGTCGGTGTTGGTGCCGCCGCGTTCCGCCCACTGGCAGTTGATCTTAAGCAGTACCACGTCGCCGGAAGCAAAGAGCCCGTTTGGGGAAGCCGCGGTTTTGTAGAAATCAAGCTTGCGGCTTTGCATGGAACGTATCAACCGCGTCACCCCGTCATCGGTGCCGTCGGTATTCTCAACAAAAACCATTGAAACACCCTCGTCAGGTTGATTTTGCCACGGCGCGTGCGGGTCATCGTTACTGTCCGGAGACTCGGTAGCGCCGCCGCCGGAGTTTCCTCCGCCGGGCGCTGGATTGGGCGTTACACTGAGTTGTGGTTTTTGTGCGCATCCGGCGCCAACGAAAGTTAGCAACGCGTACAGAATCACAGCCGGTAGGAGGATAATCACAGCCGGTTTTTTCACTCTCTTTTTCATGGCAGCCTCTTTTTCAGCATATAATAGCGAAAGAAAAAAGAAAAGGGAAAAGAAAAAAAAGAACCTCACAGCTTGCCATGGGGTTCTTTTTTTGGCATAGCTTGTATGTTTATTTAGTTTTCATGTATTATTATGCAAATTCTTTTGGAGGAATGAAAATGAAAAAGACTTTGTTATTTGTTTTAGCCGTGATGCTCCTGGCAGGGGTATTTCTTGTTTCTTGCAACAGGAGCCAACCGGCCGCTACGGCAGCCGGGCCAGCCCCGATGGAAATGGTGATCACGATCAGTGACTTTGCTTCCCTTGATCCGTCCCAGATAGTGGGTGTTGCTGAAGGCAAGGTCAACGTGGCGCTTTTCGAGGGGCTTGTGGGCAACGACCCCAGAACAGCGAAGGCGGCCCCCGGGGTTGCCGAAAGCTGGACTTACAGCAACAACAACTCCGTTCTTACCTTCAGGCTACGCCAGGGGGTGACCTGGAGCGACGGCACGCCCATTACCGCGCAGACCTTTGTGGATTCCTGGCTGTACCACCTGAACCCCACAACGGCATCCGAATACGCCTATTTGATGGGCATGGTGGTGAAGGGCGCGGATGATTACAACAGCGGCACCGGCAGACCAGAGGACGTGGCTATCCGGGCTGTAGATGAGAGAACCTTCGAAGTGACGCTGGTGGGCCCGGTGCCTTACGCCCTCGACATGATGTCCCTCTATGCTTTTAACCCGCTGCCCCTTCACGTCATTCAGCAATATGGGAATCAATGGACAAGGCCGGGGAACATCGTCGGCAACGGTCCCTTTGTCCTGTCTGAACACATCCCCAACAGTCGTACTGTGGTAGTTGCCAACGACAAGTACTGGAACAAAGCCAACGTCTTCCTCAATAAAATCACCTTCATTCCTACCGCAGACGCGAACACAGCGTATCAGGCATACCTGACAGGTGAAACTGATTGGTCCACTTTAGTACCCACAGCCAGGATTGACGAAATCAAACTTCACAAGGATTATCAGGTGGCCCCGTATTTGGGCGTCTATTACTACATCATAAATAACATTGGTCATCGGGGCCTGGATGATCCTCGCGTCCGCAAGGCGCTTTCCATGGGCATTAACAGGGACGAAATCGTCAATAATATCACCAAGGGCGGTGAGGTTCCCGCCACGGCTTTTGTCCCGCCCATGAACGACTACGTACCCGCCGCCGGAAACGGGTATAACATTGCCGAGGCCAGGCGCCTGTTGGCCGAAGCCGGCTATCCAAACGGGCAGGGTCTTCCCACCTGGGAATTTGTTTACAACACAGGGGACGGCCAAAGGATTATCGCCGAATACATTCAAGAGCAGTGGAGAATCAACCTCGGCATAAATATAACCTTGAGGAACGTGGAATGGACTTCTTACCTTCAGTTCCGTAATACCCCCCAGATGGAGCTTGCGCGCGGTTCGTGGATCGGCGACTATATGGATCCCCAGAACTTCCTCGACCTCTTTTATACCGGCAATGCCGCTAACAGAAGCAAATACAGCAATGCCGAATTCGACAGGCTGCTTAACCAGTCCATGACCCTGCCCGATGGCGCTGAGCGGAACAGGCTTATGCGCGAGGCTGAAGAGATCGCCATCACCCGCGATCAGGCGGTGATTCCCATTTATTACAACGTATCGAACAACATGATTGACCTTACCAAGTGGGATGGCTGGTATACCAATCCGCAGGATTCGCATACTTACGTTGGCATAAAGCTGAAGTAATATTGCACAAATTCTTTAGGAGGAATTAGATGAAGAAAATTTTCTTGTTGTTCCTGGCTGTGACGCTTGTGGCAGGGGCGCTTGTTGTTTCCTGCAACAGAAGCCAGCCTGCTGCGGCAACAACTAGCGCACCCGCCCCAATGGAACTGGTTATTATGAACGGGGCAAACCCCCAGTCCCTGGACCCCAGCCAGATTACCGGCGTTCCCGAGCACAGAATCTACCTGGCTCTCTTCGAGGGCCTCGTGGGCTATGATCCCAGGACAACTGACCCGGTTCCAGGCGTTGCCGAAAGCTGGACTTACAGCNACAACAACACGGTGATCACGTTCAGGCTTCGCCAGGGTGCGGTCTGGAGCGACGGCACGCCCATCACCGCCCAGACAATCGTGGATTCGTGGCTGCATCACCTGGATCCCAACACGGCATCGGAATACGCTTACATGATAGGCGATGTGGTGAAAGGCGCAGAGGATTTCATGAACGGGGTAGGCAGGCCGGAAGATGTGGCGATACGCGCCGTGGATGAGAGGACCTTCGAGGTAACCCTTGTAGGCCCTGTGCCCTACGCCCTCGCCATGATGGGGCATTATTCATTCAGCCCCCTGCCCATGCACGCCATCCAGAGATACGGCGCCAACTGGACGAGGGTCGAGAACTTCGTCGGCAATGGCCCCTTTATTCTATCGGAGTACGTCCCCAACAGCCGCATCGTTGTGGTTCCCAACGAGAGGTATTGGAACAGGGCAAATGTGTTCCTGACCAGGATCACCTTCAATCCGACCGACGATAATAACACCATGTACCAGGCGTTCATCTCCGGTGAAGCCGATTGGAGCACCGCCATTCCCCTTGCCAGGATTGACGAAGTCAAGCTGCACAAGGATTATCAAACGGGTCCCCAGGTTGGCACTTATTATTTCATCGTTAATTGTTACGATCACGGCACGTTAAGGGATCCTCGGGTTCGCAAAGCCCTTTCCATGGGATTTGACCGTGAGGAACTCATCAATAACGTGGTAAAAGGCGGCCAGATTCCGGCTTACTCAATTTCCCCGCCAATGCCCGGTTACGACCCGGCTGTGGGCAACAGGTTTAACGTTGCCGAGGCAAGGCGGCTTCTTGCGGAAGCCGGTTACCCCAATGGGGTTGGCCTCCCCACTTATGAAATTGTATACAACACAAGTGAGGCCCATCGTGTTATCTGCGAGTATCTGCAGCAGGCATGGAGGAATAACCTTGGAATCAACACAACCCTGCAGAATATGGAATGGGCTTCGTACCTTGATTACCGCGACGCCCCTTCCATGCAGATTGCCCGCGCCGGCTGGCTTTCTGATTATCAGGACCCCGTGAGCTTCCTTGGGCTTCTTGTCAGTAACACCGGCAACAACGACGGCAAGTACAGCAATGCCGAGTATGATCGTCTCATGAGGGAAGCTGGACTTCTCCCGGCCGGGGCGGAGCGGAACAGGCTTATGCGTCAGGCCGAGGATATTGGCATCACCGAGGAACAGGCAGTGATTCCCGTTTATTTCTACGTGAACCAGAACATGATCAACCAGGATGTCTGGGACGGCTGGTACCCGAATCCGATGGACACTCATCCTTATGTTGGGATGAGACGGAAGTAGTTGTACAAGGGAGTAAGGGAGTAGGGAAATAGGGGAGTAAGGGGATAACCCTATTCCCCTAATCCCCTTTAGACTTAGAAACGGACAAAGAGCTTCACGGAGTTTCCTTCAGTGGCGTTCGTGCCAATCCACTACAAAACCTAAAATCGCGAAAAAAACTCCTATACCTATCACGCTACCCCATAAGAAAATTGCATCCCTCATATATTACTCCTTTTTTGTGGGTGAATTGTGAGGCAAGGTAGTTGGCGAGTCTGCTCCGTTTTTTTCTTTTTTTACCATAATAAGTCCAATTATGCTTAATACCACAACTGCCACAACTCCGCCTATAATCAATGTATCATGACGTACTTCACCACGCAAGATTCCGCCAATTATGATACCGCCAAATACCAGCTTGCCAAAGTCAAGCAGTAATTTTCCGACGTCTTCTTTAAACGTCGTCCGTTTCCTCGCCTTTTTTATAGGCGATTTCTTTATCTTCTTCATACCACATACACTGCACTAACCTGCGTCTTTGCTTAAAAAAAGTGACATTCGTCATATTTTTAACCACGAACACCACGAACTAACACAAACCGAAGAATTTCACACAGAGAACACGGAGCTTTGCTGTCTATCGACAGCTTCACGGACACGGAGAAAATCAAAACATCCCCCCTCCGCTAATATGGTTCTACTGAAGAAAGGGGAACCCGTTCCTGCACTACCACCAGGATATGTCTGACCACCAAGCAATCAATATGACAATTAGGTTTATCTGACGGTGAAATTCTGTATCTCACCCGGCGATGCCGGCCATTTGTTCCACTTGTCGGAGTTTGGGAAGAACAGCGATTCGCCGTATTTCTGTACCTCGAAGTCCCTGATTATGAGCGGTGACCGTCACCGTTGACTACCGAAAAATCCAATGCTAAAGTCTGGGTCATGCGGCAAAGGCATTTCTTTTTCCTGGCTTTGTTTATTCTCTGCTCATGCTTTATCTTCAATCCCGCTAATAGCCTGTATGCTGAAAACACAAACGAATTGCCGCAATACTGGGAAACAACCATCCCAAACCCGCAGGGAATTGTCATTGTTGTTCATGGGCTGAATGTTAAGCCGTCAAAAATGGGTACGCCTACAGTGGAAGGGACATTGGTTAAATTGCTTCTGGATTCGGGGTACCACGTGTATCGAGTGACTTTGAAAGGCCATGGCGGCCCACTTGAAGATATGCAGACTGTAACGCGGTCAGACTGGATTAATGACGCGTATACCCAATATTGCCAGGCAAAAGCCATTTCCGAAAACGAGCGGCTGCCGCTATACCTGTTGGGTTTCTCCCTTGGGGCATTGGTGTATGAAGTATTAATGAATGAAAAAACGGCGATACCCGTGCAATTTGATAAAGTAATCCTCTTTTCACCGGCCGTCGCAATGAGGCCATCCGCAAGGGCAATTCTCTGGTTACAGCCATTCACAAATGAAAGCACAATAATTAGAAGTCTCAATCCGGAAGAATACCGTGCACAAATAGGCTCTTCCATGGCCGCATATAAAATAATTTTTGATATGGAAGAAACATTATGCTCTGCCTCGTTCAGGAAGAGTAATATCGATACCATTATTTTCATTGACAGATATGATGAAATGATAAGCACTGAAATATTACGGGAAAGGATAAATCAATATGATCTCACGAAATGGAAAATTTATGAGGTAACAAATAGCGGCGGTGTCATAAGGCCCCAATATCATCATCTGCTTATCGACAATAAATGTGTTTCAGAATCGACATGGCAATATATTTCCGGAACGATATTGAGTTTTCTTGAGATTTAGGGTAGCTGCTACCCTGGTACTACCGCGTTGCTGTGAAAGTAATAACGCCTTTTTCTATCAGATAGCTCTCTCCCAAAACCTGGGCGAAGAATTCTGCCGGGACGAATATGCTGCCGTCAATGAGCTGTGGGGCGCGGTTGAGCCTGAATGCCTGTGTATCGCCGCCCTGCAGTGTGTCGCTTATCCTGGTGTATTGGTTTTCACCGATTACGGCTTTCGTGCTGCGCGTTCCATCGGATACGGCAAACGCGGATCCGCCCTCTATCAAATCGACTTTGTACCCCAGGGCTTCGCATATAGCGTTTAGCGGCAGCATAAGCGCTTCGATGCTGTAGAAGTTATTGGGTATACCACTAAGTTCCTCCCCGTTTGCGACGACTCTTAAGCCGCCAACGGCGCCGTCCTGAGGCGGCTCGCTGTCTGTGAATGCCCTGTCCTGTTGGCTTTCACAGGCGGATATTGCGCATAGTATAAACGCCGCCGGTATGGTAATTAGTGAGATAATTCTGCTCTTTGAGCCTTTCATATTTCCTGGCTCCTCCTTCTTTCTCCCTCATGTCAATAGTAGTTTCGCAGAAGCGCTCGATAAATTCAATATGCCCCACTTCACTGTTTCCCCTTACCCTTTATTGATTTTCCCTGCCGTTTCGGTTAAAATCCTACGTCTATGGCAAAGAGCGACAACAGCGGGAAAAACGCACGGGCGGCGCACTGGGCCGATGAGACTGCGGCCAAAATAATAAGGGAGAAGGGGGAAAAGCCTCTCTATACCTGCGCCTCGGGGATTACNCCNTCNGGAACCGTGCATATCGGCAACTTCAGGGAAATTATTTCCGTGGAGCTGGTGGTGAGGGCCCTTCGCGATCTGNGCAAGAAGGTGCGCTTCATNTANTCGTGGGACGAATACGACGTGTTCCGCAAGGTGCCGCTGAATATGCCCAAACAGGANGAGCTGNNAAANTACCTNCGCTTCCCNATCACGCTGGTTCCCGACCCCTGGGAAAGGGATGAAAGCTACGCCCGTCACCACGAGGTTGATGTCGAGAGCGTGCTTCCCACGGTGGGGATTTTTCCCGAATACCTCTATCAGGCCGCGAGTTACCGCGCTTCCAGGTATGCCGAAGGAATTCGCAAGGCCCTGGGGAAACGGGAAACCCTGAAAACCATCCTGGATAAATTCCGTGACGATGAGCACAAAATCCAGGGCGAGTGGTGGCCGGTGAGCGTCTTCTGCGGGAAGTGCAACAAGGATGAGACCGGCATTGACTGCTGGGACGGTGAATGGGGCCTCTCCTACCACTGCGATTCGTGCGGGCACAAAGAGACCGTTGACCTCCGCAAGACTGGCGCGGTGAAACTGGCCTGGCGGGTTGACTGGCCAATGCGCTGGGAATATGAGAAGGTGGACTTTGAGCCGGCCGGAAAGGAGCATCACAGTTCGGGGGGCAGTTTTGATACCGCCCTTCATGTGTGCAAGGAAGTCTACGGCTGGGACGCGCCGGTGACTTTCCGTTACGACTTCATCGGCCT
>JGI24698J34947_10001030_pt1 | contig 14358 bp, 12 predicted proteins | sample TergutMp193P3_FD_34947 | JGI IMG/M metagenome (IMG submission 34947) | reverse complement strand
GGTCGAATGCCGTAACCCCGTTCCATTTTTCAAATTCAAAATCATGGTTGTGGTAGCTGAAATCAAGGCCCTCATCCTTAATCTGTTTTGTTACTTCATTTGCTTTTTTGATGAACCTTGTCCAGCCCTCATAACTGTTGGGATAAGCGTCCCCCGGCCTCGCGCCAAGACCGATAATCTTGCAGCCAAGTTTCCTGTGCTCTTCTATTAATTTCTTCAATTCCGCCGCGTCCGTCATCCGCGGCCACGGCGAATGGGTAATGCAGACTTCCAGGCCCAGTTCCTTTACCCACCCGGCTATCAGGTTCGGGTCACACGGGCCAAAGCCCGAAATCTGGATTACATCAAAGCCCATTGCCTTGATCCTGCGCAATGTCGCCTCGATACCGTCAGGCGTCTTGCAATAGTCACGGGTATTGTACAGTTGCGCTGTGATTTTCATGTATTCGCCTCCAGCCCATTACATAGTACCTCTATATTAAGCCTCCTTCGCATAAAAGTAAAGACCGCTCCATTTCAGGTGTTGACGCGGAAACCTTGAGGTAATACACTGAAGATAGTGAAAAAAGATATAAAACAAAAAGCGCTGCAATTGGGGTACATTGCGTGCGGGGTAATCCCGGTAAGCGCGATAAAAGAATACACGCGGCAACTGGATGAGCGCGTCAAGTCGTTTCCTGAATCAAAAGAATTGTATGAGCAGTTGTACAACAATGCCAATCCACCAGAAACTGCGAAATCGATCATCGTATGCACGAGACGATACAGTAAATACAAAGTACCGGGAAGCCTGATTGGGCTGATTGGGAAAGTGTATATGTTTGACGGCAGGCTCCCCTTTTCGGATGAATACCGGGCAAAGGTTGAATTTGAAATGTATTTGAAAATCCTCGGGATACGTTTGCTTCAATGCGGTGTTCCTGACAGATTGGCGGCGGCAAGGGCGGGTCTCGGAAAATTCGGGCGGAACAATTTTATCTATGACAGCGAACACGGCTCCTATATCTGGATTGACGCGTGGGTCACGGATAAGGAACTGGATTATGATCCCGTGGAAGACGATATACACCTGCCCGCCTGCAATGACGAATGTGGGAAGTGCATGCAGGCATGCCCGACGAAAGCCCTGTCGGGCGCTTTTTCAATGAACAGGGGTAAATGCGTTACCCAACTGCAATGTTTTAATAATGCGCCGGATGAGAATTCACGGTCGCAAATGGGGACATGGTTATACGGATGCGACGCGTGTCAGGACGCGTGCCCCCTGAATAAAAACAAGTTTTCGGAAACGGAAGAATTCCCGCTATTGGCGGAGTTTGAGGAATACCTTAGCCCCGAACGCATATTGGAAATGGATGAGGACACATACCAGAATGTCGTCAATCCCCGGTTTTGGTACATCGGCAAAGAAGGCCTGTGGCGCTGGAAATGCAATGTGTTGGGCGGCATGGTCAATTCCGGGGACAAAAAATATCATCCGCTAATTAAGAAGAGCTGTAACCATGAGGATGCGCGGGTAAGAAAATTAGCGCAATTCGGGTGTGAGAAGTTGGGTATTTAGCCGTGGCTAATTTTGCTCTTTATTTTTATAAATTTCCCACATTATGATTGACGCCGCGCATGACACATTCAGTGAATTTATGTTTCCTTCCATGGGTATTCTTATTATTCTATCACATAGTTCCTTTAATTTGACACTCATCCCTTTGGCCTCATTTCCCATAATCATCATTATAGGTTTCTTTAATTCACAAGTCTCTAGTGATACATCTCCCGTGGAATCAGTTCCGATTATTGCCATATTGATTTTTGCTTTTTGGGTTTTGATATACTCCGTAAATATTTCCATTGATTCTATTGAAATAATCCTCGTAAAAAAGACGCTTCCCAAACTCGCCCTGATCACCTTCGGCTCATAAATATCTATTCCATGCCCTATAATGAATATCCCGTCTACATTAAAAGCGTTTGCCGAACGAATCAGGGAACCAAAATTGCCATAATCACTTGGCCTGTCAAAGACCAGTATAAATGGATTTTCCGTGGCAATATCGTCAATTTTGCATGGCTTTATTTTTGCCGTTATCATCATTTCGGAAGGGTTTGCCTTTTCAGCCAATTCATTGTACAAATGATCTGACATCTCAATGATTTTCGCGTTCTCAAATTGCTTAATGACGCCTTTTCCCCAATTTGATAGATTATTTTCATTATTAATAATTATTCGTGTAATTTCTATATTGGCTTTTATTGCCTGTTTTATGCACTCTGTCCCTTCGATAAATACTTCATGCAATTTATTTCGTTTCGCACGGTTCAGCTTTAAAGATGTTATTATTTGATATTCGGCATTTTCCGTTGTTATAAGCAACCTGGTCATAACCTCATTTTATTATATTCTTTGTTTGTGTCAATATTGTCCTTCATTTACCTCTATCTTCCCATGGGATTCTATGTTATACTGCCATGGATGTACAATACTGGAGGATAATTAAGATGAAAACTAACGCTTACCGTCTCAACCTCGACGATAACGTACCATTCAAAAACAACGCTGCTTTTTGCGTAGGGACGGGCAGGATAAACCTCGCCCTGCGGCATGAGTACCACAGGCAACTGGAGAAGGTGCAGAAGGACATAGGCTTCTCGTATATCCGCGGGCATGGGCTGTTTTGCGACGACATGGCGGTATACCACACGTATACCGAAGACGGCGTAGAAAAAGAGGAATACAACTTCAGATATATCGACATGGCGTTTGACGATTACCTTTCGCTGGGACTCAAGCCCTTTGTTGAATTGGGCTTTATGCCTGAGAAGATGGCTTCGGGGGATCAAACGGTCTTTTACTGGAAGGGCAATGTCACTCCCCCCGCCGATTACGGCAAGTGGGCGCGTTTGGTAACCGCGGCGATCGATCACTGGATCAGCCGCTACGGCAGGGACGAAGTGATCTCCTGGCCCTTTGAGGTATGGAACGAGCCCAACCTCAGCGTGTTCTGGAAAGGCGCTGACATGGATGAATACTTCACGCTTTACGACGTGACAAGCAGGGCGATCAAGAGCCGCGACGAGCGCCTTCGCGTTGGGGGGCCGGCGATCTGCGGCGTGGACGACGAGCGCTGGATGCGCCGCTTCCTGGAATACTGCCTCAAGAACAAAGTCCCGCTTGATTTCATAACAAGGCACGCCTACGGCACGGAAACGCCCGACAGGGAAGGCCGCTACGTATACCAAAAACTCAGGCCCCACGAGGGGTTCATGTCCGAGCCCCTTCAGAGCCGCGCCATCGTTGACAGTTTCCCGGAATTCAAGGGCATGGAAATGCACATAACGGAGTTCAACACCTCCTACAGCCCGAGCAACCCCATTCACGACACGAACCTGAACGCCGCCTATGTGGCGCGCCTCTTGAGCGAGTTGGGCGACACCTGCGCTTCCTATTCGTATTGGACCTTCGGGGACGTTTTTGAGGAATCGGGCGTATCTTTCACGCCTTTTTCTGGCTGCTTCGGCCTAATCGCGAACGGGATGATCCTTAAGCCGACATACTGGACATACGTTTTTTACAAGGACCTGTACCCGGCAGCCATCGCGAAAAACGAGCAGTTTATCGTGACGAAATCCGGCGCAGGTGATTTGCGCGGCATCGCATGGAATCCCGTCGAGGAAGGGCGCGATGAAAAGCAACTGCGCTTGTCGGTCAACGTCAAAAACGGCGCATATTTTCTGCTCGTAAAGACGGTAGACGAGATCTGCTGCAACCCCCTGAAGGCATGGCTGAACATGGGCGCCCCTGCGTGCCCGTCAAAAAGACAACTGAGAATATTGAGGGAATGTTCCCGCCCGCAGATCACGACAAGGCGTATTGAAGTAACAGACGGCCTCGCCGCCTTCGACATCGATCTGGCTTCAAACGCCCTGTGTTATTTTGAATTGCAGCGTATTGTGCCTGAGACAGACAGGGGATTCCGTGTGGAGAGAATTCAGGGAACATAAAAATTCCATAAACTCAGTGAACCAAATCAAGCTTTTCATAGTCTAATAATCATGGGGATTAAGAGGCTATGCTACATGGTTTCTCCCTGTCTTGGAGGATTTTAATGAAAAATGGACATCCATCATTTTACACTCTCTTCGGCATTCCGGCTATATTGGTTTTAATATTTTTGGTAGGCTGGCTTTGGAACCTTTCCGACACCTGCATGGAAAAAACGTCCAATCCGCCCATTGGGCAAATGGTAGATATCTTCGATACAAAAGTTCACGTCTATTCGGTTGGCGAGCGCAGGGGAAATAAACCCGCTGTTGTTTTTTTCTCAGGACTTGCCACTCCTTCCCCCACGGCGGATTTTTATCCTCTGTGGTCAAGGCTGTATGGGGAATATCAAGCCGTTGTTTTGGAACGTCCGGGTTATGGGTGGAGCGAATCGACAAAGCGCGAGCGTTCGGTCCAGAATATCACGGAGGAATATAGATCGGCTTTGCGGCAAGCGGGGATAGATCCGCCGTATATATTGGTCGCCCATTCAATAGGCGGACTTGAGGCCGCCATGTTTGCAGTTAATTATATAAATGATGTTCAGGGCGTCGTACTCCTCGACTGCACCTCACCCGAAAGCATGCTGCCCCACAAAAATTCCGTTCCGTTGCTGAATCGCCTGTTTCCCGCCATGCGCACTGTTGGCCTGTTGCGCCTAATAAGCGCAATCAATCCAAATATCCTGTCGAACCAGTCGGCAGGTATGCGGAACAACTTTATTATGCTGGACGAGTATCATAGGACGCTTGATAAAATTTTTGTTCTGCAAAAATATCAGGATACAATGATGATTAAGGAACAGGAAATGCGGCTGATCAACGCAAAAACGGCAGCGGAAAACCCGTTTCCGCCCAATCTTCCCGTATCGATGATCGTCGCCGTCCAGCCGGGGGACGAGAATTACCCGGAGTACCATGAATTTATGGAAAAGCAGGCTGCGTGGGTCAACCAGTCCGAAAAAGGGCGGCTTTACACCCTTCAAGGCCGGCACTATATTCACCACTACGCGCCGGATGAAATCCGCGATATTATAGTTTCAATGGCAACTGTTATGGACTAATAGACAAGCCAATCCCTGTATTGATATAATACGGTCAAGAGGTCCATAATGAAAAAAATCTGCTTGCCGCTAATTATCGTTCTGGTGATGGTCTTGTTCGCCGGGTGCAAAACTGATCCCGACGCGACATATACAGTTACCTATAATGGCAATGGCGCGACTTCCGGCTTTCCACCTAACGACAATAACCAATACAAACAGGGTGATGAAGCTACGGTTCTTGGCCAGGGGATCCTTCTAAAAACCGGTTATGATTTCCTGAACTGGAATACTAAATCAGATGGTACTGGCGACTCTTACTCGGCCGGCGATACAATTACGATAAAAGGGGCTGTCTTTCTATATGCGATATGGGTTGTGAAACCATGAACCAGGCGGAAAGCCCCGAGTTCCCCAAAACCGCCCTCTCCCTGGCGGATTGCCTTAAATACGCGGACGAGACAAAGGAACTTTTTTTATCAAAAGACGCCCTTGTGGAAATTCCCGCCCTCCTCTCAAGACACTTCTCTTTTGATTCGGTGTGCCTTATCGCCGATGAAAACACCTTCAAAGCTGCGGGCGAAAGGGTGAAGGAGACCCTTGAAGGGGCTGGGGTGAAAATAGCCGACAGCCATATTTTCCCCGCAGAGCCGAGGCTTCATGCGGACTACGATCATGTCCTTTCCCTGAAAAAATGGTTCTCCTCCCTGCCGGGTTTTCCGGCTTTGGTTCCCATCGCCGTTGGCTCTGGCACGATAAACGATCTTGTCAAGTGCGCTTCCGCAGAGCTGAAGCTTCCCTACCTCTGCGTACCCACGGCAGCGTCCGTGGACGGCTATACGCCTAACGGGGCGGCCCTGCTCATGGGCGGTTTCAAACAGACACTACCCTGCTCCGCCCCACGGGCGCTTGCTGCCGACCCGGAGATGATGGCGTGCGCGCCGGCGTGGCTTTCCTCCTCCGGCTTTGGGGACCTCGCGAGCAAGATCATCTCCGGAACAGACTGGATCATAGCCGAAAAGGCGGGCGCCCTTGGCGCGCCGGGTGCGCCGCCGAGAAACCCCGTGGCGTGGAGCATGGTGCAGAACGGCCTCGCGGACGCGCTGGAGCGCTCGGTAAACGCCGCAAAGGGGGACGGGGAAGCGGTAAAGACCCTTTTTCAGTCCCTCGCCATTACGGGTTTTGCCATGCAGTACATGAAAAACTCCTGGCCGGTTTCCGGGTCAGAGCACCTCTTTAGCCACACCTGGGAAATGGAAGACCTTTCAGTTAACGGTGCGCCGGTAACCCACGGCCACAAGGTAGCAATCGGAACCCTCGCCGCCACCGCCTTCACGGAGACCTTTTTCGCCGACCCCAAGGGCCCCCCGGAGCAGGCAAAGGCATACAGGCGTCCAAGCCGGGAGGAACGAAAGGCGGAAGTCTCCGCTGCGTTCACGGGCAGCCGGGCCCACGACAGCATAGTCGCCACGGCGATGGACAAGTTCATGGACGGGAAAACCGTCGAAAACATCAATCGGGCTTTCAGGGATTCCTGGAAGGAGATCCGTAACAGCGTGCTGGAAAGGCTCCTTCCGTATAAGGAACTCAAAACACTGCTTGCGGCAGGGGAATGCCCAATACGGCCCGAGGCGATTGGCCTCAGCAGGGACGAAGTCATTGCCACGGCCCGGCGCGCACAGATGATACGGAACAAGTACAACATCCTTGACCTTTCCTGGGACACGGGCACTTTCGAAGTTGTCCTGGATACGATAGACAAATCCAAAATTTATTTATACTAGAAAAAATATTACTAAAAAGTATCATGAGGATGCGCGGATGGCTTACTACGCGCCCTTCTTAGTGTCCTTTGCGAACTCTGCGTCTCTGCGAGGAATTTTCCGTTATAATGAAATAGCCGCGTAGCCTACAAAGGAAGACGGAATCTCATCCTCCGAAACATCGGCGCTGGTACGGTATTCCAGGAGCTTCGCGCCTTTTCCATTGGCTGAAACGAAGCCAAGCGCCCCAAGAACCGCCCCGGCGGAACACGCCGACTGATCTTCTTGCGCCCTTTCAAGGACAAGAACTGGATCGCCCTGCAGAACAGCGTTGATAAAGCCCGCGTCGTTGACGTTCTTCATCCAGTCCAGGGCCGGTTTCCCAAAGCCCTTCGGGAAGAAGCCGTAATTGGAACCATAATGCGTCAGGTCCGTTGATGCAACTACCACAAGGCGACGCCCCAAAGCCGCCGCAGTTTTGCCCAAAATCTTCCCCGCGTCAAATGAGGAGATATCGGCAGGAAACCTGAGCCACAGGAGTTTTGCGTCGGGAAAAAAATAATGAACCATGGGCAGAAGGACCTCGACGGTATTATCCTGGTAGTTGTCCGGTTTGCAACTGATCTGTTTGGCATACTTATCGCGTAGCTCCCTGTCGATTTCCATGATCCCCAGCGGGGTTCTGACCCCTTCCTCGGCGGCGATGAGGAAAGGCATACCACGGGGCAGATGCCCGCCGATGACAGCCACGGTATCGGCACGGGCAAGGGAGGAAACAGCCAGAGCAGCGGTTATACCGGAGTAATACCAGCCCGCATGGGGGGCTACGACAGCGCGTGCGGTATCTTCCAGGCTGCTGTCTTTCACAAAGGATTGAAGAAACTCCACTATTGATCCTCTCTGCCCCGGATACCAGCCAGGCCTGAGAGTCGGTTCACGTAAAATCATTCTATAATTATAGCAGGAAAGGCCGAAAATAAATATATATATTGTTGGGCAATGCCCAAAAGGGAAGGGCCATGGGTTTTTCGGTCAGGACAACAAAAATTTCCTCGATTGTGGCGGTGCTTTGTATTTTGACATACATCACGGCGATAGCGGTAGGGATAATCAGAATTGTAACAAGCATTGGGGAACGCCGGGATCTGGCTGAAACCGAATTTAACGACCTTGCGGACAGGGCGACTTCCTCAAGCATTTACCTGGGCTTTATGAGTGAAGCGTACCAGCAGACCATCAAGGATTACCTTAACACCTCAGAAACCCTCAGCGGGGTCATCATTACAGGGACTTACGGCGAGTACCCTTTTGAAAGGCAATCAGGGGACACTATCACATGGATCAACGGTTCCCCGCGTTTTAAAACCGGACTCGTTTTTTCGGGCGGGCCTTTGTACCTGCCCCTCAGAATAGACGGTCAGCGAAATGTAACAATACAGGCGGTCTATAATTACCTGAATTACCCTCTTTTCCAAAGAACGCTCAGGGATGTCCTTTTCGTTGTCCTCGGGGCATTGGTCATCGCCCTTCTGACCCTCTTTCTGGAAATATACCTTAAAAATAAAACCGGCGAGCCCACGGTTTCCGAAGCTCCCGCAGGCGAGGAAGCTGTTTCCATTTATGACGAACCGGCCTGGGGCGAGACGGAATACACAAGCAACACAAATACCGGGCCAAGGGGCTCCTACTCACCAAGGGGCAATATCGGCCGGGAATCACTTACAGCCGACACTCTCGCGTCGGAACTCCATCACTGCGCTTCTTCCAAATCAGACCTGGTATTTATGGCAATGGAATGGAAGGATACCAGGATCAGCGACGGTAAATACTCACGATTCGCGAACGAAGCTGTCATTTTCTTTAAAACGCGGGATCTCATTTTCGACAAAGGGGAAAACGGGATTTCAGTTATCGTACCAAACACGGATCTTGAACAGGGGATTTCACAAGCCGAGGAATTTCACCGCCATGTCGCCGCAAAAATGCCTGAAATATTTATGGGGGGCGCTGAGCTTTGCATAGGGCTCAGTTCCCGTTCCGTAAGGCTCATCGACGCCGAGCGCCTGATGCTGGAATCTTTCGGCGCACTTGAGAAGGCACTCGCGGACCCGTCCTCCTGCATCATAGCCTTTAAGAGCGATCCCGAAAAGTACAGGGAGTTTATAAAAAGCCGCCACTAAAGCGGCTAAGTTTCTTACCCTATCCCCTTATAAAATAAGAACTCTCCCTGAAGAGGCGGTTAAAATTCCATTCGGCAAGGAGGTAAACATAAGGCGAGCCGGAAACCGTCGCCTTACGGTAATTATCACCGTCGGGGATACTCGCCTGGATGGTTTGGCTTGTGCCGTCGCCAAACCAAAGGGTTATGCTTGCGGCGGCAAGACTAATGCTACCCTCGCTAAAGGTATCGCATTCCGCCTCAAGTACCGTCCTGAGCCAGGCGTCTACCGTTATGGTGTCCAAAACGGCGCTTTCGTCCCCCTGGATGATCCACTCCCCTCCCCTGCGCCTTAAGACATAGGCATCACCGCCTGAGGGCTTAACGTCGGCCTGCTGAACCGCGTCTATTGTGTACATTACGCCGCTTTCAACGCCCGAAAACAGGCGAAGGTCGCACCACGAGACGGGTTCAAAATCGGTAAACAAGGTGAAGCGATCCTCCCCGGAATAGATCTCGTTCCAGCCTCCCCTTCGCAGGTATATCTCGCTGCCCACCGCTGCCGCCCTGCCAATCAGGAGATCAAGCAGGGGAAGCCCCGCCCCCCCGCGTACTATGATCCTGGACGCGCTGTCTTCCGTGAGCCCCAGCCTCTCCCTGGCATCCTGGGAAGTTGCGCGTAACGGGTAGACATCCCTCCGGGAGAGGACGGCAAAAAGGTCCTCCACCCTGCCCTGTTTGACCGGGTACTCCGTTCCTGTTGTAGTGGCGGAAAAAAACCAGGCGTTGTTTTTCCTTACCAATTCCGTGTTCCCGTTGACGCCGTAAATTTCAATCCTGTCCGCCATGTCGAAATTCGACGAATCAAGCCAGGCAAAAGCCGCCGCCCGGCTATTCCCGGGATCAAGCACAAAGGTGAGGATATAGATTATTGCCAGCGCCGCGACAACTGCCGAGAGAATAACGATCTTTTTGTTATACGCTGTTTTATTCGTCATGGTCTTCAGTTGAACGCCTCTCTTTCGCGAAAGACTCGCCTTTTGCCAAAGGCGCGGCTTTCGATGTTTTCGTCCTTCGTTTCAATACAAAGAAGCACCCTGCCGCAATTATACAAAGGGGAATGATGATGGTGTTGATTGTGCGTGACAGGGCCATAACCATGTCGCGTTTTTCCGCGTCGGTGATTCTGTCGAGCCTGCCCGCCACCCCCTCACGCCCGCGTATGGCGACCATATCCTCGTCATTGGAAAGCCAGTCGGCGACCCTTATCAAAAAGCCCAGGTTTCTGTCTTCGCCCCTGTTTGTCTGCATCAGTGCACCCGCGAAATCGGCATCCCCCACAACAATGATCCTCGCGGGCTTCTTTGCCACGGGCGGATCGTACACAGGCTCTGGCAGGGCTTCATCATCGCCTTCACGCAGAGGCCTTGGCTTGCCCTCAAATGCCGACGGGAAAATGCCCGTAAGGCTGGCGCCGAGTATCTTTGTCCCCCATGTATCATCCGCTTCTTCTTCAAAGTACTGGAGATACATCGGATTCGCGATAAGCCATTGCTCCTGGAGCCAGGCGTTGTCGGAACTCGTGAAAAGGATCTCCCCATCCACACCCGGCGGTGGGGAGAGCTCAAGCGGGCTTGCCCAATAGAGGTCAAGCCCCTCAAAGTTGGCGGTCAGCGTATGATCCGGGTTGCCCCCGCCCTCCCCGACGGCGAGCCACATGGGATACCTTATGGTATTGATTATGGTGGCGTACCCGCTCTGGGTCTGGTACCGCAAGGTCAGGGCATTCACGTCAAGAACCATGGCCCGCCGGAGGGCAACCCCGTAATTTGCCAGCATCGCCAAAAGCCCCTTATCCTCAATGGCCCTGGCTTCAAGGTAAGTCCTGTCAACGAAGACCCCATCCAGGGCAAAGAACACATTGCCCCCCCCGACTATGTAACGGTCGATGAGGTACTGGCTGTATTCGTCAAGGTCCTCTGCGCCCCCCAGGACAAAGAGGGCCGTAAGGTTCGGCGGGAGTTCCTCGCTCGGGTTAAGCTGGCGGACCCTGAAGCCCGAAAGGATAAGCTCGCTGTACAAAAGCCTGTACTCGCTGTCCCACTGCTTATAGGAGTCGCCCACAATAACGCCGATTTCACGATCGACACCCCTCACCATCGACCTTATGCGCGAACTCACATCGTATTCCAGGGTGTCCAACGAAAAAACTACCGGAATAACCGATTCCTTGTCCAAATACTCGATGAGTATCCCCGAATAGACCGTAGCCACGGTGATTTCATTTTTTTCCACGAGTTGAATCTGCTGCGGCGCGATTCCAAGCCCTTCCAGGCCGCTTGCGACTTCGTCTTTGGAGGGGTCCCTCTGGATGAAACGTATCTTTCCCCGCGAGTGTGCCGCGTATTCCCGCAGCAGATCGCTTATCTCCCCCGGCATGGGATGGGATCTGGAGAGCCTTTCAGAGACATAATAGGTGACTGTCACCTGATCGGCGATTTCCCTGTAAAGGTTCCTTGAAACTTCCGAGATCGTGTAGGCTTTATTCTTGGTCAAGTCCAATCGAAACCAGAGGCGGCCGCTTATAAGGAAAAGCAGCAGGATGATCACAGTTGAAAGAAGGGCAATTATCCTGGCGTGAATCCTGTTCATCTTAATCCTCTCCCATCCTTAATTCCATCTCCTTGAAACAAGCGCCTGGGTGTTGAGAAACAAAAACAAAGCCGTCACAAGCAGGAAAAACGCCATGTCCCGGCTGTCCAAAAGCCCGCGTGAGAAACTCTCAAAATGAAAAGACAACGAAAGATAATTGATGATCCCGGCAAAACCCGAAGGCAGTTCCGTCGTTATATTCTGCATCATCATCAACGCGAGGAGTATGACCACGCTCCCCACAAAGGCGGCTGCCTGGTTTTTGGAAATGGAGGAAAGGAAAAGCCCGATGGCCGCCGCCGCCGCCCCCAAGAGCACGGCGCCGGCGTACTCGCCAACGATAACGCCGGGATCAAAGCTGCCAAGCGCTAAAAGGCTGAGCGGAACCGGCAGCGTGAGGAGCGTCATCGCGAGGAGGATGATAAAACACGACAGAAACTTTCCCAGCACGAGTTCCCACTCGGTGAAAGGCATGGTAAAGAGAATCTCGGCGCTGCCCAGCTTCGTTTCTTCCGCCCACGCCCTCATCGTAAGAACCGGGATCACAAAGATGAAGGCCAATGGGAAGGCCGAAAAGAAGGGCCTGAGCGTGGCGCTGTCCATGGCGAAGAACTGCTGGAGATAGTAAAACCAAATCGACACGAAGAGGAGGAAAAAAACCGTTATGCCGTAAAGCGCGGGCGAGTTGAACCACGAAAAAAGTTCCTTCTTCGTCAGCGCCGTAATCCGCGGTGATAGTATTGTCATGCTTCCCGCCCCTCGCCGCCTTCGGCTGTCAGCTTCACAAAGATATCCTCCAGGCTCAGCTTCTTCCGGTTCATCCCGATGATCTTGTACCCGTTGGAGACCGCCCAGTCAAAGATGAGTTCCCCGTCAAGGGCATAACCCGAGCCGGCCTCTTCCGCAGCGCCGCTTCCGAGGGTAAAGGCGAGCCGCACGATCCCGTTTTCCTTTGCCTCGGCTTTTACTTCCCCCGTTTCCCTGCCGGCGAGGCTGAGGCGGCTTTCGAGGCCCTCCGCTACCGCGCCCTTGAGGTACAGCTCCCAGGTGTCAAGCCCCCTGGAGGCGATCTTCATGGTCTCGGCGATCTCTTCCGTGGTCCCCTGGCCGGCAAGGCGGCCCTCGTTGAGGATCAGCACCGTGGAACAGACCGCCTCCACCTCCTGCAAAATGTGGGTGGAGAGGATGACGGTCTTTCTTTTCCCCAGCTCCCTGATGAGGGAGCGGATTTCGATGATCTGGTTCGGGTCAAGCCCTGAGGTAGGCTCGTCAAGGATGAGAATCGGCGGGTCGTGGATTATCGCCTGGGCAAGCCCCACCCTTTGCCTGTAGCCCTTCGAGAGGCTGTCTATGCGCTGTCGCCTTACATCCTCAAGGCCGCAGGCGGCAAGCGCGCCCGACAGCGCCTTCGTTTTTTCCTCCCCATTAATGAGGCGGGCGGAAGCGACAAAGTCAAGGTACTCCTCGGGCGTCAGGTCCCCGTAGAGGGGGTTGGCTTCGGGGAGGTAGCCTATACGCTTCTTGATTTCCGCCGGGGATTCTTCAAGGGAGATGCCGTCTATCTCCACGCGGCCGCCGGAAGGGAAATGGTAGCCGGTGAGTATCTTCATTATGGTAGTCTTCCCCGCGCCGTTCGGCCCAAGGAAACCCAGCACCTGCTCCCGGCCAACAGAGAAAGATACGTTTTTTACAGCTTCAAAAGCCCCGTATTTTTTGCTTAAGTTCTCTACAGTAATCATAGGCTTTACAAAATATGCAAACAAAAGAGTCCCTTAATTGTTACACTATAAAGACAGTTTTAGTCAATATACTCTATCGGAAAAACCATGCGATCGCGGGAAAGGACCGAAGGGGGGAAAACCGCCTCGGCTTCCTTTATCAACTGCTTGAGTTCGTATTCGGTATAGCGCGGGCTGTAGTGGATAAGGGCAAGTTTCCTCACCCTTGCCGCCAGGGCGATTTCGGCGGCCTGTTCGGCGGTCATGTGCTTCTTTTCAACGGCGCTTTCCAATAGAGCACTCTCGAACATCCCCTCGCAGACAAAGAGGTCCGAATCCGCGACCTCATCCGCCATTTCCGGGAACGCCAGGGTATCCGTGACGAACGAGAACTTTCTTCCGGTCCGCATCGCGCCCAAAACCTGCTCCGGCCTCACCTCCCGGCCGTCCTCCGCCTTTACGGTCTGGCCGGACTGGAGCGCCGCCCAAAGCGGCCCTCGCTTGACCCCCAGGGCATCGGCCTTCTCCGGGTGGAATTCGCCGGGGCGGGCGTCCTCCACCAGGGCATAGCCGAAACAGGGCTTGGTGTGGCGAAGGGAAAAGGCGCGTACATGAAAGCCTTCCCCCTCATAGACGACGCCGGGCTCGTCGACCTCCCGGACAACAATATCGTAATTGATGTACATGTCCAGCACATTGCGGCTGGTTTCGATGTACTCGGCGATTCTGGGGGGGCCGATGATGTAGAGCGGATCGTCGCGGTTAACCTGGGAAGAGAGCATGAGAAGCCCCGGAATCCCCGTGACGTGATCGGCGTGGGTGTGGCTGATAAAAATGACTGAGATTTTCTTCCAGCGCAGGTTCAAGCGCCGGAGGGAGACCTGGGTGCCTTCGCCGCAGTCAAAGAGGAAAAGTTCCCCTTCCCGCCTCAAAAGCACGGATGTAAGATGCCGGTTTGGCAGGGGCATCATGCCCCCGCAGCCGAG
>JGI24698J34947_10001029_pt1 | contig 14367 bp, 12 predicted proteins | sample TergutMp193P3_FD_34947 | JGI IMG/M metagenome (IMG submission 34947) | reverse complement strand
CGCGAACCGGTGAGCGCGTCTTTTGAGAAAAGGCTAAACGGCGTAGGCTAAGAAAACCTTTCATTTTTAAGTAAAGGCTTCAAGCCGGTTTAGCCCCCGGCAGAGCTTCGCACAGCCCGCCTTCAACACAATGCAGAAAAAATTATTGGGGGAAGAAACTCACGCCGGCTCAATAACACACTTAAGCGGAAAATTATTCGCCCTTGCAGCCGAGTGAACCTGCTCAGTTTTGGTAGCGGCAATATCCCAGGTGTAAACGCCAACCACGCCCTTGCCCTTCTTGTGCACGTCCAGCATGATATGGTTAGCGTCCGCAACGCTCTTATGAAAAATAACCACCAGCACTTCAACCACAAATTCCATAGTAGTATAGTGGTCGTTAAGAAGGATCACCCGGAACTCTTCCGGTTCCTTGACCCTCTCATTTGATTTAGAAGCCGGCCTGGTTTTGATTCGCGGTTCCATGACTTATTTTAGATTATTTTAAGAAAGGTTGTAAAGACTGAAACACCGCCCCTTAGGCAGTCAGGACATATTGATAATTTCGTTTACAGCGTCGGGATCATAGAAGGGAACGGGCTTCCCGTATTCAACAATAAATCTTTCATGCCCCTGCCCGTTGATCAAAATGCTGTCCCCATCCTCAGCCATGTCGATTGCCTTTTTAATCGCGTCGAATCTTAACTGTCCGCCGTGCAACCCTTGCGGAAATACTTTTTGCTGTTTGGCGATAATCTCATCCGATGTTTCCGATCTTGGGGACAGGTAAGTGAAAATAACGATGTCCGCGTATTTTCCGGCAACCCCCGCCGTCTCAATCCTCGATTCCGATTTCCCCGAGCTTATTCCCGAAACCGAAATGATCTTCCCCCTTGTTACCTTTCTCAGTTCGACCAGCACTGTCTCAAGTGCCGCGGGGTTATGCGCGTAATCAACATACACATCCGCGCCTTTTTTGGTTTTGTTGACAAGTTCCATTCTGCCGTTGACAGTTTTTAATTCAGCGAGCGCGTTTACCGCCTGTTCAATCATTTTCTTTGGAATAACGGACAGCACAAAACCAAGCGCGTTCATCACGCTGTAAATTTGAAATTCACCCGGCAAATTTATTTTAGCGGAATATCTTTTACCAAAAATTTCGATTACGACATCATAGCCGTTCTTATTTTGATTAATCTCTTTTATTTGAATTTCGTTTTTTTTGGAAACCATCCCGTATCTGATAATTTTCAAATTTTTATCCGCCAGCTTTCTGTTTATGTAACTTGTCAGTTTTTTTGAATGCACATTGTCGTTGTTATATACGGCAGTTTTTTTGGAAGGTAGTTGCAAAAACAGCGAAAACTTCGCGTTGATATAGTTCTTCATTGAACCGTGCGTAATTAAATGATCCTCCGATATGTTGGACAGTCCGCACGCCGTAAAGTTAATCTCGTTTACCCTGTTGCGCATAATCCCGTCCGACGACGCTTCGATTATCAAATACTTAATTCCCGCGTGATGCGACATATCAAGAATCTTGTGCAGTGTTACAGTGTCGGGAGTGGTCAACGGATTTACCCCGATAATATCGTTTACCTCTTTCTTTACTTTCTTGAATTTCGCGTTCCTCGTTTGAAACCCCATTGTCCCAAGAGTTGCCGTTTCCTTAAACCCGATGAGGTTCAACAACTGTTCGCTTAAATCCGCGATTGTCGTCTTTCCGTTTGTGCCCGTTATGGCAAAAACATATTTCGGCTGTTTCGGGTAAAATTTTCTCGCCAACTTTGCCGCCGTTATTTCCGGGTTGTCCGCCCTGTACAAGGGGATGTTTTTTTGTTTCAACAATTCCAGCGTGCTTTCAGGGACATCCGACTTCCTGTCGCACACAACACCCCTCGCCCCGTTTTTTACAGCCTCCGGCGCGTATTTTATCCCGTCCGAATTGTATCCCCTTACCGCGACAAATATTTCGTTTTGTTTTACGTCCTTTGAATTGAAAGACAATCCGGTTAGATTATTGAGGCTGAACATATTTGCAGTATATTGACGAATTGGGGTAAATTCAAGGCAGTTCCCATTCTTGGGAGTTGACAAAAGGGCTGAAATATAACAGCATCAAAAGATGCCAGAGTTGAGCCGTTTTCTAGGGATTGTGGTTTATATGTACTTCAATGATCATAATCCGCCGCATTTTCATGTGGACTATGGTGAATATAAAGCGGCTATAGCTATATTGGAATATGTTACAATCGGCTGGTAAGTATTTTAAAATACCGCCATTGGTATAAAACTTAAGGAGAATAAAATGCTTGAGGTTACAAAGGTTATGTTACAGGGAAATTACACTGTATATGTTGAATTTAATGATGGACATAGCGGTGTTATCCATTTTAAGGAGGAACTGGAAAAGGATCATCGGGAAATTATTAGAGAACTGTTGGATTTGGAAAAATTCAACACCGTAAAACTCGAGTATCATACACTATGTTGGGACAATGGGGTTGACTTTGCCCCTGAATACCTGTATGAACAGGCGGTTATGCAGGAAAAAGCTGCATAAAAATTCTTTAAAATATTGTTTGATTTTTCGCTTCCTCATAAACTCCCCCTTTCATGCCGCAATGCAAAACATGGAAACAAGCCTTCTTAGCCGTTTTGGACGGGCTTGCCGGGAAATGCCCTTTCTGACAAATATTTCCCCTAATTCCTTGAAAATAAATCCAAAACATGGTATATTTTAGTATTATGAAGAAGATTATCATTTTATTGAACTTGATTGTGATTATCATGCTCGTGGCGGCCTCTCCGGCGTTTCCGCAGGCGAACATTTTCAGCGTAGCCCCGGGAGCGGAGGGTCAGCTTTCAGCCCTGTTGAACAAACCGGCATTGGTAAGGCCGGCGGCGGCTACGTCGCTTGGCAGGAACTGGTTCAGGCTGGAAACAGACGCGCATGTAATTACAGATCAGGTAAGCGTCAGGCAGGTGGTGGCGGTTCTGCTTGATATAGAAAACCAGGCGAGGTATTTTGACGGCAGAAGGAGCAAAATTACAACCAGCGTCGTAAGCCGAAGCTCAAGCGAAACCATCGTTGACTATGTGACAATCGCTATTGTGCCGGTTGTAAATATCCAGCTAAGAACGCCTTACCGCGCATCTGTAAGGACTGTAACCAACACCGACACCAGTTTTGCGCTGGATATAAGACAGCTCGCGCAGGACAGCGAAACCAATACCAAGATGAAAAACCTTTACGCGCCCCGGTATGTACAGGAAGTAACCATCAACGGCAGGAATTACACCTACATCAGAATTTACTCCATCGTGGATATTGACATGAGTATATTGGCGTTGGGCGCGAAAAACACGCTGGAGAACAATGCCGGGCCTACAAACGAAGAGGCTCTGCAAATGATCATCACGGCTGCCAGATCGAAGTAAGCGCGGGGAAAAATGGGCGCTTTCCGTTTACAGATGGGGCCGGCAAAGTGCGCGGTCGATTTGGGCGACGGCAGTGAGCGCGGTGAGTATGTCGATCAGGACTACATCCTCCATACATTGGGCCGTCCCCACCGCGCAGTCAACCTTATGTACTGCTATTACCCGCTGGACAAGGGCTGGCCTGCCCGCGCCAGTACCCTGGGGGCAAAAGGCGTAGGCTTCGCGTGGGATTATGCCTATGACGATTATTTTCCCTATCAGGGAGGAATCGAGGGCGGTACGGACGGCGAGCCGTTCCGTTCAATGCGCGACGTACGCAGTCACGGGCAGGATGTAATACTGACGCTGGCTATGGACTGCGCGGTATCCGACGAACAGCTAATCAAAATAACCGAAGACCTGCGTCCGTTCGGGCGGTTGATGCTGCGTATCAACCACGAGGCGACGGGCACATGGTTCGCCTTTAACAAACGTTACACCTATCAACAGGTCGCGGACTTTTATGTGCGCTTCCACAAAATCATCAAGGAGCGTACTCCTCATATTAAAACAATTCTGTGCATAGGGGACGACCGCCCGGATGAGAACGGCAAAATGAAAAATGAGGACGAGTTCGCGCAGGCGATCAGCGTTGCGGATATTTGGTCTACGGATACTTACCTCGCCCTCCACTGGGGATGGCCGTTCGACATTGCAGAGCCCGGAGGCAAGTCTCATAGACGCGGCGGCAACAGCGAAATGTTGAAGGGTTTCAATTACGAATATGAACGTTTCATGGCAAGGTCGGGCAATGTATCCCGCCCGTTTGTCATCAGCGAATTCAACGCCGACGGAGACGTTACCGGCCCCTTTGAACAGGCCGAACAGCTCGGCGATTTTTACAGACGGCTCCCCAATGAAGCGCCCTGCATAACAGGCGTTACCTATTACCAGTTCCGCGATAGAGGCCGGCTCGGCTTAGAGATTGAAGACCCCAACAATCCCAACATCGGCTGTGCACAGCCAATTCTGCAAGAGTACAAAAAGATCATTACAACGGAGCCGTACCTGCCAGCTATGACAATCGGGGAGGAGGCAAGTTTCCCCGCTAAACTTCGATGGGGCGGCAGTGAAGATTCAGAGGGGCTTTCGATCCCTTTGTGCTTTGAGCAAAACCCCGTCTTCTGCGAAATCAGTTTCTGCGATGAAGATACAAAGTTAAACCTGATGATGGAAATTAACGGCCTGTGGTTCTACAAAAAGCCGAACGTTAAAACAATCGACCTTATTCCGGCGTTCTTCCAGAACAAACTCAAAGGAAAGCAGGAAATCTCCTTGAGGCTTTTCGCCCCTCCCCCAAACGGCGTAAACGATCCCGCTCAAGGCCCAGATTGGCAAACCAACTACTACGCGGAAATGAAAACCCCGCCCGAACTTAGAATCCGTTACGCACCCGCAATGCCTTTGCGATAATTGGGCTGTTCAAAAACTTCATATCTGCATCTCGCCGTTTAAATATGCGGAGCGAAGATTTTTATTTATCTTGTCAAGGTCGAAAACGCCGGGGATAAAGTCGGGGCCGAGTTCGCGGATCGCGGATTGTCTTTCCGTGTTACCGCCGGTTTCAAGGGAGACGAGGATTTTGTTGAAACGGCGGGGGCCTCCTACGGCTTCGGGGGGGGCGGCTCCGTCTCCGGCGACAAAGCGCGTAACTTCATCATTCGCGGGCTGATACGAAGACATGATTATCACCTTGACGTTCCACTTTGGGCCGTATTCGTAAATCAGTTCCCTCTTTCCGTGAAAGTCAACGTCGCCCAGTTTCATTTTGTCGTGCAAATACTGTTTGCCTCCGTTGGAAGTTTCGCAGTAAAAACGGAAACGAAGATTGCCTTCCCAATTCATCCCGATCTGTATCAGCCGGTGAAGTTCGTTCAGCGAACACTCATGGGAAATCAACGCCCGCCTCCACACATCAAGACCCGTAATGCTGATCTGCACCATCCTCCACAACTGCCCGGTCGCCTTTCCTCCGTGAATAACGGTAAGGTTGCTCCTTCTGAAATTGTCCATCGCGCCGTTAATGAGTTCCTTAACATCGGTGAAAGTTTCAATCATGCTGTCCAAAGAATTGTCCATCGCTATAATTTCAGATTCGGGAGGCGAATCAAAAAAAGTGAGGTCTTCAAGAAGGGCGGCTGAATGGCTCTGAATCTGCGACAGTATAACAAAGGTATGCCTCGGAAGCCATGACTGTTCAATTTCCCCTTTTTGCAGTCTTGCGGAAAGATCAATTACCGCTGTGTGCAGTTCCGCGACGCGCTGTCTTATGGGGCCGGCTGCCTTGTCCAAAAACAGCGAATAGTCCTTGCAAAGCTCGTCCATACTGCCTGAAACAAAACTGGCTATAACATCCCATTCCGCTTCTTCAAGATGTACGACAGGCGGAACGATACGGTCTATCACCTTGTCGATGTTTTTTTCATTGCGAAAGAACGCGTCCTTTATATATGAAAAAATCACAAATTCCGAAATGGGGATATTCTTGCTGAATAGCAGGTCTTCGATAAACGTCCTGTCCGGCCATACAGTGTCATTTTGAAGTTTCTTGCAGTCGGGGATTTCCTTGCCCGTAAACCAGAAGCGGGTCTCAATGCCGTAGGGGACAGTATCAACGCGGTCAGTTTTATCGTAGAGGAACTCTTCCAGCGAATATGCAGGAATGTTCCTCATGCGCTCCCCTCCGTACCAATAGGCAAAGGCCGCCTGCTCTTCCGTATTCGCTCCCGGCCCAAGAAGGGCAAAGCTGTCTTCAAAACCGTTTTCCGCGGCTTCAAGCCATTTATCCAAATCGGCGGGGAGCCAGTTGTTCTTGTCCGCCTTTATCAGATCAAATTTACATTCCTTCCAGCTTATTGTGCGCACGGCAAAACAATCGCCGGGAACAAACGAACATTCACGGTATATGACGCGCATATCAAGGGTGTGAATCGAAACCTCGGGCGGGTCTTCGTAGGGGTCGGAATTGTAAGCCTCTTCGTTTTCGGGATTGTCCCTTGCTATGTACTGGGGGGCGAATTCCTCGCCGTAAATGCAATAGTAGGGGTACAGGTCTTCAGGGGGAGCTTCCGTAGTGGTTACGGGGACGGGCTTGCCCTTCCAGAAAAATTTATAATGATTGGGAAAGGCCGAAGGGTTGGCAAAGGGGACGCACCTGTGGCCGGGGATAAGAATCCCGTTCAGAAGTTCCAGCCTGGTCGGAGTTATAAGAAATACAGCCGGTTCAAAATAACCTCTCCGGGAGATCCAGTGGTGATTATCAACCTTGAAGGCTATCTTCCGCTGTTCCAGATACGCGCTGACTTCATAGGAAAGTTTCTTGTTGCGTTTATGGCCGGATTGTATAGAACCGGTTATTTCATCAATCGTAAACGGTTTAGTCGTGTTTTCCAGAAATTCGCACAGCGCTTCTTCTTGTTCCAATTCCATCTGTACTTATGATAAATGACCATTGAACAAGGGGCAAGGGGCTAAAAACATTCATTCGTGTTGAGGGGTTTAATCCCCATTCCTTTAGGTTAAACTTGACCCACAATTAAAAAAATACTCCCAGGGCTGGCGTGCAAAGCCCTTCCTGGGGCTAGACGGCTGTGAATTCTTTTTACGCAGGCTTTGGCCTGGCCTTTTTTGAATCCACACCGTGCGCCCCAGAAAGGGCTTTGCACACCAGCCTTGAGGCCTTTTTTGTTTTTGAGAAAAGTTTTACATATTCGTATGCCGTTTCCAACCGAAGGAATATACCGTATGTCAGATATGTACCTATGGTATAAACATAGCCCCTATAATGTCTGAATTGGCGTGAAGGCGGGCTGTGCAAATCCCTGACGGAGGCGCATGGCGTGGATTCAGAGAAGGCGACGCCAAAGCGTCCGGCAAAAAAGGCCACGGCCATCTAGCCTTCGGCAGGGGTTTGCACAGTCCGACTTTAACACATTGCAGAAAAAATTGCGGGGCAAGTCTAGCCCTTTAGGGCGGGATTGTTGATTGGGGTTATTGACTATTTATTTAAATCTTTGTAGGATCTTAATAAATCGTCCTGACGGGAAACATCAAAAGGAGATGTGTCGTGAGCAAGGGATACCGGCTTTTATCAACTCAAGGGATACGCCCCCATGAAATTTTTTCCCAACTTTTTTATTGCATATCCTGAAATACTTTCCCGATTACGATATATTGGTATTATGGGGGGATACTGCCCTCCGCAAACAAGGCAAAAAAACGCCGTTCGTATATTTCTACGGAGGCTTTTTTATAAAAAATTTTTCAGGAGTGAATTATGAAAAACAAGAAACTTACGAAAAAAGGGACGATGTCCTTTATGCTCATCGTCGTTCTGGCGCTAGGCTTTGTACTGGCATCTTCCTGCGGGTCTGCACCGGCTCCGGAGCCGGAACCAACTCCGGCTCCCGCGCCTACACCGGCTCCGGCTCCCACACCTGCACCGGCTCCTACACCTGCTCCGGCTCCCACACCTACACCGGCTCCTACACCCGCACCGGCTCCGGCAACAGGAGTCCAGAGGGTACAGGACATCATTATTGACGGGGCGCAGAGTTACACTGTTGTCAAGGGGGATATTCTTGCGGATATTGCCAAGCGTTTTTACGGCAACGGCTTTTACTTTCCCATCATCTATCTGGCTTCAACTCAAGTGGACGACCCGGACGTGATTGAAGTTGGCATGGTGCTTACAATCCCGAACCTGCCCAGAAACCTTGAAGACGCCACGGCCAGGGCAAGGCTGAAACGTACTCTCAGCGACGTTGCCGCGCTCAACAATGTCCGGGGCCGTCCGCTGGATATGGAAGGCTTGAGAAGGCTCGCCGACTCCCTGTAAAAGCCCCCGTAGGGCAAGCCCTACAGGGCGGGTTAATCTTATGGTTGCCCGCTCAAGGGCGGACTGCGCTCCGCGTTACGGCTAAATTTAGCAGAAAAAGCGGTGAGTTGATTGCCGTGAAAAATTAAGGAGATGTTTGTATGGGATTGATTAAAGCGTTGGCAGGAGCTGTAAGCGGTACTCTCGCGGATCAGTGGCTTGAGTTCTTTGTATGCGAAAGCCTGGAAGCTGACGTACTGGCCGCAAAGGGTCAAAAACGGGTCAGCAAAAGGAGCAGTAACACAAAGGGCGAGGACAACATTATCTCAAGCGGTTCCGGCATTGTTGTAAACAAGGGGCAGGCGGCGATAATAGTTGACAATGGCCGTATCGCGGAATTGTGCGCAGAAGAGGGGCACTACACCTACGACAGCTCCAGCGAGCCGAGCATCTTTTACGGAGGCCTGGGTCAGGGCATTGTAGGCGCTCTTAAAAGCATGGGAGAACGTTTCAAGTACGGAGGCAGTCCGGGAAAAGATCAGCGTATCTACTATTTCAACACAAAAGAAATTATTGGCAACAAATACGGCACTCCCAATCCTATACCTTATCTGATTGTCGATCCCGACATCAACCTGAAACTGACCATAAGCCTGCGGGCTAACGGGGAATACTCCTACCGCATAATGAACCCGGCGCTGTTTTACGCCAACGTATGCGGAAACGTGGAAGCAAATTATACCAGAGACAAAATTGACAGCCAGTTGAAGAGCGAGATAATAACGGTGTTGGGCCCTTCGCTCGGGAAACTCGGCAGAGGGCTTGAGTACCATGAAATTTCCTTTCAGACGGACAAACTTGCCGAACTCCTGAACGAAGCCCTCAGCTCCAAGTGGAGGGAAGGCCGGGGCATAGAGATCGTAAACTTCGGAATCACCTGCACAGCCTCAAAAGAAGATGAAGACCGTATCAAGCAGATTCAGTCGTCGGCTGTCATGCGCGACCCGACGATGGCGGCGGCGACATTGGTGAACGCCCAGAGCGACGCTCTCCGCGCCGCAGCCGGAAACACAGCCGGAGCCATGACAGGCTTCATGGGCATGGGCATGGCGGGTCAGGCAGGCGGAATGAATCCGCAGGCCCTGTTCCAGATGGGACAACAGCAGGCCCCTCAGCAACAGGCTCCCCAACAGGCTCAATCGGGCGGTTCAGGCTGGACGTGCTCCTGCGGAAAAGCGGGAAACACCGGCAAGTTCTGCGCCGAGTGCGGAAAGCCGATGCCGTCCGCGTGGACATGCTCGTGCGGAAAAACGGGAAACACCGGCAAGTTCTGCGCCGAGTGCGGAAAGCCGGCGCCCCCCGCCGCATGGGACTGTTCCTGCGGGCATAAGGGCAACACGGGCAAATTCTGCGCCGAATGCGGCAAGCCGATGCCATAGGAAAGAAATGTTGCCATGCAGATAAAAGAATACAAATGCCCCAACTGCGGCGGAGCTGTCAAATTCGACAGTTCCACCCAGAAGATGAAGTGCCCCTACTGCGACGCCGAATTTGAAATGACGGCAATTGAGGAGTACCAGAAAGAGCTGGCGGTTCCCGCAAACGACAAAGTTGACTGGAAATCCAAAAGCGAAGTGCAGGCGTGGGAAGGGAGCGAACTGAACGATTTGAGCATGGGTTCCTGCCCCTCCTGCGGTGCGGAACTGATCGGGGATAAAAACACGGTGGCGATGGTCTGTCCCTGCTGCGGTAATTCCCAGATCGTAAGCCGCCGTCTTTCCGGCCTTCTCAAGCCCAATTATCTGATTCCCTTTAAACTCGAAAAAAAATCCGCCGTGGAAGCCCTGAAAAAATTTTATCAGGGCAAGCGCCTTCTTCCCGATTCTTTTAAACATGAAAATAACGTAAACAACATTCAGGGGATATACGTTCCATTCTGGCTTTTCGACGCGAAGGCAAAAGCGCACATTCGTTACAAGGCGACAAGGACGACGTTCTGGAGCGACAGCAATTACAATTACACAAAAACCGATTACTATTCGGTTGTAAGGGACGGCAGTATGGGATTTGAAAAAGTCCCCGCAGACGGTTCGGAAAAAATGGACGACGCTTACATGGACGCGATTGAGCCGTTTGATTATTCCCAAATAAAGGATTTCCAGACCGCCTTCCTCTCAGGCTACAGCGCCGAAAAGTACGATGTCAGCGCCGAAAAAAGCAAGGAAAGGGCGGGACAGAGAATCAAAACCACAATTGAAAACGAGTTTGCCCGTTCTGTCTCCGGTTACGCTTCCGTAATGAAGGAAAGCTCAAGCGTAAATGTAGAAAGCGCAGCTGTCAGTTACGCGCTGTTTCCGGTGTGGATTCTCAACACAAAATACAGGAATGTAAATTTCCAGTTTATAATGAACGGCGAGTCAGGCCGCCTTGTAGGCAAACTGCCAGTCGATCCCGCCAAGAGCTGGAAATACCGGCTTATGCTTACCGGCATTATCGGCGCTGTTTCTACGCTTGTCATTCAGGCTCTGCGTATCTTTCTATAGGAGTATTATTAAAATGATTTTAACTAAAATGAAATTTGTTTTTTTAACATTGATGTTTTTATTACCGGCCCTGCCGATGTTTTCCCAGGATCGCGTTGCAGATAACGCAGGTCTTTTGAGCGCCGGAGAAAGAATAAACCTTATGTCCCGTTTGAACTCCATAGCCTCCTCGTACAATTTCGATCTGGTAATCGTAACGGAGAACAGCATAGGCGGCGCTTCGCCGATGAATTACGCGGATGATTTTTTCGACTACAAAGGATACGGCTCGGGAAATGACAGGGACGGCTGTCTCTTTTTGGTTGTTACCGGAACATGGGATTACTGGTTCAGCACTTCGGGCAGGGGCGAAAATATTTTAAATTCCACCGCCTATAAAAAACTGGAATCGGACGCGGTAAAATCTTTAAGAGCGGACAATTACTACGCGGCGTTTAATTCTTTTCTGGATGATTGGGAGAAGTTTCTGGCTCTGGACGCGCAGGGAAGGAGCTACAATTTCTTTTATAGATGGAATGTTGTGTTGGTAGTTATTTGCTGGCTCCTCGGCACGGCGATAGGATTCATTGTCGTTATGGCATGGAAGAGCGGAATGAACAGTGCCCTTGCGAAAACTCAGGCCGAATCTTACGCGGTTCCCGGCAGTCTTGCCTTTACAGAGAAAAAAGATACTTTCCTTTACAGCACGGTAACAAAAACCAAACGGCAAACCGACGACAGTTCTTCATCATCAGGCAGGACTCACACAAGTTCATCCGGGAGAAGCCACGGCGGAGGAGGCGGTAAATACCGTTAGATGAAAATTAATCCGAACAATAACAGAACAATAACAGAACAATATTTCCCATTAAAAACTGATCTTCAGGCCCGCGCTAAAGGAAGAGCGTAAAAGGTCAAAAGAATGCGTTTGCATGGCATCTTTGCCGTCGCTGAGGAATTGAGTAGTTATTCCAAAATTATGATTTATCTCGTAGGCAAGCATAAATCTATAAAAAAAAGCAACCCTGCCAAGTTTTAAGCCTGCTTCAACATCACATCCGCCCCTGAAAGAAAGCCCTGAATCTATAAAACTGACAGGGTTCTTATATACCGTGTTATTCAGCCAATTCCCTATACCCGAATAAATGCCCAAACCAATCTGCCCGCAAACATCCAGATACATATTATCCAAACGAAAAACAGCCTGTGCGCCTACATAAAAACCCGCTTTGTAAATATCATATCCGCATGTAAATCCTTCAATATCCTCCCACCAATAAGGAGAAGATCTTTTGAAAGGCCTACCGTCATAATTTTTTAATGTCAGCATATTAAAATCAAATCCAAGTTTGGGGTTGAACATTGATCCATTGGCAAGCATTTCATATTTTATTTCCAGCAATGTTGCTTCAGTTGTTGAAACATGAATCACATTCATATCGTTATTTGCGTCGTCATCTGTCCAATAGCCCTGAAAAGAACCGGAAAACCCCGCGCCAATAATGCTTCTGTCAAAAATACCGGGAGCCGCCGGAAACTCAACATTCAAATAACCGCCGTGTAAATAAATATCCCGCCATGTCAGGATAGAACCGGAGCCGTTATGCTTTGTTGAAAAACTTAAACCTGATAATGAATAATTGGCGGTAATTGTTGTTCTGCCCTCTTCCCCTGATTGAGCAAAGGCATTAAATAAAATTAACATATAAAAAATTGTAGTTAATGTTATTCTTTTCACCGCTTCTCCTTATTTTCGTTCAAACCGTTTGTCCATTGGCTTTTTAAAAATTATACCATATTGCAAATAATTTGTCAGCTTTGTTGAATTTTTCCCACCTATATGATATAATAACCTGATAAACTTTACATTGCCTCTTACGCGGCATAATAGGAGTATACCATGCAATACGGTCATTTTGATTCAAAGACACGGGAATATATTATAGACAAGCCCGATACGCCCGCGCCCTGGGCGAATTATCTGGGCTCCCCGGCTTATGGGGCCATTATCTCAAACAATGCCGGAGGTTACAGCTTTGTAAAGAGCGGGGCGGCGGGGCGGTTGATCCGCTACCGTTTCAACGAACAGGACCGTCCCGGACGGTACATCTACCTGCGCGACGATGAATCAGGCGATTATTGGTCGGCTTCCTGGCAGCCTGTGGGAAAGCCTCTCGATCAGTACAAGTCGGTGTGCAGGCACGGCACGGGCTACACGGTTCTTGAAGCGGAGTATAAGGACATACGCAGTGAGGCAAGTTACTATGTGCCTCACGAAGCCGATTATGAAGTCTGGCGCGTCAAACTCAGCAACAAGGGGCCATCGGCGAGGAAAATTTCCGCCTTCGGCTTTGTGGAATTTACCTGCGACAGTTTCTATGAGCAGGATCAGGTTAACCTTCAATACACCCAGTTTATTACCCGCACTTATTTTAAGGATAAATTCATACTGCAAACCATTAACGAAAACTGCCTGAACGCCGTCAACGAGAGCAGGGTTGAGACGCGCTTCTTCGGCCTTTCAGGGGCCAAGGTCGAAAGTTACTGCGGAGACCGCGCAGTGTTCCTGGGCAATTATCACGATTACGGAAATCCGGTTTCCGTGGAGAAGGGCAAACTCGACGGGACTCTCAACTACAACTTAAACCCGTGCGGTGCATTGCACACAACATTCAACATTGCGCCGGGATCAAGCGTGGAATTTGTGTTCCTGCTGGGACAGAAGCGCGAACAGCAGGCAGGGGAACTTGTTACGCGCTATGAGGACGCTTCCCTCCCCGACCGTGAAATCGGCGAATTGAAAACCTACTGGCACGGGAAACTNGCCAACCTTAAAATCGACACNCCCGATGAAAACTTCAACAATATGGTNAACACATGGAACGCGTACCAGTGCTTTATTACATTTAACTGGTCACGCGCCGCGTCCCTTATCTACTGCGGTCAGCGTAACGGCTACGGCTACCGCGACACGGTGCAGGATATTCAGGGTATCATCCACCTTGATCCTGAAAAGGCCCTGGAAAAAATCAAGTTTATGATTTCCGCGCAGGTCAGCCACGGCGGGGCGCTTCCGCTCGTCAAGTACAACCACAATCCCGGNCATGAGGACAAGCCTGAGGATATGTCGTATCGAACCGGAACCGGTCATCCTTCCTACCGTGCAGACGACGCGCTGTGGCTGTTCCCGACTGTATGGAAATATGTTACCGAAACCGGCAANACCGCGATACTCGATGAAATTATCCCCTACTCGGACGTGGGTCAGGATACCCTGTTCGATCACCTGAACAAAGCGATTGATTTTTCGCTGAACCATTTGGGAATACACGGACTGCCCGCCGGACTTCACGCNGACTGGAACGACTGCCTTCGGTTAGGCGCTAACGGCGTGTCGGTGTTTGTGGCGATGCAGTTGTACTACGCGTTCGGGACAATGATCCGTTTCGCCAAATACAAAAAAGACACAGCAACAGAAGCGCAGATGGAAAAATTGAAAACTCATTTTGGAAAAATAATTGAAGAGCGGTGCTGGAACACGGACAGGTTTGTGCGCGGTATCACCGAGCA
>JGI24698J34947_10001028_pt1 | contig 14368 bp, 13 predicted proteins | sample TergutMp193P3_FD_34947 | JGI IMG/M metagenome (IMG submission 34947) | reverse complement strand
CTGTTTCATGGGAACATCCATCACATATATTTACAGTAGAAATGGATCAAAAATTGAATATTATAGGAATGAAATATGTTAGTAAAGGGGAGATAATATAAGGTAGCGCAATGATGACTGACACCCATACTACATATAGCGCAGGTGGCTGACACTTGAAGGAGACTAATCCTCTATATTTGACAAACCAACGTAATCACGTTATAATCGTAGGATAGAGGTGTAATTATGCTGGCTACCGTAGTACAAATCGGCAATTCGCGCGGTATCAAACTTCCCAAAAATATTCTGCGCAAGTTAAATATTGAGGACGAAGTGGAAATGGCTATCCATAATGACGAGTTGATAATCAAAAGCGTGGAAAGAAAGCCCCGGCAGGGCTGGAGCGAAGCCTTTGCCAAAATGTCTGAAGCCAAAGAGGACAAACTATTGCTGCCCGATAATATTGATAGTGCGGCTTTTGAATGGACTTGGTAATAGAACAATACGCTATTTGCCTGGTCAATCTTGATCCGGCTATCGGGCATGAAATAAAAAAAACGCGCCCGTGCGTGATTGTTTCCCCTGATGAGATGAATCAACACATTGAGACTATCATTATTGCGCCGATGACAACCAAGTCCCACGCATACCCAACGCGCGTGCCGCTGACTTTTCAGGGTAAGAGCGGCTGGATTGTTTTAGACCAAATCAGAACCATAGACAAAAGCCGTATCATAAAAAAACTCGGCAAGCTGAATTCCAATAAAGTAACGGAAGTTAAAAACATCCTAAATGAAATGTTAGTGGAATAATTGGCATATATGAAACCTGTTTGTGAAATGAGCGCGGACGAAGCCGCCGGTATTCGCTATGTGCTTATGGATATTGACGACACGCTTACCACCGCCGGGAAACTTTCCGCGGCGGCATATACCGCGCTGTGGCAGCTTCGCGGCGCGGAACTAAGGGTAATACCGGTTACGGGCCGTCCGGCGGGCTGGTGCGATTTGATCGCCAGGGAATGGCCGGTGGACGGCGTGGTGGGCGAAAACGGCGCTCTGGCGTTTTGGGAAGAGGGCGACTTTCAGGACAGGCGGATTCTGCGGCAGGAGTTTCACCCCAACGCGGTACGTGGCGATCATCCTGTACTACAGCAAATTAAAGAGCGCGTGTTTGCGGAAGTTCCGGGCGCCCGCGTCGCCAGGGATCAGTTTTCCCGGCTCTTTGACATAGCCCTGGACTTTGCTGAAGAAGAACCGGTTTTGCCACTGGAGGCTGCCCGGCGGATACAGGCAATCGCCCTGGAAGCGGGTGCCCATGCGAAGATATCTTCGATTCATGTTAATGTCTGGATGGGCGATTACGACAAGCTTTCCATGGCGGAACGTTTTTTGCGCAGGCGTTACGGCTGGCAGGGCGTTTCCACCGCTTTAACAGAAGTGCTCTTTGTGGGCGACTCCCCCAATGACGAGCCGATGTTCGCCCGCTTCCCGCTGGCATGCGGAGTGGCGAACATCAAACGCTACGGAGAATTGCTGACGCATCTGCCCGCCTTTGTTTCGCGTAATGAAAGCGGCGAAGGCTTTGCGGAAATTGTAAGGACACTGCTGGAAAAAAGGGCGTAACGAGAAAGACTTATTTTACACCGTATACGTTGACGCGCTTGTTGAGCCGCCGTGTCCTCGGACACGGCAGCATTTTTCAGTGTTTGCTGAAACGTTCGCAGCATTTCATCTAGACAGTATACGTTGACGCGCTTGTTGAGCCGCCGTGTCCGGTCCAGTTGGTATGGAAGAACTCACCGCGTTTTTTGTCGAGACGTTCGTAGGTGTGCGCGCCGAAGTAGTCCCTCTGCGCCTGTAAAAGATTCGCGGGCAGTCGCTCACTGCGGTAGCCGTCGAAGTAGGCAAGCGCGCTTGCAAGCGCCGGCGTTGGGATGCCGCTTTGCACTGCCTGGGCGACTACCCTCCTCCATGAGCTTTGAGCGTCTTCAATGACTCCCGTAAAGAACGGGTCAAGCAGAAGGTTTTCCAAATCCGGTTTTCTGTCAAAGGCTTCTTTTATTTTTCCAAGGAAAACGGAACGGATTATACAGCCGCCCCTCCACATAAGGGCGATGCCGCCGTTGTTGAGGTTCCACTTGTACTCTTTGGCGGCTTCCCTCATCAACAGGTAGCCTTGCGCATAGGAAACAACTTTGGAAGCGTAAAGGGCTTTTTCAAGGTCTTTTACAAAAGCCGCCTTCTCGGACGGGGAGACGATCTTCGGGCTTGAAAAAACTTTCGCGGCTCTTACGCGCTCGTCCTTGGCGGCGGAAAGACAGCGGCCAAAAACAGCTTCACCAATCAGCGTAAGTGGTACGCCGAACTCAAGAGCGGCAATGCCTGTCCATTTGCCTGTCCCCTTCTGCCCCGCCGTGTCGAGGATTTTTTCAGCTAACGGCTTTCCGTCTTCGTCTTTGTAACGGAGGATATCCCTAGTTATTTCAATCAGGTAACTTCCCAAGTGGCCTTTGTTCCACTCATCAAACACGCTGCCCATTTCATCGTAACTAAGATTAAGGACACTCTTCATCAAGTCGTATGTTTCGCAGATCAACTGCATGTCGCCGTATTCGATACCGTTATGCACCATTTTTACAAAGTGTCCCGCGCCGTTCTCCCCTACCCAGTCGCAACACGGAACGCCGCCGTCAACCTTGGCGCTGATTGCCTGTAAAATGGGCTTTACGGTAGGCCACGCGGCGGCGGAACCGCCCGGCATGATTGACGGGCCTGTAAGCGCGCCTTCCTCTCCGCCTGAAACGCCGGTGCCTATATACAAAAGCCCCTTTGATTCAACATACGCTGTCCGCCTGATTGTATCCTGATAATTGGAATTGCCGCCGTCAATGATAATGTCGCCCTTCTCCAAAACTCCCAGCAACTGTTCAATTGTATCGTCTACAGCCTGCCCGGCTTTCACCATGATCATCGTCTTGCGCGGACTCTTTAACGCGGCGGCTAAATCTTTAAGGCTGTAACAGCCGACAATTTTTTTACCCGCGCCGCGTCCGTTTACAAAATCGTCAACCTTCGACGTAGTCCGGTTGTAAACAGCTACCTCAAAGCCCTTGCTCTCAAGATTGAGTACAAGATTTTCTCCCATTACTGCAAGTCCAATAAGGCCAATATCGGCGTTTCCCATTTTTATCTCCTAATGCTAAAATGTATGGTATAATTTTACCACAGAGATAAGGAGGCTGTCTATGTTGGAAAAAACTTATGTTGACTGCGGAGGGGCGGACAAAGACCTTGATGATCGTGAATTGGAAGAACTTTTTTCAGGAGCGCTTTCAAACGCTCTTGCGGATATAAATAACTCAGGGTCTGTTGTTATCCTGCCACCGGATATTACCCGCTTTCATTCACGCGCGGGCTTTTTTACCGAGATTGCGTCCAGGCGGCTTTCTGATAAACTTGGCGCGGTTCTTCCCGCTTTGGGTACGCACATGGCAATGACAGACGGTGAACTTTCGCGTATGTTCGGCGGCACTCCAAAAGAAAAATTCCGCGTCCACAACTGGCGAAATGACATAACGGAACTTGGGCGGCTGGAAGGAAGCTGGGTTGAAAAAATTACGGAAGGCGCTGTGAATTATGAATGGCCCGCGCAGGTGAACAAATTACTGAGAAAGGAAGGGCCTGACAGCGGTCATTTTTCCCTCGCGCTTTCCATAGGGCAGGTGGTTCCACACGAAGTCGCAGGTATGGCAAACCACGGAAAAAATCTCTTTGTTGGAACCGGCGGAAAAGAGGCAATTGACAAAAGCCATTTTGCCGGAGCCGCTTACGGTATGGAGCGGATCATGGGAAGAGCCGACACCCCCGTCCGCGCCCTCTTTGACGAAGGGTTACGCCGTTTTGGGAATGAGCTACCGCCGATTCTTTGGGTGCTCACCGTAATTGGAGCGCGGACCGAAAGTGAGGCGCAAGCTGTTGGAAAAGAGCGCGGATCACTGGCTGTACGCGGGCTTTTCATTGGTTTTGGGCGTGAGTGTTTTGAAAAAGCCGCCGCCCTGTCGCGTGAGGTAAATGTAAACCTTATGAACGAACCGGTTTACAAAGCCGTTGTCTACCTTGAGCCGGAAGAATACCGCACGACATGGCTTGGAAACAAGGCTGTCTACCGTACACGGATGGTAATCGCCGACGGCGGAGAGCTTTTAATACTCGCCCCCGCCCTTGAACGTTTCGGCGAAGATATGGGAGTTGACTCTTTAATCCGAAAACACGGCTACCGCCCCAGAGCGGAAATTATCGCGAAAGCCGCGTCGGATGCGGAACTTGGCGGCAATTTAAGCGCAGCCGCTCATTTAATTCACGGTTCCAGCGAAGGCCGCTTCACGATCCGCTACTGCCCCGGAGAGAAAGTCTCCCGAAAAGAAATTGAATCGGTCGGCTTTGAATGGGGCGATTTAAAAGAAGCGCGGGAACGTTACGACACCGGCAAACTTGCCTCAGGCTGGAACACTCTTGCCGATGGGGAGAAGATCTTCTTCGTTCCCAACCCCGCCCTTGGCTTATGGGCGGAGAAGCGGCGTTTTGGTTAGTAAGGCTTTTTGAAGAATATTAACCACGGAGCCACGAGGAGTTTTAGTTTACAGGCTTAACACCCTCAGTTATAAATTTCGGTTTTAAAACAGTCAGCAACACGGGCAGGACCGTAAGGCTTACAAGGGAGCTTGTGAACATTGTTATCGCGATTAAAAGCCCAAGGTCCATCAACATATTGAAACGTGAAAGCAGGAGAACGGCGAAACCCGCGCCGACAGAAACGGCGTTAATGATTATCGCTTTCCCCGAACTGTTAAAACTGTGCCAGAGGAAATTTACCCCGCCGTATTGACGGTATTCCCGCTTGAACGCCTCAAGGAAATGTATTGAATAGTCGATCCCTATCCCTACACTCACGCTCGCCACCATGGAAGTGCCAAGGTTAAGTTTGATGCCGGTAAATCCCATAACTGCGAAGTTTACCAGTATTGAAATTGAAAGCGGCGCGATGCCGATAATGCCGGCAGCCAGGGAACGGTTGGAAAACGCCATTATCAAAAACACGCACAGGATTGAGATCAGTACTGAAATAACCTGCGATCTTACGACAAGGTTGTTGAGGGAGCCCTCTACCATTGTCGCGCCGCCGATTGTTATGTTGACGCCGGGCGGAACGTTAGCCGCAAGGTAGCGGCCTGCTGAGTCAAATATTTCCTGCGAATCATCCATACCCAGTGTTCTTAACTGTACGATGGTCTTTATGGCTGTCGGCTCCATAGAATCATTGGCGTAATTTGAAATGCCGCCGGATAGAAGGACGAGGTAGTTCGATACCAGCCGCTGTAGATCTTCGGGTGTGTCCTTGCCGTAACGGACGGGATCGGCGGGTATCTCGTAGTAGGCGGCGCCTTCGTAATTAACCTGGCGCTTAAGTTCCTTTACGAGATCATTCGCGCTTAACTCGCGTGACACGCCTGAAGCCCTGTCCAGGAGCGCGAAAAATTCTCCCTGCGTAAACAATTTTTCATCGGCAGGCGCAAGATAGGGAGCGTCGTCAAATTCCGCAGTCTCATCAAAACCCCAATCTCCAAAACCAAAACCAGAGCCGAAGCCAAAATCACCAAAACCAAAGCCGAAACCATCATCATAAACGAATGTGTTTTCTTCTAACCTTTCCAGACCTGCGGGATCGGCATCCGCGTTAAGAACCTGGTTGATCCTTTTTACCATGTCGGTAAAACCCATCAATTTTCCTACATTGGGATTTTTTCCCAAGTATTCGCCAAGTCCGTCAAGGGCGGAAAGTGTGTCCGGGTGCAGAATGAGCTCAGTGCTATCCGCCTGTAGTACCACGTTTATAACTTTGGAACCGCCGAAATTCTCCCTTATGAATTTATCCGATTTGGAAACCTCAGTATCCGGCTTGAAGTATTCAATCATCGCGTTGTCGCTGATTATTTTTGTAAGCCCGTATACAGAAAAGAGAATTACTATTACGGCAACGGAAAGCACGGTTCTTTTTTTTCTGGCGACGATCATCAATGTATCGGCAATGACCGTACTGTAGGTATTTATCTTCCCGCCGTTCTTTTTCTTTTCCGGTCCTCTTAGTATCAGCAGGGCTGGAATTAGCGTAACGGCTACCGTAAACGCCGCAAGCACGCCGAAGGATGAAAAGTAGCCGAACTCTCTTATTGGATGTACCTCTGTAAAACACAACGAGAAAAATCCCGCGAAAGTGGTAAGCGCGGCAAGAAACACAGGCTTTATAATTTTGCGTAACACTCTTAAAACCAGTTGACGGTGTTCTTCATGGTCAAGTTCCGCGCTCCCCCGGTCTGTAAGGTAATGGGTTACAACGTGGATGCCGTAGGCGCTTCCCACCGCGACGAGTATTACAGGAAGGACTGTGCTTATCACGGAAAGTTTAAACCCGAAAAGGGGCATAGCGCCTACAGACCAGATAACGGCGATAACAACCGTAAGAAGGGGCAAAACCACTCTTGAAAGCCTGCGGAACGAGAAAAATAGCACCGTCAGTACCACGACGACTACAAGGGGAATCAACAGCTCTAAATCAGATGTCATCTCCTCGTTAATCGAAGCGACAATAACGGGCATTCCGGTTACATAGACCGAGCAAACGCCGTCAAACATTTCATGAGCCAAATCCCTTATAGCAAGAAATTTTTCGCTGATTTCAGGAAGGCCCGCTTCTTCCTGAGAAATTGACAGAGGAATTAAAATTTGAGTAGCCGTAAAATCGTCACTGACCATGGCGCGCTCGTAAAGATCCCATGAGAGCAGCCTTCGTTTTAATTCGGCGATTTCATCCTGAGTGCCTGAAAAATTCCCGCTTACAAGCGGTTCCACAACAATCGCGCCGTCTTTTGAGGTAATGTAGTCGGCGCTTACCAGGGAGACAACCTCCTTAACGATGGAGACGTTTTTTACCTCTTCAACATAATCGCGAATACGGTTGAGGAATCCCCTGTCGAATACCGTCCCGTATTCCCGCTGTAAACCGACAAGGATAAAGAGCGAACTTCCGAATGTCTCGTCTATCCATCGGGAAGTGCTTAGGGCGCTGTCGTCTTCCGGGACAAAGCGCAGATTATTGTTGTCCAGTTCGACCTGTGGCAGAAAGGCGGCGAAGAAAAGCGTAATAATCGTAATTACAGCCGCAATAATCCAGGGTCGTTTGAAAAATGTTTCCATAGTGACAATAATAGTCAAAAAACAGGCATTTGTGAAAGGGGGGAGGCGCTTAAAAATATAACTGTAGGCTTGGAATATCCTTCTCCCTGTATTATACTTAATAAATGAACTATTCGGCAAAAGCCGGTATTGGAACAGGCCTGGTTGCGCTTACAGTTTTACTGATAGCCTATTGCTCAAACGCGCCCGCGAATTCTTCGCAACAATTGGACACGCAAGTGGAAAGTTTTATTGGTGAAGTTGAAGAAACTCCTGATGAAGGAATAGAGGAAATAGTAGAAGAAGAGCCGCTTCTTACTCTTCCCCCATTGGGAGAGGATCTGCCTGTTACCGCATTCAAAGAGATATGGGGCTATGTGCTTGCAGGAAGGGAGTCGTCGTTATCAAGAAATTACCCGTTAACTGATGTCGTGTATTTCAACGCGGAAGTAGACAGTTACGGTAAACTTACGGGTGTGCCCAGACGCCGCAATATTACGTTTGCGGGAAGGGTGCATTTTTCGGTTACCTGCGGCAGCCGCTCTCTCACGCACTTTGTCCTTGCCCCCGGCAGCAACGAACGCAAAACATTAATTGAGGACCTCTTGGCAGCCGCCATGGACTACGACGGCTTGCAGATAGATTTTGAGAATGTTCCGGCAAGGGACGGAGGCGCATTTCTTTCCTTTCTCAGCGAATTACGCGCGGGGCTTGGAAACAAATTTTTCACAATTGCCCTTCCCGCCCGTTCAGCAAGAATCGCCGACGATGTGTACGACTATGAAAGAATAAAACCCTATGTAGACCGTATTCTTGTAATGGCGTACGACGAACACTGGTCAGGTTCAAGCCCCGGTTCAATTGCCTCCCTGCAATGGTGCAGGCGGGTAGCCGACTATTCGTTACGCGTAATCGGGCAGGAAAAACTCATCATGGGCCTTCCATTCTACGGACGCGCATGGGGAGATTCCAACCCATCGGTCGCTTATACATACCCGTCGATACAGAATCTTATAAGAGAAAGAAACGTTACCGAAATCAGGCGCGAAAATGGAATCCCGACCTTTGATTACCAAATAACCGTATCGGTAAAAGTTTACTATGAAGACGTATATTCGCTTTCCGCGCGTATGGAAATGTACAAGTCAATAAATGTTAATTCAATCGGTTTCTGGCGTATCGGACAGGAAAACACGGATGTCTGGAGAGTTCTTAGACTTGAGCGGTAGTTATTCCCGCCCTGTCCGGCCTTAACACTTCAGCTCCGTTGCGGTAAACGTGGCAGGGCTTTGAGCCCTCTTCAAGATAGCAGTGAATGAGTACCCTGACGATTCTTTCAAGTGAGTTGCGGTATACAGGTTCGCGGGATGAAAAGAGAGACAGGTTTCCCGCCCTGCCGCTTTTTCTCAGGGCAGTACATGGGTTAATCGAGTAAAGGTCGTCGGTAACGGAAAAAAGAACGGAAACAATGTCATCCTCGTCAAGTTTATTAAGGGAAAGAAGCTCATCGTACATCAAGGATACCTGTTCACAGATATCCTCTACCTTGTTTACGCACTGAACGGCTCCCCTTAGGGCGTACAGTCTTTTCATCCGTTTCCTCCCGTAATTGAAATAATAAGGGCGTCAATGACGATTACGCAAGCTCCGTACAAAGCAAAGAAAAGAAACATGAAAACTCCCATGACAGATAACACCGAAGGCTGGCGGATTATATTGCAGATACCGGCTATAATCAGATAAACAGAACAAATACACACAAAAAAAGAGGAATATCTGAGAATGGAAAGCAGCCAAAACAGGGTTTCATCGGAAAAATCAGCTTCAGCCAGGTAGAAAATAAGAGTCATTACGGAAACCGACAAACAGACAGCAAGTATCCATACGGCTGAACTCCTGTACTTGCTATCCAAAATATGAATTTTCAAGATAAATATTCCCCATATTTTATTAATATAACCAGAAAAACAGGAAAATAAAACCCCCTCTCCGCATTTCCTGTTTCCCTTCTCCTTGCCAAAGAATCAATATATGTATTATTATAGTACAGTATGAAAAAGTTTTTTATAACGCTTTTAATTTTGTTGATTCTTGGGGGGACGGTTTTTTTCTTTGGCTGGGCTCAACTATCCGTACCTCCCGGCTCATACGGCGTAATCATCTCAAAAACTCATGGAGTTGATCCACAGCCCGTTCATTCAGGTGAATTCCGCTGGACATGGTACAAACTGATACCTACAAATGTGGAAATCCCTGTTTTCAACCTTAAGCCTGAAAGGTTTCCGATAGAATTTAACAGTTCCCTGCCGTCAGGAGATGTTTATTCCTCATTTGCGGGTCTTGGAACGGATTTTTCATGGAATTTAAAAGCGGTAATATCGTTCAGTATCGACCCTGAAGAGCTGGTGCAGGTTGTTTCCAGTTATAACATTATGGATCAGCAGGATCTGGATGCCCATTTACATGATATAGCGCAAAGTATCGAAGTTTTAGTTCTGCGCCTCCTGTCTTCCGGGGAAACAGATACGTTGAGGCTGGAAAGAATTCTGTCCGGCAGGCCGGATGAGGAAATGGAACGTGAAATCGCGAGACAATTCCCTGAAATCCACGATTTCTCATTCGTCATTGAATCGGCGCAGTTTCCTGATTTTATCCTTTACACACAGGTGCGTTTGATATATGAGGAATTCCTGGCAAAACAACGCGAATATGTTACCTCCGCCTTTGGCAGAACGGCGGAAAGCCACATTGAATCCCAGCTTCGCTTTGACGAACTTGAACGTTACGGTGAATTGTTGACCCGGTATCCTGTTCTCCTTGAATATCTTTTAATGGAGTACGACAATACGAATCAGTAACCCATACGCGGCGCTGTTTGTTGTTTAATAAAGTGTTATGAGTCGTTTTCAAGGTCTGGCTCAGATGAAAGGAGTATTTTAATGTACAGGACAATAACTTTGATGATACTGCTGATGTGTTTGCCTGTCCTGATTTTCGCGCAGGAAGATGATCCTTCGGTTGAAGACGATTGGGGAATTTATGAGATGGATTTATACACCAGGGGAGATAAAACATTTATTATTTCGGCAGGGACCATATTTCCGGCGGTGTTTGTAAATAACGGCAGTGTAATCAATCATAATTTTGTTCCGCCTGTTGGAGGGATCGGCTCCCTGGCTTACAATTATTACCTGAATTCCAACATATTTATTGGCGGGGAGTTCAGTTTTCTTTTCAATCAAACTTTGGGTAATAATATTGCCTATTTTATCCCTCTCGGCGCGAGAGCGGGTTATCAATTTAACGTATGGCGGCTTGAGTTTCCCTTGACTTTTACCCTTGGCGTTATATGGCACAGGTATTTAAACTTAAGTTATTTTGGTATGTATATAAAGGGCGGCGGAGCCGCTTTCTTCAGGTTTAGTTCATACTGGTCGTTTGGATTAACAACAAACTGGTGCTGGTTTCCCGAATGGACCGCTGACACCCAAAAAAACGTCGATGGAAATATAGTAGAGCTTACGCTTTCCGCGCGTTATCATTTTTAAGTTAAGGTGAAATTAATGAGAAAAAAGATTTGTAATTGTTTATTCACTTTCACGGTTGTTTTTACTATTGCGGCATGTAACGACCCTATATTTTTTACTATCTACCAGGAAGTTAAGCCTATTGATCCGCGAATTATGGGAGCGCCAAGTAATTTCGTGATTTATAAAAACGCCATGTATGTAGCTTCCAGCGACACCATTCACAGGTATGACGGTAGTTGGGGTACAATAAGTCCGCCGGGAGGCAGAATCCTTAAAATTGCCTCAACAGACAAATACCTTTACGCGTTATGTTATAACGATCACAGTTCGGGGATGGATTTTGTTATAAAGCGGTTTGACGGTAATATATGGGAGACTTTGGGCGGAGATACCGACAGTCACAATTCGATACAGTATATTTTCGCGGCAGGCGGCGTGCTTTTCATTGGAGCCGAAACCGATAATGTTTACTCTGTTCTGTATATAGACGAAAATGATACCAATAAGACAATCAAAAAAATGACCCTTTTGGGACTGCCGGAGGATCGCAATGCCAAGAATGAAATCAGCGGGGCCTCTATCATCGGAACAGATTACTACATTTCTACAATAGGTGACGGAATATTCAAGACAAGCAATCCAGCTTCGGGAGCAACGCTGATTTCCGATACCCTTGATATAAAATTTATAAGTATGATAAACCTGAATAGTACTACAATCGCGCTTATTACCCGTGATGGGCATATTTACACCAGCCCTGCTTTCTCACGGGTAGGAGAAATATCATTAGGCAACCGTTTTGCTACGGGCGCGCTTGCTGTCTGGGAAAACAAGGACGATCCTTCACAAAAACTGCTTCTCGCGGGAAGGCAGGACAAGCTGGAATATACCGTGGATTCAGGCTATACATACGGTTACATGGAACTGGAATTAAACAGTGATGGAACTATAAAAAGCGACTCTAATTTCATGGAACCGGGGAAGAGACCCGTTACCACCATAGTAGACGGTAATGAACGTTATATATCAACAATAGGCAAGTATCCGGTTAACCACATTTTCCAGGCGACTGACGGGATCCTTTTCGCTTCAACCCAGAAAAACGGCGTTTGGTCGTACCGTGATCGCAGCGGCGGATATCAATGGAACGCGGAAGAATGATCCCTCTTTTGAACTCAAGCCGGGATTGTCAAAGATCAAATGGATGAGTTATTTTCCTCAAAAAGTGAATCCACGCAGAACAGCCCTCTTGCCGACCGGATGCGCCCCCGTACTCTGGAAGACATCATCGGCCAGGATCACATTGTCGGTCCGGGGAGGCTCCTTCGCCGCGCGATACAGGCGGACCGTCTTTCGTCGATAATTCTCTACGGCCCGCCGGGTACTGGAAAAACAAGCCTTGCCTCCGTCATCGCCAACACTACCCGCGCCTCATTTGAAAACCTCAACGCCGTCCTTTCCGGCGTAAAGGATATCCGAAGCGTCATAGACCGCGCCGACGAACGTTTCAGGCTCTACAGCAAGCGGACCATCCTCTTTGTTGACGAGGTTCACCGCTGGAACAAGGCACAGCAGGACGCCCTTCTTCCCTGGGTAGAAAACGGGACGGTGATACTGATCGGCGCGACAACGGAAAATCCCTTCTTCGAGGTAAACCGCGCACTTGTAAGCCGCAGCCGTATTTTTCAGCTTAAACCTCTTGGAAACGGCGATCTTCTTGAGACTGCCCGCCGTACCCTTTGCGATACCGAACGCGGTTATGGAAAGTGGAAAGTCCGGTTTGACGAAGGCGCTCTTGAGCACCTTGTGGAAGTGGCGGGAGGGGACGCGAGAAGCCTTCTTAACGCGGTTGAACTGGCTGTTGAGACAAGCGTAAACCCGTGGCCTCCGTCTGAGGGCGCGGAAATCAGTATCTCAATGGAAGCGGCGGAAGAAAGTATACAGCGCCGAGCTCTGTTATACGACAGGGACGGCGATTACCATTTTGACACTATCAGCGCGTTTATAAAGAGCGTGCGTGGCAGTGACCCTGACGCGGCTCTTTACTGGCTGGCGAAAATGGTACGCGCCGGAGAGGATCCAAAGTTCATTTTCAGGCGGATGATAATCCTGGCAAGCGAAGACGTGGGGCTTGCCGACCCTACGGCGCTTTCGGTTGTCGTATCGTGCGCCGAGGCGTTTGAGCGCATCGGTTTCCCTGAAGGGAACTTTCCACTTGCCCACGCCTGCCTTTACCTTGCCACCGCTCCGAAGTCAAACACAACAATGGCGTATTTTGACGCGCTCAAGGAAGTGGAACACGAAGACGCGGAAGTCCCCAATCATCTGCGCGACGCAAGCAGGGACGCGGAAGGTTTCGGTCACGGAGAGGGTTATGTCTATCCGCACGCGTACCGTAACCACTGGGCGGCTCAACAGTACTTACCCAGTTCACTGCGGGGCAGGACTTTTTATATACCTTCGACAATTGGCTATGAGGGGAAGATACGCGAGGATGTTCTGCAAAAACGTGAATTGCAGGCGGCGATAGTCCTGGGAGACTCAGAGGCAAGCGGGGAGTTTCTATCATGGTCTGCCGCCGCCAAGGGCAGGGAGGGCTGGTATAAACGCCTTGAATCTGGGAGGAGCGCGATCCTTTTAAGCGAGCGGGATTTAATTTTTAACATCGCGTCCCCCGCACGGCACGACCGCGTCCTTATACCGCTTGCAAACGACGGGCTTTTGCTTTGGGAAAGCCTGCGCCGATGCCCAGAGGGACTAACAGCCGCTCTTGTAAACACCCCTGCCGCGGAACAAGCCCTCCAACGTTACGCCTCAGTTTTGGATGAGGCGGAAACGCCGTTAATTGCCATAACCGAGGAAATCCTGCCCTTAGCCGGGCAATGCGAAGAGTGGTTTGACTGCGCCGTATTTGACCACATCCTGATCCGCTGTGCTCGGCTTTCCGTGGAAGGAAGTACGCTTGCCGCCGCCGCGAAACCGCTTCTGGCAAAGGGCGGAGATCTAGTACTGCTCTCCCCTCCCCCACGTCTTGGAGAACGTATTTCCCGGCTCCTAGCCGATGAATGTGCCGCCGTCAAACTCGCCCTTAAACTGGAAAAAGCCGAAGAGGCTTTCTTTGAAAACACAAGGGGCGCGGGTCTTTGGGATTCAAACGAACTCTCCCGTGCTTTTGAAAAAGAGGGCTTTACAGTGGAAAGCCAAACAATAGACAGAAAGGAAGAACGGCTGATTACCGAAAAAGACCTTGCCGGTTGGTTTAACACAGAGCAGTCGCGCTGGGGTTCCTTCATGGCGAAAAACCTCGATAAAGACGATTTCCTGGCGGTAGAGGAAGCCCTCCGCCTGAGAATTGGAAAGGGCCCGCTTTTATGGCGCTGGAAAAGTATCTGTTTACACGCGCGGTTATCATAAACAAACATGTAGTTTTGCCGATATTACCTGAAAGGGTAACAATGCCGGAAACTATAAATCACGGCATGATTGTATTAAACAACATGCTTTATATGCCGCCAAAATGCAACAAAATGTGGGGTTCTGAATATATTCTGTTGGACAGCGCCGCCTTTATAACCGGTTCCGCGGGATTGAAGTACGAAACCATAATAGATATGTTTGTAAAAA
>JGI24698J34947_10001027_pt1 | contig 14372 bp, 11 predicted proteins | sample TergutMp193P3_FD_34947 | JGI IMG/M metagenome (IMG submission 34947) | reverse complement strand
GGGCATAATCCGCCCCTGGTAAAAAAACACGGAAAGGATTTTGAGTTTTTGACCGCCAAACCCTGCCTCATCCTTGGGTGGATGGAAGACGCCTCGTACACTGAGCATGAAATTATGCTGGAACCGGGGGACACCCTCTATTTATATACCGATGGCGTGACCGAAGCCATGAACCCGGACAAGGAATTATTTTCAGAGCCGCGGCTGCACGAGGCGCTGAAAAAATACAGGGATTGCCACCCCAAAGAGCTGTTATGCGCCATAAAACAGGAAATTGAGAATTTTGCGGGCGGGGCCGATCAGGCGGATGACATTACGATGCTTGCCCTGGAAATAGACCGCTACAGCAAGTCGGATCGCCTAGCGGAGCCTGAAACGAAAGAACTGACAGTCGAAGCAAGCATTGACAGGCTCGAGGATGTAATAAACTTTGTAAACTCCGAACTCAAGCGCAATATTTGCCCGCCAGAGCTGCAGAGCCAGATTGAACTCGCAGTGGACGAAGTTTTCACGAACATTGTAGATTACGCCTACAAACCCGCAACCGGCAAAGCCGTTATATGCATTGCCGTCGGGAACGAGGTGACGCTGAGGTTTGAGGATTCCGGCAAACCCTACAACCCCCTTGACGAAGCCGCCCCGGATTTTTCCAAACCATTGATGGAACGTGAAATAGGCGGGCTCGGGGTTTTCCTTGTCAGGAAGTTCATGGACACGGTGAACTACACGCGGGTGGGCGACAAGAATGTGCTGGTGATGACGAAGCGGATGGTTTAAAGGTTTTGGCATAAAGACAGTCCCAGACCAATTCCTGCCGAAATTGCCAAAATAGTTTCTCCTTCCTATGCGAAAATTGTTTTAATTGGCTGATTTGTGGCTAGATTCATTGCTATTACTTTGACACCAGCAGCATTAACACAAAATGAGACTTCAATCGGTGTGCCTTTTTGAGTATTTTGCGGCAGCTCTATAATAACTTTTCCGATACTTCTTACCTTAAGCGCAGGGTCAGTATATTGCTCTTCTCCACGTTCGTTTAAACAGGAAGTTACGTATTTATTTTCACGATCTTCAGAAATATTCTCAAATAAATAAAACTCTATAACAGATTGATTATCGCTCATTGTTATATAAATTTGTGAAGCTTCGGAAGGGCATTCATCGCCTACAAACAGTAGATTGTTAATTACGTATTCGTTTCTTTCATTGAAAATTGCGGAACCTAATGAGCGGCCTAATATATCACGTAAAAAGTATTCATCATTCACCTGTGTTTCTTTTTCTCCACAAAACGGGCAAAACTTCCATTCTTCCTGTAGTGTGTTCCCGCAGCTTTCACAGCGCTTCTTCTTTTTGTGATTTTCCAGGAATTTCCTGTACCACTCATTGGCGTCGTCTTCACTGAGGAACGTAAAGCGAGGCATTTCAAACCCACAGTTTTTGCATTTATCTTTTGTAAACTCAGTGCGGCATATTTGACAAATGTTACTCATAAACCTAAACCCCTCATTGCATTTCCTCCCAGTCGCTCTACCACCACTCGGTTCCCGCCGTGTTTCACGCGGGAAGGAACTACTGGAAGAATGGAAGTTTTGCCAATATCACAATAAAAAAAGAAATAATAAAAAGATGTATGTTTATAATAGCCCCACAAATAGCCCAAAAAATAAACCACCCAGCCACATCAAAAGCAAATATCCCAACAAGAACATCACCAAAAACCACAAAAAGAACCCCCAAAAGAACCGCACCAAGAGTCCCTATTATAGTACCAAGGTGATAAAAAGATTCTGAATAATCTCCACTATCGAACTCGTGCCAATAAAAAGTCGATGAAGGATCTGTAACACCGAATCTGTCAAAAATCCGACCAAGAAACCATTCAAGAAACGTACCAAGAAGAATACCTGATACCACACCGAAAAAAAATACCCACCCTCTAAATAACCCGGCGAAAGCACCAGTAATAGCCCCAACCAGACCTAAACCAACCAGACCCGCCACGAAAAACACTATACTTCTTTTTATGGCCAAAATTTCTTTTCTTGGATCTCTCACCGGCTGCGGTGCGCCTTGCACTTGCTTCAATTCCTTAAGCTGCTTTTGTAATGTAATTTCTCTACTATGCAATTCAGAGTTTTGATTTTTCAGCCAATTAATCAAATATGGCGGCACTGTATCTCTATACCACTCATTGGCGTCATCCTCGCTGAGGAACGCAAAGGTTGGCATTTCAAATCCGCACCTTTCGCATTTGGCTTTCACAGACTCTTGTTGGCATACCGGACAACTGTTACTCATTAGACCAACTCCCATTGCTTCAAAGTCTTATCTTCTGACCCTGAAACTACGTATTTACCGTCCGGGCTGAATGCGACTGAATATACAGCTTTTTCATGTCCTTTAATAGTATGAACAAGCTTGCCACTTTCAGTTTCCCATAGTTTCAAAGTGCTATCGTTTGACCCTGAAACGATATATTTACCGTCTGGACTGAACGCGACTGAAAATACACTGTTTTTTTCACCAAATGCATGGACAAACCGTCCGCTCTCGGCTTCCCATAGTTTCAAAGTGTTATCTTGCGACGCTGAAACTATATATTTGCAATCCGAGCTGAATACGAATGAAGATACTCTGCTGCTATGCCCTTCAATGGTACGAAGCCGTCCGCTTTCGGCTTCCCATTGTTTCAAAGTCCCATTACTTGACCCTGAAACGATATACTTGCTGTCCGGGCTAAATTTGAATGAATATTCATTACCAGTATGCCCTGTAAAAGTACGGACAAGCCGACCGCTTTCAGTTTCCCATAAGCTTGGCCATGAAACGATATATTTGCCGTCCGGGCTGAACGCAACGAAATGTACGACTTCTTTATGCCCCTTAAAAGTACGAACAAGTCGGCCGCTTTCAGTTTCCCATAAGCTTGGCCATGAAACGATATATTTGCCGTCCGGGCTGAACGCAACAAAATGTACGACTTCTTTATACCCTTTAAAAGTATGGACAAGCCGCCCGCTTTCCACTTCCCATAGTTCTAAAGTGTTCCCCGCAGAAACTATATGTCTACCGTTCGGGCTGAATGCAAATGATTGCACCTTTTCAATAGTTCGAATAAGCCATCCGCCTTTGGCTTCCCATAATTTCAAAATGGGAACTATATATTCAGCTTGAAACAAAAACCCGGAAGTCGTTGAAGCTATATATTTACCGTCCGGGCTGAATGCAACTGATGTTACACTCCTTTCATGTCCCACAAATGTACAGACAAGCTGCAATGATGAAAATACAGGGCTGTTATCTGGAATTACAACCAAACCGCAATACGGACACAACTTCCAATCCCCCTGCATTTCCTTTCCGCAACTTTCACAGCGTTTCTTCTTTTTGTAATTTTCCAGGGATTTCCTATACCACTTATTGGCGTCATCTTCGCTGAGGAATGCAAAGGCAGGCATTTCAAACCCACAGTTTTCGCATTTGGCATTCACAGACTCTTGTTGACATACCGGACAAATATTGCTCATTAGACTAATTCCCACAGTTTCAAAGTACCATCGTATGACCCTGAAACGATATATTTTCCATCCGGGCTGAATGCAACTGAATTTACTCTGTTTTTATGACCAACAATGGTATGAACACACTGCCCGCTTTCAGTTTTCCATAATTTCAAAGTCCCATTGTCGGACCCTGAGACGATATAGTTGCCGTCTTGGCTGAACGCGACTGATGATGGTAATAATACACCATCGTCTTTAAATTCATGGATAAACCGTCCGCTCTCGGCTTCCCATAGTTTCAATGTTTTATCATCTTCCGACACTGAAACCATATATTTACCATCCGGGCTGCATTGGAAACTTACCCAACCTACATTTCCTTCAATGGGACGAAGCCTCCCGCTTTCGGTTTCCCATTGGTTCAAAATCCCATTGTTTGACCCTGCAACGATATATTTCCCGTCCGGGCTGAATGCGCTTGAACCTACATTACCAGTATGCCCTGTAAAAGTACGGACAAGCTGCCCACTTTCGACCTCCCATAATCTTGGCCATGAAAAGATATATTTATTGTCAGGGCTAAATATGAGTGAAAAATCGCTACCTTTATCTCCAAAAGTACGGACAAGCCGGTTGTTTTGAACTTCCCATAATTCAAAAGGGTAATTCGCCGCTGTTGAAACTATATGCTTACCATCCGGACTGAATGCGACAATTTTGCTGACTATATGTCCATGAAATGTACTGACACCCCGCCCGCTTTCGACTTCCCATAGTTCTAAAGTGTAATCTGTGGTATAACCCTCCTCTGCTGAAACTATATGTTTGCCATCTGGACTGAATGCGTATGATTTTATATTTTCAATAGTTCGAATAAGCCATCCGCCTTTTACTTCCCATAATTTCAAAGTTTTATCGCTTGAGTATGAAGCGATAAATTTACCGTCCGGGCTGAATCTGGCTGATAAAACATTCCCTTTATGTCCCGCAACTGTACGGACAAGCTGCAATGATGAAAATACAGGGCTATTCTTCCGGCTTTTTGCTGGTGTCCCACAAAACGGACATAGCTTCCAATCCTCCTGCAGTTCCTTCCCGCAGTTTTTACAATAGCTTTTCTTCTTGTAATCTTCCAGGGATTTCTTATACCACTCATTGGCGTCATCTTCGCTGAGGAACGCAAAGGCCGGCATTTCAAATCCACAGCTTTCGCATTTATCTTTTGCAAACTCGGTGCGGCATATTGGACAAATGTTACTCATTAGACTAATTCCCATTGCTTCAAAGTCCCCTCGTATGCTCCTGAAATTATATATTTACCGTCCGGGCTGAATGCGACAGCACATACATTATTTGCATACACTTTATGCTCTTCAATAGTATAAACAAGCCGGCCGCTTTCAGTTTCCCATAGTTTTAAAGTACAATCGTTTGACCCTGAAACGATATATTTGCCGTCCGGGCTGAACGCGACTGCAAATACACTGTGTTTTTCATCAAATGCATGGACCAACCGTCCGCTTTCGGCTTCCCATAATTTCAAAGTTTCTTCTGGTGTTAAATTAATAGTAATCGACCCTGAAACTATATATTTGCTATCCGAGCTGAATGCGAATGAGGATACTTTGTTTTTAGGCCCTTCAATAATACGAAACCGACCGCTTTCGGTCTCCCATTGTTTCAAAGTCCAAGTTGAATTATTGATACTGGTAACTTCGGACTCATCGAAATCTAGTGATATTGAAGCTATATATTTACCGTCCGGGCTGAATATGAATGAATCACCATCATTACCTTTCTGCCCTATAAAAGTACGGACAAGCTGTCCGTTTTTGGCTTCCCATAATTTTACAATCTTGTCGTTTGTGTATGAAACGATATATTTGCCGTCCGGGCTGAGTGTGGCTGAATATCCTTGTACTCCTTCAATGGTACGAGCGACTTCCCAGCTTTCGACCTCCCTTAATTCTAAAGTGCCCGATCCTCGAATTATATATTTACTGTCCTGGCTGAATACGCCAAACCTCTCACCTTCAATAGTTCGAATAAGCCATCCACCTTTGGCTTCCCATAGTTTCAAAGTGTTATTGACTGAGTGCGAAGCTATATATTTACCGTCCGGGCTGAATGTGACTGATGTCACACTTCCATTATGTCCCACAAATGTACGGACAAATTGCAATGATGAAAATACAGGGCCGTTCTCCCGGCTTTTTACCGATGTCCCACAAAACGGACAGGCTTCCCATTCTTCCTGCAGTTCCTTCCCGCAGTTTTTACAGTGGATCTTGTTCATGCTATCTTTCCAGGCTTTTCTAAGCGGTTCCACTATATCTCTATACCACTCATTGGCGTCATCTTCGCTGAGAAACGCAAAGGTCGGCATTTCAAATCCACAGTTTTCGCATATATCTTTTGTAAACTCATTGCGGCATATCGGACAAATGTTACTCATACGATTAAATCTCCATTACCTTTTTCATTGCCTGTCTGCTTTGGCATGGAAATGCCGCGCCATATTTGGTATCCTGTCTTATCAGGAATTCCACACAAAAATTCTTCTTCACTGTCGTAGACTATTTCCCATTTACGGTCATTCTGATCATATATAGAAGAAGCGTTTTCTTTGTAACGGGGAGAAAGAAAGTGAACTGTCTGGTTTGATGAACCGCGCAGGCTTTTCCCGTCGTTTAGTTCATCTATATATGGGCCGTCAATAATTATGTCTGCATATTTTGTTATTATTTCTTCAATTTTAGGGATGTTCATTTCGCGCAACTCAGTCAGATAATAACCTGTATAAATAATAACGCCAAGTGAACTTTTTTCTCGCAGTTGTTGCAAAAGATTGCATAAAGCCTTGAATTGCAGGAAAGGCTCGCCGCCGCTTACTGTAACGCCCTCAATATTTTTTTCGGCGAGTATTTTGTTTGCCAGACTATCCACGGGTATCAGTTTTCCGTCGTTGGGATTCCGTGAAGAAAGGGACATACAGCCCGCGCAATTCTTTTCACAGCCCTGCAGCCACAAGGCAAAGCGCTCACCCGGACCAAGCACCTTTGTCCTGTTTTTGGTTGCATGAACACGAAGAATATCCCTTGATTGGTTCATATCCATAGTTTAATCCCCCACAAGCGTTGTCCCCATTTTAAAGTTTTCTATGGATTTTATGCCATCCTGGTCTCCGCCTTTGACATGGCAAAAAACATCGAGTTTTAGCTGTGCGTTTATATTTGCGCTTATCTCAAATGATTGAAAATCATTGGAATACTCAGGTATGTTTTTTAGCTCAGAGCTGAAAAGTTCTGTTTTATTGTGTTTTGTCTTAAAATAGAGCTTTATTTTTTTCCCATAGAAAACAGTCGCTCTTTTGATAGTCTTTTCATTCTTTGATTGCCTGGGCGGGAACAAAGGATAATATTCCTCATCGCAAACCACTTTGTCATCCTGAATGCCTTTGTACCGTTTAAGGACAACGCCGACTTCAGGGATATTGCCAAGGATTTCGTCCCGATGTTGAGCCTGGGCTTTTTTGTCTGCCTTTTCGGCTTTATCATCACCCACTAAACTGGTAGCATTAAAGAATCCACAATAAGGACAATCTTGTCCCTTAATAGGTTCTCCACATAAACGACACGTTTTTTCTTCCATCTCCGGCCCCCTGTTTATTTATATTTTGCTTCCCATCGCTGCAGGAAGTCGCCATATACTTTACTTTGCGTATTGACAAGATTTTCCAGTTTCTCCATATCTTTGTCTACCAGTAGACGAAGCTCGTGTAATTGTTCAGTTGGTTCACCGGTCTTCGGTTGGAAATAATTATTAACATCGCAATCATTGATAAATGCATTCCAGATGGATACTATACTTTTTGCTTCATTGGATAATTCATCCCATTCATCATTGATTTTTTTACTGTCCAATCTTTCTTTGTCTTTTTGAAATGTCTCTTTGCTTTCACGTAAAATTGCGTTCTTATGTTCGAGCTCTTCTATTTCTCCCCGTAATTCTTCTATTTTTTTTGATAAATTGGTATTTTGCTTTTGTAATTCCTCAACTTCTTTTTTTAACGTTTTTATAATTGGTTCAGCCTTTGCAAACTCAGCCTGTAGTTCAGATGCCCGCATTTGAAGCTTTTCTGAGGATTTTTTAATAGAATCTTTATTTTCTTTTAAAATACGGTTTGCTGTGTATACGTACATATACATATATTCCATCAATAAATCTTCATTATTGACTGTGCTGACCGGTATCGGTTTATCTGACTTTCCCTGCTTTTTCCCATTCAAATATTCTGTATCCTCGTTTAGGGTAACCAGGGAGGTGATTAATAGTTCAATAGGGACATATTTTCCTTCCTCATTAATAATTGTATCAAGCAATCCAAATGTGTTTGGGAAAACTTCTTTTAGTTGTTCCAAATTCATTGTTAAATCCTCCCTTGCATTTTACCCACAGATACAAGATCATTTGGATCATACAGTAATTCAACCAAAGTTGGTAAATCATGCACTATTGCATTCCCATCAACTATCCAATTAACAGAATCCTGTTTTACTTTCTGAAGATGTAATTTTAGTGTCTTTTTTTTGTCAAGCGAGAAGCCGATTATGAAGCGATCTTTCATGGGGTCGCCCGGCATTTCAAATTTATCCATGTAATTCTTGTCCGGGGCCTGGGCCGTAAATTTGCCTTTCCCGTCTGAATCAAAATATAGCAATGGTATTTTCCCGGCCACAAAAACCTCATTTTTATCACAGCCCGGCTCTCTAACATATTTCGGCTGATCACATATTTCTTCCCCGCATATAAATGCCAAATAATATACGGATCTGTCTTTCTTTATGACTCCTAATGAATATCGATAGGTCGGCTTGATTAGTACTTCATCTGCCGCAACCAGAGCCGCTCCTTTTGCTATCGCGTAAGCCCGCCCGTCATCGTCCATATTCATATCTTTAACTTTTATATCTTTATTTGTCTTGATATTATAGTGGGCATAGACAGCGCGCTCGGTTAAATAGAAATTGCAAAAACCGCCTGTCAGGGCAATTTTGTATTCTTTATCATTAAGCTGCGCAATTCTGTCTATTTCATTGAGAATGGCTTCCAACCCATCGTTGTCATTTCTTGAAATTATGTATTCCTCGAACACATCCCATAAATCGCCATATGTTATGGGCTGATTGTCGTAAAAACCCGGCAGAAACACGCCATTCCGCAACTCGTCAGGTACGGCGCCATGCCATTGTTTAAACTCATTTTTTATTTTTGATTGTTTCTTTTGCAATGCATTTTCCAAATCCTGTTCCAACTTATATCTTTTATGATTTTCGATTGTTTCGTTTCCAACGATTTTATTTACAACACTCTGGATATATCCTACTCCTGCTTTTCCTATAATATGCTTTCCCGAGTCAATTTTTGCGTTTCCGGCTCTTTTTGTCGGGTTAATTTCACAGGTTTGTTTTTTGTTTTTTGCATCTGAACCCTGTGTAATCTCACAGAAATTTATATCCAAAGTTCCCCCGCCATAATCTATTACCAGCATATTTCCGTTAAAATCGGCGTTGATTCTTCTCCTGTATTCATACGCAAAATAGGCGCAAGCAAGGGTAGCTTCGGATTCCGTTATGATTTCTGTAATAGTACCCTTATCCTTAATTTCTTTTTTTATTTCAGTCAAGATGCGCTCCAAACAATCTTTGGCGGCAATTGTTTGTTTGGCATCAAGCCACAATTCAGGTATACCTACCACCAGCTTGTCAATTTTATTGTCAGGACAATGATCCAGCACTTCCTCAAGTATAAAGGTGAGATATCTTTTTGTAATTTCCCGTGGGGTATACTTATCATATCCAAGGCTGCCCAATACTTCGTTTTCTATGCCACCCAAAAGCATTTTGAAATTGACGAATTTGCAGAGCTGTTTTATCGAACTATTCGGCAATTGCACCTTTGCCGTACTGCCATATTCCCAATTGACCCCATCAAAAACCGACAAAGTCGGTTCGAATGGATCCTGGTATTCACCAAATAGTTTTTTATAGTCCTTTCCATTCCAATAAAAACAGGATGTATATGTCGTGCCAAAATCCAAACCTACGTTAACCACCTTGAGCCCCTTTGGTTATTTCCCATTTTATGGGTGTATGCTTTGCCGGATAAATGATTCCGGGTTGGCGTGACTGCGGCAATCGTCTGAATTATGGACATTCTCACTGAGCTCAATTCCGGGACGTTGGGTACGCTCCCTCTCTATGCGTGATTCCAATGTCTGCCCTATGTCTATTTCGATATCACGAGCCACGCGGCTGTCAGTATTACCCTCACCGCTTGTATATACATCATACGTGGTATCGACACGGGATCCATCATTTCTTGAGGACAATTCAAACGCGACACTATTGCCGGCCGGATCCTTAAATACGAATCCAATAACCGTATTGTCATCATCACTTCTGCACGTATCTATCAATTCCCACTCCCTCTCTCTCATTAAATCCATTATACGGCGGGTATGCTCTTCCACGGCTATTGAGCGAATCTGACGCTCTTTTCCTGTCGCATCAATAGACCGTAAACTCCCATCACCATCACCCGCCAATGTTTCGAGACGATCCAGTATCCCGTTTAGTTCATCCAGTACCATCCCGCTTTCGGCTCTTTCCAGGCGTGATTCCAATCTATCCAACTCATCTTTTAAATCATTGAATCTATCCCCAATCCAATGGTTTATGTCATACTCCAGCTCCGTTGGTCTACCGTTGTGGTTAAAACTATGAACGGGCTTGCCTGATGTAAGTATGCCAATATCTTCACGGAGATGATTTGCCGCGAGGCGGGCCCTTTGCAGGTTCTCCCTGAAAAGATTCGCATCCCTGTTTACCTGGGCATAAAGCGCGGCAACATCATCCAACCTTACACCGGCAATGCCATCTGCTGATTCGTATAGTCCAAGGTTACATCTCTCTTTTGCCCTTTGCAACTGGCTATTCAAATGTGCAAACGACTCCCCGGCGTTGTATTTTTCAGGATTCAGGGAAGCAACGCTTGCAAGCCAATCCTCCATTTCGGCTATGGATATTTCAGCCAATCTGCGTTTTCGTGTACGCTCGTCAGTCTCCTGGCTGACCAATTCGTTAATGCGGCGATCCAATGCGCGAACAGCCTCTGTAAATTCCGCGTTTTGCTGGGCAATATTTCTGCGATGCTCTTCACTCTGTCTTTGCAATTCCGCATCATGCTGCCGGGATATGGTATTGATTTGAGAATGCAGGGAGTCTACACTCGCCTGATATTGATTCCTAATCTCCCTCTCTTTTTGCGCGGTGTGTTCTCTTATATCCAAAATTTCCTGTTGCGCCTGATACACTCTTCTGGCTTCTCTTTGAAGTCTTGAGTATTCGCTGTTGCTAATCCACCTGTGATCACTGCTCATTTCTTTTTCTCCTCTGTATTTTCTTTGGTAAAATGCTTCCAAAACAAAGTCAGCGGCCGCATATAGTTTATTTCCTCTCTCCCTTCCAGAATTGAGCCGGGAAGAACACCCAATACCTCACCCGTTTCCAGTGATATGACAGGGCTGCCGGAATTGCCAACTTTGGCCTCTACATTTAACAGACATATTCCCCCATGCTCATCAGGTTGATCGGGAGAGGATACTGTTCCAAGATATGTGGAGTAATTGTTTTCCGTTCTGGCACCAAATGGATAGCCCATGATGGTGATTTTGTGATCCCTCTGAATTTTGAAATCTTCGCTTATAATCTTCATGTAAGGGAAATTTCCTCCCTTTACCTTTAATAAAGCAATATCAAGCCCAGGAACTGTTTTCAAAATATCGCAGGGATTCCAGGTCTCGTCTCCGCCCAGCCTCCCTTTAATTCTTACACGGGCCTCTATGTCCGTCGCCCCATTAATAACATGACCACAGGTGATGGCGTAACCATCCGGCGAAACAAGAAAACCCGTGCCATACCCAATAGATGACTTAATATAAAGTAGCGCGTCATCCAGTTTTGTATAAAAAGACTCTGTTGAATCAGTGTATTTGACAGGCTCATAATTATGGTAATGTTTAACAATATCATTTCTGTCGATAAGTTCAAAATGGATCGCATTATTTTTTTGTTGTGGCAGGAATTTTGCCGGTATATCATCGGCAATCAAACGGTTTTCTTTATTTATATCAAAAGTAGTATTTTCAATTTCTTCTGCGAAACGGTTGGTAAATAAACTGTCCGACTCAATCAGTAGATTATCAACCCCACGACCATTCCCAAATGCTTCAGGGTCATGCTTTGGCATATAACGGAATACATCTATTGCTTTTTCTATATAACTATTGTCTAATATATATCCACGCTCAGTTGCCTTCTTTCGAAGAATTTCCAGAAGCTCATTAACATCATAATCATGAAAATCAATGTAATTAGATGGCAATATTCTTGACTTTAAACCTCTATTGCTGTTTAGGAAACTATCCATTTTATCTGTATAGCCGGCAAATATAATACAAATTCTTGTGTTATATTCAGACATATACAAATTTATTATGTCAACGGCAGCTTGTTCAAAATCGGTTGTGTCATTTCTGTTACCCGGATCTAGGGTATATGCCTCGTCTATAAAAAGTACACCATCTAAAGCCTCATTTAGTTTTGCTGTGGTCTTTGGCGCTGTTCCCCCTCGATGTTCCGCAATAAGCTCTCCCTTATGTTTTACATGTACAAAATGTCCTTTTTGTAATACACCAATCGCTTTGAATACTTCCCCCATTATCTTTGCAACAGTAGTTTTTCCAGTACCGGGATTTCCTCTGAAAACAAAATGTCCGGGTGGTAGTTTGTTACCTCTAATTCTTTCACGCTGCGCTTTGTTGAATTCTGTTTTAACTTTATCTTTGACTTCTTTTAATCCTATCATTTCTTCAAGTTCTTTATAGGCTTTTTTAAATTGTTCATCCGGAGGAGTAAGGTCGATTTTGGGCATTTCCTTTACCGGTAAACGATCGATTTTCAGCGCCGCTTTTTCTTTGCGTACCATATAGTCCTTCCTTATTTTATCAGACGATTTGTTCTTTAGTGATTCGCGAATTTGATTGATTACCTCAATTAGGGATATATAATTTTCCTTATTATTTAACGCTGAAACAAGCGAATAATTAGGATTCTTGCCAACGATCTCTTGAGCGTATTCCTTTACTTTTGGGATTAATTGTTCTGCTTCATAAAGCGAATAATTAAAGTTCTGGGAGTCAAGCAACCTAAAACGCAGGAGAATATTGCGTATTTCATCATTTTCAGCCCTGTCAAGGTAAATTAAACTCCCCATATTCTTCGCGTGCTGATTTTTGGCAAACTCAAAAATGTTTTTTTCTTCATAGGGAATATCCTTTTTAACGGCTTTACGAAAATCCCTGTATTCATCATCATTAGCTATTGTGATTAAAATGGTATTCTGACAGCTTATGTGATGGGTCAACAGTGAAGTTAACAGCTTTGTAAAATTTTCATGGGAGTTATTAATAAAAACAGAGGCGGGTAAAACAAAAGCAAATTTTAAATCCAGAAGCCCTGGCTTAATGATAGTGAAAAAATTCTCCAGTTTACCTGCTAATTCCGGATTTTGAATACTTATATTGCCTTCTACTTTCATTTCCTTCTTGTGAGGCAAGTTTGTTTTTGTGACAGGAAATAACCCGCTTTGAAAAATATTATTTTCCAGCTTTTCGCCGCCGGCAAGTTTCTTTTCTACTTTATTAATGAAGTCATTTATATTGTCCCTGTGAATAACCGGGTCATATTGATCCGAATGGTTAAAAATGCAATATGATTCCCTGTCATAGGTAACATATTTGTATGTAGCGCCAATACTTTCCAAAAAGACAACAAACCGAAAATCTGAACTTTTCAGGCATCTGTATATAAAGAGCATGTAGTTCAATACTTCCAATGAATTTAAGGCGAACATTTCATTTCTCTTGCACCAGAAAAATTGCAGGGGGCTATTACTTTCAAATATCTTTGGGTTTTCGACTTTTACACTCATACAATATTCGTATCTGGCAGTTTACCATAATACTATATTTTGCTTCAAGCATATTGGCTTATATCTGATGTTTAAGGCTAACACATATTATTTTGGAGATAATAGAGCCTTTGGAGACTCAATTAGAGAGAAAGACCGTCCAGAGAGTATCTCCACGAGAAGGACATGAACCGCGGGAGTCCTTCACGAGGCGGTTATCCTGGGCGCGGCGTTGGACTTTGTGAACGAAAGCGGCAACGGCCTTAGGGTCAGAGTGGAGATACCGCTGTAACGAATGGTACGCACGGTGGCATCATTCCGTGCCATCCCCCGCTATACAACCACAATCCCCCTCTGCACATCAGAAAATATCGCATACCGCACGGCGTCCATGTAATGATCATTCGCCTTTACAATCTGACCTGATTCATCCCGACGGTAATCCCATATTTCGGAAAGAACACCGGTGCATTTTTCGGAAATAAAGAACTCGTTCCTTTCGATTTTGGCGCAGATGTAATCGATGCCGCTTTCGACGCTGTTGTTTGCTTTCACGCCGCCGGTGATTTCCTGTATCCTTTCGCCACCGGATGGGTCGCAATAAACCGGCATGTCGTCACTGAACCAGCCGCGGGCATGAAGCTCTTCGTTGAATGTTTTCGTGGGCATATTGAAGGCCCCGTGGTCGGCAAGGACGTAGACGGCGTTGCCCTTCCAGCCAACCTTCACGTTTGTGATATTAAGACCGAAATCCTGACCGGAGGTAAAACGGTCAAACGTTTCGGGTAAGTCGTTCTCCCTGACAATCATTGAATCCTCGAACCTGCCGTAAAT
>JGI24698J34947_10001026_pt1 | contig 14374 bp, 12 predicted proteins | sample TergutMp193P3_FD_34947 | JGI IMG/M metagenome (IMG submission 34947) | reverse complement strand
CCAACGCCGGAGCAGGGCAAATATGCTGTTATGCTGTTTAATTTCTCCGGCCTAGACACGGATAATCAAGAAAGGTTCAGGGAATCCTTTTCAAACAGGGTACAACAAAATGTGAATATGTTTTTCGACAGGTATAAAAACCTCTTTCCCAATACCGCCGAGCTATTGCGGTCAATAGCGGAACGAAACCCTGGCATAGGTGCAACGGACTTTGCTTACAGGGCAGCCACAGAAGCAGGTATTCCCATATTCGCAATCATAGACGAATACGACCATTTTGCGAACAACCTCATAGCAATGGGAGAAACTTACGCCAGCGAAGTCAAAAGAGGGGGCATTGTCCGTGCTTTTTACGAAAACTTGAAAGCCGGCACCAGTTCTGTTGTCAAGCGCATATTCATAACAGGCATCACCCCGATGATGCTCAACGATTTGACGAGCGGCTTCAACATGGCAACCGATTGCAGCCTTTTTCCAAAGTACAATGAGATGATGGGCTTCACCAGAGAAGAGGTTGAACTGCTGATGCAAGAAACCGGGGTTGATAAAAGCCTGATAAAATTTGACATGGAAGCCTATTATAACGGCTATATGTTCCATAAAAATGCAAAGAACAAAGTTTATAACTCTCAGATGATTCTTTATCTGTTCAATCAAGTATTGCAATTAGGTGAGCAACCGGAGCAAATAATAGACACCAATCTTCAAACCGATTACGCAAGGCTACGCCGCTTGGCAGAGAATGAAAGCAACCGGGAAAAGTTATTGCAAATAACAAGAGACGGCGGCGTTGTTGGCAATGTGATTGAGAAATTTTCATTGGAAAAGCTGAACAACGAAGAATATTTCATTTCGTTTTTGTTTTACTTGGGTATGCTCACCAATGGTGGTATGCAAAGGGGCGAAACTTGGCTGAAAATTCCCAATTATTCCATAAAAACTCTTTACTGGGAATATGTAGTGTCTTATGTGCAGGATTTGGAAAAAAAGCAGATAAGAACTTCCGAGCTTTCGGGTACTATAGGCAGGATGGCTTATGACGGCGAGATAAAGCCTTATCTTGACTTTTTCACGGAGAATTTTTTAAAGCGTCTCTCCAACAGGGATTTAATGAACTTTGACGAAAAGTACATAAAAGTCATGATGCTTTCCACCTTGTTCGCAAGCCGTTTGTATTTGCCTATTTCCGAAGACGAGACCACAGAGGGCTATACGGATATTTACCTGCAAAAGCACCCTGCCATCCAGGACATAAAATTTGAGTATGTTTTTGAGATAAAGTACGCCAAAACCGGGGCAACGGAAGCGGAGATAAAGACAAAATTTGATGAAGCTAAGATTCAGATTGAGAAATATAACAGAGACCCAAGATTTGCAAGCAGAAGCGATGTTAAATTTGCCGCTATTGTGTTTAAAGGAAAAGGGGAGTATGAATTATCCGATGCATATTACTGAGAAGTTTCTATGAAGTTTGCCCGGAAGGAAGGCGTGGCTCTTGGCACTGCTATTGGCCGAGACGAAGGCATTGCCATTGGCGAAACTCGTGGCGAAGCTAAAGACATCCTGCAAACGGCACGTAAGATGAAAGCTAAAGGCTTTAATACTGCTGTAATTGCAGAGATAACTGGTTTGTCTGAAAGGGAGATTGAGGGTTTGGATATTTGTGGGTAACAGTAAGATTCCCCAAACCCAAAGCGAAAAAATTTGACTTGTCGGACAGCCAGAAACAGGCGTTGATTTTTATTATTATCGCCAAATGGCTGACTGTGATATAATTGGTAAGCCACATTAAAAACGGCTAACAATGACTAAATGCTATTGTTGTCTGGTAAATAAAGACTGAACATTTGTTCAGTCTTTTCTCTTAATTTGTTAACTCACTGTTAATATTATTGGAAATTTTTCTATGTTTGGGGTAAAAATGGGTAAAAAAAAAATAAAATTATTAAAAAAGGGTCGCATTGTCAAAAAAAAATATATATTTAGAACATGGTTTCTTTTGTTGGCGAATCAAGTGCAATTGTGGATGCGAATGGAAGGGTTTCATTGCCCTCCATGTTCCGCGATGTTTTGCCCGAAAACGAAAAGAAATTCTATTTAACAATAGGCAAAAACAATACCCTTATACTTTTCAGGGAAAGCGATTACAACGAAAATGAAAGACCGAAAATCTTGGCGATGCCGGCAGAACTTCGCATAAGCGCAGCAAGAAATGCTCAATTTGTTGTTTTGGACGAAAAACAAAACAGATTTCTGCTCCCCAAAAGATTCAAGGAACATGCCGGTATTGGCAAAGACGTAATTTTTGTAGGAGTCATAGACAAAATTATTATCTACGCTGCTCCGGAAACTTTAGAGAAACGCAGCTCTGGGAGATTTGAGTACGATGTATGATTACCACACCCCCGTGATGTTGAATGAATGTATTGAGAATTTGAACATAAGACCCGGCTATGATTACGCAGACTGCACACTTGGCGGCGGTTCGCATTCAGAAAAAATTGCAGAGCTTATGGGTGAAGGTCAAAAACTGCACTGCTTTGACCGGGATATTGAAGCTATAAATGCGGCCAAAACAAGGCTTGCAAGGTTCGGCGAGAAAATAAGCTACCACCACAAGCCCTTTTCCGGCTTGGGAGCAGAGCTTGGGGTAGAGACTCTCGGCGGCATACTTTACGATTTGGGAGTGAGTTCTCACCAGATAGATGCGAACAGAGGTTTTTCCTTTGCCGGCAACGAAGCCCTTGATATGCGAATGGATGCGGGCAGCAGCGAGAATGCTCAGGATTACTTAAAAGGAGTTTCGGAAAAGGGACTTGCAAAAGCATTAAAGGAGAATTCGGATTTGGAAATGGCCGGTCGTCTGTCAAGGCACATTTTATCGGAAATTTCAGTCGCTAAAAGGGAAGACAGAAAAATCACCGCGGCGGATTTGAACTTTGCGATTGAGAAAGTTTACGGCAATAGAAAAAAAGATTTGAACAGTTTAAAGGCTAGGGTATTNCAGGCCATTCGCATGGAAGTTAATTCGGAAATTGCAGAGATTAAAAAAAGTGTTGAAGCAGCCGTGCATTGTCTTAAAGGCAGCGGCAGGCTTTGCATAATAACTTATCATTCAAAAGAGGCGAGGGCGGTGAAGGATGTTCTCTCTTTTTTTGAAAAAAATTGTTTGTGCGATGTTAATTTGCCCGTTTGCATTTGCGGCGGAAGCAACAGAAAAATGAAAAAAGTGAATAAAAAACCGGTAATTCCGAGCGCAGAAGAATTGAAAAGGAATTCTCGCTCTCGTTCCGCCGCGTTAAGAGTTTACGAGAGGATTTAGGAGGTAGTCATGAAGTTAGTAATAACAGCCATTTTTCTTTTTTGCCTTATCTTTGCTTTGGCAATTCCAATGAAAATGGAAAACGTAAAACTTGCAGCTTTTATTCTGCAAGAAGAAATTTTGAAAGATTCCGTAGCAACCGTGCGCTATGACTTATCTTTGGTAGAAAGAAGCATAGACAGTTTGTCTTCTAGGAATAGAATAGGTAATGTTGCATTATCACTGGGGCTTGGTATGAATGAAGTAGCAACCAAAATAGCAGGGAATTTAAAATGAAAGTCAGACTTATAGCAATAGGAATTATCCTCTCTTTGGCAACAGCTGTTTTTATTGCCAAACTTGTTAAAATTCAAGTTATAGGAGGTAAAACTTACCGTATGGATGATACCCAGAAACAGCAGTACGAAGAAGCGAAATACGGACGTGTTTATGACCGCAACGGCGAAGTGCTTTGGGATAAATTGCTTGTGAGCGGAGAACCTGAGCGGGAAAAGTGGAAGGAAATTTATTATCACGAACACCTTGAAGGTTTGTCTGCGATTTTAAAAGGAGTGGTAAATTCGAAAATCAGGGATTTNATCGGGCAAAANGCGGTTTTTACTTCAACCTTTGATAAACCCAGCAGCGATGTTCCTATAAATAAAATTGAGCGCGTTCCTCTTGTTCAGGGTAAAGACATATATCTTTCCATAGATTTGCGGATTCAAGATATTGTGGAAAATGTGGTTCGGGAATATGTGCCCAAGTTTGGGGCTGCAGGCGCTTCTGTTTTGGTTATGGATCCTCGCACGGGGCAGGTATTGGCTATAACGAGTTTTAATCCTGAAAAAAAGAGATACGAAGACGTTTTGTATTCTTTTGAACCCGGTTCAATTTTTAAGCCGATAACTGCCGTTATTGCTTTGGAAAACGGAGTTGACCCGAATAAACGGATAAATACGGAAGACGGCAAATGGCAGGTTACAAAAAACGCAAACGAAAAAATAATAAAGGATACCCATGCGGGAAAAAGTTGCAATATGCAAGAGGCTATGGTGTATTCGTCAAACATAGCTTTTGGAAAGTATGTTGTAGAAGAGATTACTTATGAAAAGTTTTTTCACGGGGTGAAAAATTTTGCCATAAATGAAAAATCTCCGGATTTCCCGCTTAGAGTTAGCCACAAGGGTTTCAAGTGGGTTACGGAACCCAGAACACAAGCTGCTCAAGGGTTTGGACAATCCCTGGACCTAACCTCTTTGGATGCGGCAAAGGCTTTTAGTTCAATAGCTAACGGCGGTATTTTATATAATCCGAAATTGATATTGAAATACGGAAAAGATTCTGCGGCAACGGAGAGGGATTCCGTGCGCAGAGTAATTTCCACTACCGAGAATACAAGGCTTTTGAGGGAGATGCTGAAAGGCGTTGTGGATTCTGGTGGAACTGCGGAAAATGTAAAATCCAAATATGCTTTTTTTGAGTTTGCCGGCAAAACGGGAACGGCGCAAATTATAGATAGCTCCGGAAGATATAAAAGCGGAACTTACAATTCTTCTTTCATCGGGTTTGAAAGAGCATCTGACCCGCATTTTGTATGCCTTGTTACCATGTACAGCACAAAGAATGCCGGTGCAACGGTTGCCGGTCCTTTGTTCCAAAAAATCATGGAACAAATCTATTTACAGCCTAATTTGTCTCCGGCTTCTTTTGCAAGAGAATATGCACCCGCAGATAGCCTGTGCAGCGATGTATCCTTTATAGGGCATACAAAACAGGCGGCTTTGGACAAGGCAAGCGGGATGCACTGCAATATACGTTTTGACGATGAAAGCAGAAACGGGTCCGTTGTAGCGCAAACGATAAAAAGAGATTCCATCAGTGAATATTTTGAACTCTCTTTAAGAGAACATCAGAGAAATACAGGCATTATGCCGGATGTAATGGGTTTAACTTTAAAAGACGCCTTGGGTATGCTTGAGCATGTTAAAGTAACATATGATGGAGTGGGAAAAGTATATATGCAAATTCCAGGGCCAGGCGAATATGCCAGCCGAAAAAGCGCGGTACACATAAAATTAAAGGAACATATTTAAATGGGCAGCAGATTAAAAGACAATTCAAAACAGGTAAACACGGATGATATGTTCTTTGCCATTCCCTGCGTGAACGGCTCGGAAAAGGAACACGCTTTGGAGGCTTTGGAAAGAGGAGCCTCCTCTGTTGTTTCTATGCTGCCGGCTCCAAAAGGATATGAAGGCAGATGGGCACAGGTTAATGATGTTGTTTTCACGAGGTATTTATTTGCAAAAGAGGAATTTGGCAATCCGTTTTCCAAATTGAATTGCTACGCTGTAACCGGCTCAAACGGAAAAACCAGTTGTGCTTTTATGATGAATGCGGTTTTAAGAGCAGCNGGCAGAAAAACAGCCCTGTTAAGCACAATTCACAATTTGATAGATTCCAAAAAAGAGGCGGCGCATTTGACTACTCCGGGATTTTTGGAACTTTACGAATTTGCGGCAAANGCGGTTGAAGCCGGTTGCACGGAACTCGTTATGGAAGTTTCCAGCCATGCCCTAGTTCAGGGGCGTGTNATGGGAATTNCTTACAGNTCGGCGTTATTCACAAATTTGAGCCATGACCATTTGGACTATCACGGCACAATGGAAAATTACTATCAGGCAAAAAAATTGCTGTTCATATCGGAGCTTTTGGGCAATGGAGTTGGCTTTATAAACATCGATAGTTCTTANGGAAATCGTTTATACACGGAATTATTTTTCAGAGACAGAGTAGGGGTTTCCAAAAAGCAATTCAAAGTTGCGAGCACCGAGACCGGAATCAGGATAGACAATTATAATATTTCCCTTTTCGGCGAGCATAATGTTGAAAACGCAATGCTGATAATAGAATGGGCAAACGAAATGGGCTTGCCGGAAAATGCGCTTGCAAATGCGCTGGAAAATGTGTCAATCCCCGGTCGCTTTGAAGTTGTGTACAACAAAAACGGCAAACGTGCTATAGTAGATTATGCTCATACGCCGGATGCGCTGGAGAGAACTCTCACTGCGGCCCGCAAAATCTGCAAGGGGAATTTGCTATTGGTATTTGGCTGCGGCGGAGACAGAGACAGAACCAAAAGACCGGAAATGGGTGCCATTGCAGAAAAAATGGCGGATAAAATCTGGCTGACCTCAGACAATCCCAGAACCGAGAACCCTGAAGGTATTTTAGATGACGTGGAAAAAGGAATGAAATCCGGCAAACACAAAAGACAAGCAGACCGTAAAAAAGCGATAAAAGAATCAGCCGACGGGCTGCAAAGCGGCGACATTTTAGTAGTGGCGGGCAAAGGTCACGAAGATTATCAAATTTTAGGAAAAGAGAAAATTCATTTCAGCGACAAAGAACAGTTAATTGAGGCATTATTGTAGGGGCAGCCTTAACGGTCCCTAAAACGGAGAATTGAAAATAATATGAGTTTCAAATTGCAAATAAACGTAGCGGATTTCCTGCAAATCTTGTCGCAGGAAACCTCCTATACCATTACAGCGGAAATTCCGCATGAAATTAGAATGCAAAAAGCGTGCCTGAATTTCGATTCAAGGGAGATAAAAGAAGGTGATATTTTTTGGGTATTGGTTGGAAAAAAATTTAATCCTCACAAAGGTCCTTTCATAGAAGAGGCATTTAAAAAAGGAGCAGTTATGGCAGTGGTAAATGCAGCAGAAGTTGAAATGGCAAAGATTCCCCTTGCGGTGGCTACAGAAGACACAACAAGGGCCTTATTAAAATTTGCCAGGGGTTACAGAAAAAAATTCCAGAATCTAAGGGTAGTCGGNATAACCGGCAGTGCGGGCAAAACCTCCACAAAAGATATGCTCGCCGCAGTGCTTGGCAAAAACAGCAACACCCTTGTCACAAAGGGAAATCTAAACAACCTCTTCGGTGTGCCAATGACATTGCTCGGCTTAACAAACGAACATGAAACAGCGGTTATAGAAATGGGAACCAGTATGCCAGGCGAAATTCGCCAGCTCACTCAAGCAGCGGTTCCGGACATCGCCGTTATCACAAACGTGGCGCCCGCTCATTTGGAAGGCTTGGGAGATTTGGANGGGGTGTTCAAGGAGAAAAAATCCATAGCAGAGGGTTTCGAAAAAAACGGGCATTTGGTTATAAACGCAGATGACANTATGCTTTCCAAAATTCGCAGCACTTCAAAATACGATGTGGTAACTTACGGAATAAACAGAGGGATGATTAANCCGGATGAAATTTTGTGGGAAAACGGCTGTGCCAAATTCCGCATATCACGCTCNTGGTTTAAACTTTCCGTTCCGGGTATGCACAATATTTATAATGCCCTTGCGGCCATTGCAGTTGGCGAACTGTTTAGAATACCGAAAAGCATAATCGCCGAAGCTCTTTTGGAGGTAAAGGCTTACGATATGAGAATGCAGATTTTTGAAGAAAACGGAATCACTATTATATCCGATTGCTACAATGCAAATCCGCACTCAATGAAAATGTCTTTGCAAACCCTCGCCGGTATGCCATGCAAAGGTCGCAGAATTGCGATTTTGGGCGATATGAAGGAACTCGGTTCGCATAGTGCGCAGTACCACAGGGAAATAGGTTCCATGCTGCCGGAGCTATCGGTTGATTGCCTGGTGGCAATAGGAAATTATGCAATGGAATATTGCAAAGGGGCGGAGAAAGCCGGTTTAAAATCCGTTAGAATAAAATATTTTGACGACAAGCAGAATGCCATAGAGGCATTGAAATTTTTAATTCGCGAAAACGATACGGTTTTGGTAAAGGCGTCTCGTTCAATGAAATTGGAGGATGTGTGCAACAGTTTGCTGGAAATGGAGGTCGCTTAAATGACTTTTGTGTATGACTATTTCCAAAATTTGTTGGAAAGGGTGAAGTTTGGCAAATGGCAGCTTATGCTGCTTCCCGTTTTATTTTCCGTTATTGGAATTTACATAGGGATTAGCACTTTGGAAAGGGGTTCCATTCCGTTTAAGGATTTTGCAATTGAAAATATGCTTATGCCGCTTATCTTTTTTGCGGCGGGTTTTTTACTCCCTGTGTCTATATGGCGGCGTTATGCAATTCGTTTTTCATACGGTCAAAAATTATTGTGGAACAAAGACGGTTTCAGTTATGCTTTTTTTCTGCTGTTATTTGCGATGTTTTTGCTGGTTTTCGCTATATGGGGAGACAAATCCTGGGATAAAATTCCCATCTCCGGTAAAGGGTATTACACGGAAGCACAGTTGCTTGCCACAGACAACGGCGTAAAGGATAACGGCATAACGCAATTGAGACGGCAGTTGTCAGTTTTTTCAAGACCTTTTCAGGTTGGAGAATTTGTAAAAATCTTCCTCATGATTTTTGTGGCAAAACTCATAACAGACATGAGAATAAACAAGCAAATGCGATTATGCGGTAAATTTTTCGGATTTCCGCTCCTCGCTTTTTTGCCGATTGGATTTTTTACTTTCCTTATGCCTAATTATTCCATGATGCTCATTTACATGATAATGATATTTTTTATGCTGTTCTTGCAGGAGATGGATATAAAACCGCGCATTGTGCTTGTTGCCGCTTTGGTGATACCTGCCGTTATGATGTATTCCATAGCCGGTTTGGATAGGAATAGCTCTATTGTAAATATTCATGGCGTTAACAGAATCTGGAATTTTTTCAATGTAGAAGGAGTTGGCAATGAGCAACAAAACGAGGCTTTGCAGGCTTTAACAAACGGTAGAATTATAGGCAGAGGTTTGGACCAAGGAACAATAAAACACCGTTTGTTCGGGGCACGCAACGATTTTGCCTACAGCGTTTTGGGAGAAGAACTCGGAATATGGCTAATGCTTCCGATTACGGTTGCAATGGCGGGCTTTTTGTTCGCCTGTTTTTGGGTTGCGGCCAATATCAATCCAACTGACAGGAATGCTATGCTTGCCCAAAATATAGCTTGGGGCATAGCCATAATTTTCACTCTGAATATACTTTTTCATATAGGCGTTAATTTAAGGTTGCTTCCGAACACGGGACAGCCTTTGTCTTTTGTGAGTTCGGGCGGGGCCAACTTGGTTGCGAATTTTTTTCTTTTGGGAATGCTTGTTCAAATATCTTCGCTAAATAGGAATAAGGCCTCATGAGAAATGCTTTTTTTGCATGTGGCGGCACGGGTGGGCATGTATTTCCGGCAGTTGCTGTGGCCGAAGCTATCCGAAATTTGGATAGTTCGTTCAAAATAATTTTCGCAGGCCGTGCTGCACCGTCCATGGAAGAAAGATTGCTCTCTTCACAATATGATTATCGGCATATCAAGGCGGTTCCTTTAGCGAGAAACAACATAANGCAAAATTTACTGCTGCCTTTTAATTTGCCGTCTTCGGTATTTGGAGCGGCTAAACTGCTGAAAAAAGAAAANCCCGAATTCATAGTTGCAACAGGTGGATATGTAGCTTTGCCGGTTATGCTTGCGGCTATTTTGAAGAGAGTGCCTTTTTACGCCATAGAACCGAATGCCGTTATGGGAGTTGCAAATAAGATATGCGCGAAATTCGCAAAGAAAGTTTATACGGCCTCCAAAACCTTGGGAAACCCTGTTCGCAAAATGCCGGGAAATTTGCCTCCCCCGGAAGTTTTTGCAAACNGTGAAAAGTTTCGTGTTCTAATAACGGGAGGAAGCCAGGGCGCTCTTGGCATAAACAAAAAAATAGAACAGATTTCGGAGCAAATTTTCGGAGAGGGAAGTTTGTCCGTTGTTTGGCAGGCCGGGGCAAAACATGCAAATGCCCTTATTGAAAAATACAACGCAAAGAATGTTTGCATAACCGCCTTTTTGGATAACATCTATGCGTATATGCAACATGCGGATTTGATAATTTCCCGNTCCGGTGCCTCAACCCTTGCGGAAATTNTGGCATTCGGAAAAGCCTCTATCCTTTTGCCGTATCCTTACGCGACTGCAAACCATCAGGAGCATAACGCAAGGGCTGTGGAAAAGGAGGGTGCTGCTTTTGTGGAGCTGGACTCGGAAACGAACTCCATTTGGGAAAAAATAACGAGCTTGATGAAAGACAGGAAAAAACTTGAAGATATGTCTAGAAGGGCGGGGGAACTCGGCGAATTGAATCGCAGAGCCGCTGATGATATTGCGAGGGATATATGCTTGACTTAGACAAATTTATACCGAACAAACGCATACGCAAAACGCATTTCATAGGAATAGGCGGTGCAGGAATGAGCGGAATAGCGGAAGTTCTGTACCATAACGGTTTTGAAGTAAGCGGCTCCGACATGCAGGAAAGCNCGCAGACTAAATATTTGCAGAATTTGGGAGTGAAAGTATTTGCAGGGCATAAAGCGGAAAATGTTNAAGGAACGGAAATTGTGGTTTATTCCTCGGCGGTTCATGCGGACAACCCCGAAATGCAATATGCAAAGGAGCTGGGCATTCCGATTATTCGCAGGGCGGAAATGCTCGGCGAGCTTATGCGGTTAAAATACACTTTGGCAATAGCGGGAACNCACGGAAAATCAACTACAACGTCTTTGATAGGCTCAATTCTGGAAACATCCGGCGAAGACCCAACCGTCATAGTTGGGGGTATTGTGCAGGGCAAAGGCTCCGGAGCAACTGTAGGAAAAGGCTCCTATTTGGTTGCGGAATCCGATGAATTTGACCACAGTTTTTTGCAGATGATGCCGAGTTCCGCGATAATAACCAATATAGATGCAGACCATCTGGACACCTACAAAGATTTGGATGATATAAAGAATGCCTTTGTGGAGTTTGCAAACAAGGTTCCCTTTTACGGGCAGGTAGTTTTATGCTTGGATGATATCGGATGCCAGAGCGTTTTATCAAGGCTTGCAAAACCGGTGATAACTTATGGCTTTAGCCCGCANGCAATTTATAGCGTCAAAAACTGTCGCTACTTGGAAAACGGCTCGGAATTCTCCGTTTATCGCAAAGGTGAATTGCTCGGCGAATTCACAATTCGTCTTATGGGCAGGCACAATGTTCAAAATGCCGTTGGCGCTCTTGCCCTTGCAACGGAGGAATCCGTTCCTGTGGAAAATTCCAAAAAAGCTCTTGCTGCATTTGCCGGTGTTAAAAGAAGAATGGAGTTTAAAGGAAAAGCCAAAGGTGCGTTGGTTTTTGACGACTATGCCCANCACCCTACGGAGGTTGCCGCAAGCCTTTCCGCATTTAGGGAATCTTTTCCCGATAGGCGTATTATAGTGGTATTCCAGCCTCATCTGTATTCCCGTACCAAAGACCATGCNGAGGAATTCGGAACCGTTTTCGGAGGCAGCGATATTCTTTTGGTATGCGATATTTATGGAGCCAGAGAAGAACCAATAGATGGAATTTCCGGAAAGCTCATTTTTGATTTTGCTCATGCAAGGGGACACAGAAATGCGCATTTTATAGGTGCAAAGGAAAATGCCCTGAAATTTTTAGCTGAAGAAATTAAGGATGGGGACTTGATTATAACAATGGGTGCNGGAAACATAACCTCGCTTTCCGCAAAAATTCTGGAGATAGTTTGATGCTGGANTATAGCAAGAAAAAAAGGGAAGCAGCTTTTGATAGCTGGGTTTCAAAAGTAAAGGCAACTGCTAAGGCCTATGTGCTAAGGAGCAAAAGACGTATTATAAGTTTGTGTATTTTAGCTGTGCTTTGTGCAATAGCTTATGTGTATGTTATTCCAAGCATAAATTCGGAACAATTGATATCTTTCAAAAGAATAACGCCTAAAAATTTAACAAGAATTTCGCCGGAAGCCTTCAGGAAAATAATAGGTTATGATTATGAGGAAGACGTTTATATAAAAGACACTGCCGAAATTCGCGCTCATTTGGAAGCCAGCAGCATTGTTTTTGGAAATGTAGAATTTTCCGTTAATTTAATTCCTTTTTATGAGCTTGAGGTGAAGCTTATGGAAGCCAGCCCGCTTTTTGTTCTTATGCCGCAAAGCTCTGATTCCATGCCTGTGGTATATTCGGACAAGGGGGAAATTTATCCGTACAGCACAAATGTTGCGGATTTACCGGTAGTTGATGCAAAAGAGGCACGTGACATAGCCTTGGCTACAAGATTTTTAATAGAGATGAGAAAAAGCGATGTTCTGCTTTACTCGAGAATTTCACAGTTGATTCCAAGCGAAGGGGGAAGGCAAATAACGGTGTTCTTTAATGATGTGGATTTCAAAACGAGATTTTCATTGGAAAGCGATTATTGGAAAATAGCCTTTAAGCATTACAGGCAATTAACGAGAAACATGCAGATATTGAATATAAATTCGGTAGCGGTTTTGGATTTGCGTTTCAGGCAGTTGGCGTACACAATAGAAAAGGAAGAGAGGTTGTAATATGAGTGCTAAAAGAGCAAAACTCAATTTAGATTTTGGACACGGTGGAATCAGCATGAATTTTGCCAAGGCTAAGGACATTCAGCCGCGCAATGGCGTGGAAAGCGATTGGGATGTTGGAACGTTGTGTTTCAACACCGAAGAATTTGAAGATTTCCCCGGAATTTCACATAATAGAATTGACGATGCTCGCATTAAAATCATAGCCGGATATATCAATAAAACCATAAGCGAATGGCAAAGGGAAAACGGCTATGATTTTGACTCTCTCATGGAAATAACAATTTCCGCTGCCTTTTTTGACGTGCTGTCTTTTCCTTACAGCCTTAAATTTTCCGAATCAAAGGATATTACGGAAAATGATATGAGAAAAATAGAGGAGTGCAAGCGCCCGGAGAAAATGTTCCAGATTCCAATTCCCGATGAAAAAATAAAATCCCTCACGAGTCCTTATTTTACGATTTTAACGGAAAAAGATACGGTATTAAGGCTTCCGGACCCTATAAACAAAAAAACCAAAAATCTCGGATTTAATGCCTACTTTATAACAAAGCACCCCATGCTTTCAAGGCTTTTGGAGGTTATGAAAGAAGACGGTGATAAAATAAATGTGTCTTTGTCTTGCGAAATGGAATTCAGCGTGCTTGCAGGTAAAAGGGAAAAAGAGGGCAAAACCACACTGATTCATATCACGGATTTCATGTCTGAATTTTCCACATGGGAAAACTCGGAGCTTAGATATTTGAATAAAAAGGAGACCGGGTTCAGAACGCTCAAAGAGGCTATTTGGCGGCTATGCCTTTGCTATCACAGAAATCCGAGTTTAACGGAGCAGGATTTTGAGCTTACCCAAAAAAACGAGTATATGCAAAGGTTTCACAATATGGTGATGAATGCGGAAATTTCCGATGATTCAAAGGAATTTTTATCTGCGGACGATTGCTATGACTTGCTTGAGTATGTATCTTGTATTTTGGAAAGCGAAACCGAAGAGAGCATTAAGTACAGCAGGCTTGATTTGCCAGGCAAGGGCAGGAGCAAAACCGGACTTACAATAAGCAATCATGTTTTGAGCTACTTTGCCAGGGAAGCTATTAGAGGCTTGTTGCTTGAAATAAAGAGAACTATTTATATTGATGATTTTTGCAGGCCTGATTCTATAATCGTGGAATGTTCCCTGCCNTTAAAAGGGGTGGAAAAACTGGTGAACGAAGTTTTTGAAATTCCGGCCAGGAGGGCACTTGTAAAATGGGACGACGAAATCAGAAGCGATTTATCTTCTTCCGGGGGCGGTGCTTTGAAAAGCTTGATAGCGAATAATACTATGGATAAGAAAAAGACTTCAAAATTCCCATCTTTTTTAGAGAGATTGTTTTCTTGAGCTAATAAAATTTCTATTTTAGCTTAACCCGGAGGTTTAAATGCCTGTTGACTTGAATAAAATTTTGCAAACCATACGCCGCGATGCCGGATTTACAGACGAAGTTACTGTGAACGGGGCTCAGCAACCGGAGCCTTTAATCCAGATAGAAGCATTAGATGAAGCAAAGCACGAGCCTTTAATAGAAAGTGCTGGCGAAACCTACGGGAAGCCCATATCCGTGTGCTTTGCCGGAGTCGGAACCTGCGGTGTGAATATTTTGATGAGTTTGAAGTCGCAAAA
>JGI24698J34947_10001025_pt1 | contig 14377 bp, 13 predicted proteins | sample TergutMp193P3_FD_34947 | JGI IMG/M metagenome (IMG submission 34947) | reverse complement strand
ATCAATGACATCAGGGAACTTTTTAGTTTTGAAATAGAGAACGTGCGCCTGCGCCGTACCAAGGAACGTTAAATGCCAAAGATTGAAGTACACGAAGAAACTTTTTACGCCCTCGCGGGAAAACGATGGACCTCGAAGGAAGAACTCGAAGAGGCACTTGTCTGCGCCAAAGCCGAACTCGACGGGGGTTTTGAAGCCGAAGACATACCGCTGGAGGAGCGCGTCCTAAAGATCGAACTGAACGACACCAACAGGCCCGACCTTTGGGGCACCGCCGGTTGCGCACGACAGCTCTATTCGTACACAGGCGGGAAGAGGCGGGAATACCCCTTCTTCTCCTCGCCCGGTGCGATGAAAGGCGCAAAGCACAAAGTGTTAGTCGAAAAGAGCGTAATTAAGGTGCGGCCTTTTCTCGTGGGCTTCATCGCCTCGGGCAAGTCAATTACCGACCCACAGCTCAGGGACATTATCCAGACCCAGGAGAAACTCGCCTGGAATTTTGGCCGCAAGCGCCGGACCATCTCCATGGGCATTTACCGCAGCGCCAGCGTCAAGTGGCCGATCCTCTACAGGGGGGTTGATCCCGCTGCCGTTTCGTTCGTGCCCCTCCAGTGGGAAGAATCCCTCACCCTTTGGGAAATCCTCAAGCAGCACCCCAAGGGCAGGGAGTACGCCTTCATACTGGAGCATGAGCCGGTTCATCCCCTCCTGCTCGATTCCGCGGGCGGCATACTCTCCTACCCGCCGATTATCAACTCGGCGGACCTCGGCGCGGTGCAGGTGGGTGACACGGACCTCTTCGTGGAGCTAACCGGGACGGATCAGGCCGCCGTAACACTCGCGGCGTCCATCGTCGCGTGCGATCTTGCGGATAACGGTTTCACGATTGAGCCTGTCGAGGTGGAATACGAATACGACACCCCCTTTGGGAGGACATGCGTTACGCCATACTACTTTCAGGAACCGGTATTCTGTTCCCTCAAACTTGTCGAGAAGTTCCTTGGGGAGAAACTCGGTGCAGACGAATGCGTCGCGGCGCTCAACAAGATGGGCGTTAGGGCCGAGAAGGCCGTAGACGCCGAACGGGGCGCAAGCGTGAAAGGCGAAGGCATCAGGGCGTGGCCGCCTGAATACCGCAACGACTTCCTCCACGCCGTTGACGTCGCTGAGGACGTGATGATAGGCCGCTCGCTTGCCTCCTTCAAGCCCGAGCGCCCCAGCGATTTTACCGTGGGCCGGCTGACGGCGGTGACGACCTTCAGCCGCGGGATCAAGGAGATCATGGTGGGCATGGGCTATCAGGAGATGATCTACAACTACCTGGGCTCGGGGAAGGACTTTGTTGACAAGATGCGCGGCGACGGTAAACGCATCATCCGCATCTCCAACCCCATGACCGAGAACTACGAGTATATCCGCGACGGGATACTGGCCTCGCTTTTAACAAGCGAATCCGTATCGGGGCATTCCGTGTATCCCCACAGGATCTTCGAGGCGGGCAAAATCGCCTTCCTTGACAGTGCCGACAATTACGGCTCCGTTACGCGCCAGTACCTGGGCTTCCTCCACGCGGACAGGGATGCCAACTTCAACACCGCCGCAGCGCAGATACAGACCCTGTTCTACTACATCGCCCGCGAATACGAAGTCGACGAATCCACAGACCCACGGTTCATCCCCGGCCGCGCCGCTTCAATAACATACAAAGGAAAGCCCATCGGCGTGTTTGGCGAAATTCACCCCGAGGTTCTGGAGAACTGGGGCATCGCCATGCCATGCACGGGAGGTGAGCTGGATATCGAGGCGTTGCTGTAGGGGAACTAATACCTCTCCTTGATCTCCACCCGCTCAATCTCGTCCAGGGATTGCAGCGCGTGCGCAAGCTTTGAAATCTCGACTGAATCAAGGATGCTTACGGAGAAACTTGCCTTGGTTTTCTTTTTATTATGGCCCAGGTGAACGCTTAGCGACTGGTTCTTTACATTGAAATTCTTGAATATTTCCAGGACCTTTTCGGTGTTGGGCTCGTCGGGGTGATTGTACTGCACCTCCAGTAACTTCTGTCGAATGTCCGGAAATATCCTTCTCTCAATCGGGCCGAGCAGAACAAGTGTAACGAGGGCGATGGCCTCGGTTGCGCCGGCGGCGAGGTACATTCCCGCCCCGATGAGCAAACCTATCGCGGCGACAAGCCACAGGGACGCCGCAGTAGTAAGCCCCTTTATGTCGCTGCCAAGGCGGACGATGGCGCCCGCCCCGAGGAAGCCCATGCCCGAGACGACCTGCGCCGCAATCCTTCCCGGGTCGCCGTTCTTCAGTCCGAAAAAATGCTCCGGAAGCCATATCGAAAGCAGCATAAGGCCGGTCGCGCCTACGCAGATAAGTATGTGGGTCCGCAGTCCCGCGACCTGGCGGCGGCTGGATCGTTCAAACCCGATAATACCACCGGCAATAAACCCCAGGCAAAGTCGGAAGACAATATCAAGTTCGGTTATCGTTATCATTTCATCCATTTAATAAATGTAATGGTTGCATTTGTTTTTTTCAATGAGTGGTTTACAAACTCCAATTTGTCGGGATGTATGTCATAAAAACCAGAATAAAACTCTGGCTAATGGGTGGGGAATTGCCCTGGAGAAAACTTTTGGAGAACCCGGCTACGAAGCCACCCGGCTATTAAACCTAAAACTTTGTTTTAGGTTTAATAGCCGGGATTGCTCCCCCTTTAGTCGTGCCTATTTCGCTCGTCTTCTGCGCCGGAGAGTCCAAAAAGATGTTTTCTCCATGGCAATTCCCCACCCATTCACCTGTATTTTTCCGTTTTAAGCGTAAACTGCCCGACAAATTAGTGTTTTTTCCACGGGGAAGACAGCTTTTTGGCTAATTCGCTGTGATTCAGCGTTAGCAATATAGGAAAATGTCTTCTTTCCCATGAAAAAATGCTAACTTGTCGGGTAATTGCTGCATTTATCGTAATAAATCAGAGAAAAACACACGTAGGCGGCGCAAGGGCGGCTAAGAAAACATCTCCGGAGTTCCCTGCCGTAGGAGACGACGGGAATAGGTAAAACCTTGCAGGGGGGAGACGACCCAGCACCTAAACATATCTTTTATATCACTAGTAAATTATTTAGGTGCTGGGTGGCTCCAGAGGCAGGCTCTTCTTGCCTTTTCAAAGAGTTTGTATAAACTCTTTGAAAAGGCTAAGTTTTCGCAAGCCGCCCTTGCGCCGCCTGTTGGTTTTTTTATCTATTTTGTTACAGAAGATAAATATGACAGACTGCCCGACAAATTGGAGTTTGCAGGATACTCTTGCTTAAACCCTCAAGCAGGTCTACAATAAACCATGGAATATCAAAATACGCCGCCCGAACCGATCGATAAGCCGGTTGACAAACCTGAGAAGTTACGGAAAAAATCTCCGCTGCCCGCGGTTTACTTAATAACTACGGTAATATTGTGCATCGCGCTTGCCGTTGCACTGGCGCCGGCGGTATACGCACAGGCCAGGGCGGAGCAGACCTCATCGAGCCAATACGCCTCGACAATAAGAACAGTCTTCGACTTTATACAACGCAACTATGTAGTGGAGGTCGATCCAAACCAGCTTTTTGAAGGGGCAATGACGGGGATGCTGAATTCCCTGGGGGACCCCTATTCTGTTTTCCTTCCCGAGACTGAAATGAAAGACATAACCGATACCACCCAGGGCAGTTTTGGCGGCGTCGGCCTTTATGTATCCAAATCGTACCGTCCCGACGGAAGGCCCAGTTTCCTTGAAGTGGCGTCCCTCATTGAGGACACGCCGGGGTGGAGGTCGGGCATTAATCCAGGGGATCTCATCGTAGAAATAAACGGCGAATCCACCGAGCCGCTCTCAAGCGAAGAAGCCGCCACCCGGCTCAGGGGCCAACCAGGGACAGAGGTGCGGGTTCTGATACGCCGGGGCGAGACAATCGAATTCCCTGTCACAATCGTGAGGGCGGTAATCGAGGTTCCCACGGTAAAGCACGCGATGATCAAAAATATCGGCTACCTCAAGCTTCTCACTTTCACGCCAATGACCGTGGAACGCTCCAGGGACGCCATCAGGGAATTCCAGTCCTCCGGCTATAATGGGCTCATACTCGATCTCAGGAATAACTACGGGGGGCTTCTCAATTCTGCGATTGATGTGAGCAACCTCTTTCTTGAGGGCGGGGTTGTCGTGACCACCAAACCCCGGCAGGAATCCGGGAACCAGGTTTACCTCGCCCGGGGAAACGCCATGGTTCCGGCCGAGATCCCCATTATTGTACTCATCAACCGCGGATCCGCTTCGGCGTCGGAAATTGTTGCGGGCGCACTGAAAGACCGGGGAAGGGCCTACCTGGTTGGGGAGAAGTCCTACGGGAAAGGTTCGGTACAGCAGGTGTATCCCCTTGACAATGTGGGATTCAAGATCACCATTGCCCGCTACTATACCCCAAGCAACGTGAACATCGATATAGTCGGGATCCCCCCGGACAGGGAAGTTTTATTTCCGGAAATCCCTGAAGTGAACGCCGCCGCGCTGAATTCCCTTATTAACTCGGGGAAGATCACGGACTTTATAAGGGCAAGCCCGGAAGCGGACACAAGGAGCATAGAGGTTTTTGCGGAGCAGTTGCACGGGGAATACGACATAGAAGCGTCACTTTTAAAAACACTTATACAGGAGGAAAAAAATCGCAGAACTTCCGCCCCGGTTTACGATCTTGATTACGATGTGCAACTGCAAGAGGCGATAAAGATACTGACGGAAGAGAACTATCAAATTCTCATGCGGAGCGCCAAAACCCTCAAGGAACTGCAGGAGGAGACCATGCAGGACGGATTTGCGCTCGCCTCTTGAGGCAAAGTCTCATAAGAGTTGCGCGTCCCCGTTTCCATGAAGCGTTTTATCCTTCCCCTCATGCCGTACCCCGAAGGAAAGATTCATCTTTACGGGGAAGATTATCATTATCTTGCGAGGGTCAGGCGCCTTAAGCCGGGGATGTGTTTTGACGCCGTTCTTCCGGATGGAAGTGAAACGCGCGTACGCGTACTTTCTACAACTGGCGGCGTCCTTGCCGGGGAGTGTCTGGGAGCGGCGGAAAAACGGCCCTCCCCAATTCCGCCTATTGCCCTTTTCCAGGGCATTCCAAAGGGAACCAAAATGGATTTGATAGTCAGGCAGGCGGCTGAAGCGGCGGTTTCCCTTGTCGCGCCTTTCGAATCCGAATACTCCGCCGTCAGATTGAGCGGGCCTTCCGGTGAAAAACTAAAACGATGGAAGCGGATTGTAAAGGAGGCGAGGCAGCAAAGCGGCTCCGTAATCGAGACGGTTGTAAGGGAGCCCTGCGGCTTCGATGCCCTGCTGGAATTCTGGGAAGCCCTGAAAAAAGAGCAGAGTCGGCCGCTGGGCATACTGCTCCATCAGACCCCCCTTGAAAAGGGTACTTTTCATGGATATCTTGATATAGTCCCTGATTTTGTTGTTCTGGCGGCAGGCCCGGAAGGAGGGTTCTCCCCTGGGGAAGTATCGCGTTTTTTGGCGGCGAATTTCAAACCGTTGTTGATGGGCGACACCGTTTTGAGAACCGAAACCGCCGCCCTTTACGGAATAGCGGCAGCCAGGACAATACTTTTGGAGAGCGAAGCGTGGACTCTGAATGTGAAAAAGTAGTACTCCTCAAGGTGCCTCTCGACATAGTTCCCCCAAAGGAACTACCCGAGGTAATTTTCCGCCTTCTCGAAAAAACCAGGAATCCCGAGACGGGTGAAAAAGGCCTGAACATCGTTCTCCTTTCCCTTTGGGATCTGCTCAGGGTCCGCAGAAACAAGGAGTACCGGGATTATGTGCTAAAGGCGTCCCTGGTGATTCCCATTTCTAAAAGCCTCGTCACCGGGGCGAAGTTTCTGACAGGCAAGCAAGTCTACCGTTATATGCCATTCAATTTTATCATTTCACTCCTCAGCATTCTGGAGAAGAGGGAGCTCTCCCTTTTCCTTTTGGGGAGCAACAACCGCGTCCTCAGCAAAACAGAAAAAAACATCCGCTATACTTTTCCCGGCCTGAAGATCGTCGGCCGCTACGAGGGCAGGATCAAAAAAGCCGAACGCCCGGCGATTAACGAGGCGATACGAAAGTCCTCGCCTACCCTGCTGCTGGTAGGCAAGAGGATCCGCGGAGGGGAACTCTGGATCGCCAGAAACTCGCTCAACCTTAACTCCGCCTTCCGGCTTTGGTGCAGCGATCTTTTCGAGGTGTTTACCGGCAAAAAATACCGCCCAAGCAAGGCGGTATTTGACAAGGGCCTTGAAAGCATCGGCTACTGCATCAGAAGCCCCTTCAAGTTTTTAAGAATTTTTCCCTATCTGTATTACAAACTGCTGCTAGTCATTTACAAGCTTTTCAAAAATAAATAATGCAAGAAAACCTCGCACAGGGGCACGGGGGCACGGAAGTTATGAGTGATTTGTAAGGTGGTCGTTTCCTTCTTGTTTATTTTTACTAACTAAAAATTAAGAATAAAAATCATGAAAGTAACAAGCAAATTGCAAACTACACGCCGCCCTTTGTGCCTCAGTGCCTCTGTGAGAGGTCTTCATCAATTACTGCTTTCTTCACCAACTGCGCCGCGCGCGCGATTAGGTCCGAGAAATAGCGCCCTTCCCTTTCGGTAATGCCTGCCCGCGAAAAAATATCCCTGAAAAAGCGTTCCTGCTCTTCCCGGCCCGCCTGCCTGTAAAACCCGAGGCACCGGAGGTTGCTGGTCACGTCAGCGACCAGGGCCTCAATTTCGCCCTCGTCAAGGGCAACCCACTGGCCCTTGACGGCGTTTTTCTCAGGGCTTGCGAGGGATTTGAACAGCTCGTAGGCGTAGATCTGCACGGCATGGGAAAGGTTGATTGAAGGGAAAGTACCGTCCACGGGGATGTGCGAGGCCATATTGCAAATGTCAATCTCATGATCCTCAAGGCCCGTGCGCTCATTGCCGAATACCAGCGCCGCCGGCCCCGGATGGCCTTTAATAAAAGCCGCCGCCTCCGCCGGCGTCATGGAAACCTGCTTGCGATGGCGGCCCCTGCGGCGCGTTGTACCAATGACGAGGGCGCAATCCTTCACAGTTGCGTCCAGGCTGTCGAAGGTCTCCGCCTTCTCCCACACGTCGGCGGCGTGAATTGCCCTGGCCTGTATGACGGCGAGGTTCCCCCCGTAAGCGAAACCCGCCTCGGAAAGCACCGCATCTTTAGATGCGGCGTCCGTCGAAAACCCCGGGCTTACAAGGCGCAACTGAGAGAGCCCCATGTTCTTCATGGCACGGCACACGGCCCCCACATTCCCCGCCTCGGCGGGCCTGGAAAGGACAATTATCACGTCAGAAAGAAGCATGCTGTATTCTAGCCCGTTTCCATGCTATACTACCAGATGAAAAGGTGCCAGGCACCCTTTCGGAGGAGACTATGTCCGAGGCATACGAGTTAAGGGAAAAACGAAAATTTACCTACGCGGATTACAAGGATTGGGAACTAAAACCCGGCGAGCGTTTCGAGGTGATCTACGGCGAAGCCTACGCCATGGCCGCGCCGAATTCCCGGCATCAGGAAATTCTTGTGGAGCTATCAACCCAGTTCCATACTTTTCTACGCGGGAAACCTTGTAAGGTATATCCCTCCTCTTTTGATGTCCGGCTTTTTTACGAGGAAGACGAAAGTGACGACACGGTCGTCCAGCCGGACATTACAATTATCTGCGATGAAAAAAAACGCGGCAAAGAAGGCTGCCGAGGCGCACCGGACCTCGTGGTAGAAATATTGTCCCCATCCAACACCGCAATCGAAATGTCGCGAAAGTTCAAACTCTACCAGAAGGCGGGGGTGAGGGAATACTGGGTCGTTGACCCTGAAACCAAAAGTCTCTTGGTGCACCTATTCCAGGAGAAGTCGGCTATAACCCACATCTACGGAAACACCGGCACAGCCCCGGTCTCAATCCTTCCCGGCTTTGAGATAACGCTGGATGAAGTCTTCGCATGAAATGGTGCCTGGCACCTTTTTAGGAAAAAAAGCCCTTGTAATAGGCGGGACCGGCGGAATTGGCAGGGCGGTGGCGCTGGCGCTGGCGGAAAGGGGCGCGGAACTGACGGTTCACGGTGGGTCGTCGGGGGAGAGGCTGGAAAACACGCTAAGGGCCATCAGGGAGAGGGGGGCAAAGGGAGACGGCTTTCTCCTTCGCATAGAAAGCCCCGTCTCAGCGGAGGAGATAACCGCCCGCGCCCCTTCCCCCGACATACTCGTCTGCGCCTGGGGTCCCTTCAAACAGGGGAAACTGGAGGCGCTGGACAGGGAATTCTGGCAAAGCATGGCGGAAAGCAACCTCGTCTTCCCAGGGATCCTTGTTTCCCTGTGCCTGCGGGGCATGATGGAGCGGAACTGGGGCAGGATCCTGCTCTTCGGCGGCACAAATACCGCCACCATAAGGGGTTTCACGACCACGACGGCGTATTCGGCGGCAAAAACGGCACTGGGGGTGCTCGCCAAATCCGCCGCCCTGACCGCCGCTTCCAGGGGGGTAACCTGCAACGTCCTCTGCCCCGGCCTCACCGACACCGAGTACACCACGGAGGAACTGCTGCGGTATAACTCGGAAAAGAGCCCCGGCGGGAAGCCCCTCACACCGGAACAAATCGCGGTAACAGCCCTTCACATCCTGGAAGACGCCTCCCTCAACGGTGCGGTAATTCCTGCGGATCAGGGGCTAGTTTTGTAAAACGACCGCCCCCTTCCCCCCCTGCAATCGTTTAAACAACGCCGATTCGATTTGACAAAGGCATTCTTGTGTAGTAGTATCATATTAATGGCAAACGATGATTTGGTAAACGGTTTTGACGATGAAAAGGACGAAAGCCTCAAACTAAAACTTGACAAGATCAATGAAGTTGAGGAAGGCCTTATCATGGATCTTACCGGGTACATCGATACGTACAACTCAAGTTATTTCCAGAAAAGGGTCCAAAAAGTCATCGAGGCGGGGTATAACCGGCTGGTTTTTCAATGCACGGGACTCACCTACGTCTCCTCCACGGGGGTCGGCTCGTTTACATCCTTCCTAAAAGCGCTGAAAGCAAAGGGCGGCGACATGGTGCTTCTGGGAATTCAACCGAAGGTCTATGAGGTGTTTCAACTGCTTGGGTTCGCGCAGTTCTTCAATATCAAGGAAAATCTTGAAGAAGCGGTGAATTTTTTCAAAAAAGGCTCCTCGGATGGGGAGGAGTCCATTTTTCCCAAGATTTTCGCTTGCCCGATTTGCTCCAAGAAACTCAAAGCGCTGAAACCGGGGCGGTTTCGGTGTTCGGAATGTAAAACCATCCTTGCAATTGATAACGCAGGGCAGGTATTTTTGGGTTAAAACCCGGGGTTAAACCCAGAGATAAATCCCCAGTATGGGAGATAAACAAAGGATAAACAGGAAAAAACATGGGTGAAAATAAAATTGAGCAGTACCTCATCGAATTAAAGTACACTTACAGCGAAGTGAAGCCCAATATTTGGCTTCTGGATGACACGGAAAACGATCTGAAAGGCATTGTTGTAATGTACGCGGACCCTCTTGTAATTGTTCAGGTTCAGGTAATGGACGCCCCAAAGCTGAACAGCCATGAATTTTACAGGAAATTGCTGGAATTAAACGCCAGTGACATGATTCACGGCGCTTACGGCCTTGAAGGCAATAAAGTCGTCATAATCGACACCATCAGATATGACACCATGGATTTTATCGAATTTCGGGCGACCCTGGATGCTATCAGCCTGGCCCTGACTCAGCATTATCCAATCCTGTCGGTTTATAGAGAAAGCGGCGCCAACATAAACTAATGCGCCCGGAGGTAAAAAATGAGTATTTTTTCAAGGCTTAAAACCCTGATTTCCTCAAATGTCAATGATGCGATAAGCAAAGCCGAGAAACCGGAAAAGATGCTGAATCAGCTCATCATTGAGATGCAGGAACAGTTGCTTGAGTCAAAGCGGGCGGTCGCCCTGGCCATCGCGGATGAGAAAAAGCTGGAGCGGGAACTTGCGAGCCAGGAAGCCCAGGCCCAGGAATGGGAAAAAAAGGCCATATTGGCCGTGCGGGCGGGCAAGGACGACCTCGCGAAAGAGGCCCTGCTTCGAAAGCAGGAATACGACAACGCCTCGGCGGAGTACCGGAAACAGTGGGAAGCCCAGAAGCTCTCGGTTGAGAAGCTGAAAGACTCCCTCAGGGAACTCCAGAACAAGATCGAGGAAGCCCAAAGGAAGAAAAACCTCCTCATAGCCAGGGCAAAGCGCGCGGAAGCCCAGCAAAAAATCCAGAATACCATATCCAACATAAGCGGAAACCAGAGCGCCTTCGACGCTTTCGACAGGATGTCCCAGAAAGTCGACCAGATGGAAGCCCAGGCGGACGCCGCCCAGGAACTCGAGGATCTAAGCAGCAATGCAAATCTGGATAAAAAGTTTAAGGAACTGGAAAAGTCTGATTTTTCCGCCGACCTTCTTCTTGAGGACCTAAAGAAAAAAATGAAGGCCCTCCCGGAAACCCCTTCCGAATAGGGGCCGGCGCAAAAAATGTGGATAACCTGTTAAGAATCCTTGGAAAATTCAAAACAGGGATAATCTTACTATTTCAGGAAGATTTAATGTTTTAAAGAATTCTGAAGCATTGAACTAGTTCCTTGTACTACAAATAATTATTGGTATTATTTTAAGGAATTAGCTTTCTCGTGAACCAACAAGACCGATTTTTTCGATAAAATGTTACACTTATCCCACTAAAGCAATGTGAATAAATTGTTGAAAACTCTAATTTGTCGCGTAGTTCGCAGATGACGCCATACATATCTATCTGCGCGGCGGGAGCGGTAAATCCCATTCGGGCAGCTCGATGGGCGGAACGACTTTATCTAATGGCCTAACCACCTGACTGTGTCAGGTGGTCATAATGGCTTTATATAACGCCCATGCTGCCCGAATGGGATTTCCCCCTCCCACCGCAACAAAGATATGTCAGACGACAAAGCGAACAAAAAAATAGAGTTTTCAGACAAGAGGGAAAATGCCCTTTTCCCCCTATAAAAAACGCTAACTTGTCGAACAGTTTCTATATTTTTCGTAATAATTCGGAGAAAATACTATGCAGGTGGCGCAGGAGCGGCTAAGAAAACATCTCCGGAATTCCCTGCCGTAGGAGACGAGGGGAATAGGCAAAACCTTAAAGGGGCGATAAAGCCTGACCACTGAAACGCCAAGCTTTCAAGGTTAATCTAAGCTATGGGTTTCTGTGGTCAGGCGGCTCCGGAGGCAGGTTCTTCCGGAGTTTTCTTAGCCGCCCCTGCGCCGCTTGCTGTTCTTTTTCCGATCTTATTAAGGAAAATAAGTATGGAAACATCCCGACAAATTAGAGTTTCGGGACTTGCATGAGGCTGTTTCCCATGTTACCCTTTCTGTGAAAATGAAAAATATTGCCAGATTGACGCTTTTTTTCAGTTTGACTTTTCTCGCATTCTTTTTGGCGGCCGCCGTGCTTTCCTATATTTCTTCGTTGATGGAGATAGTGCGGGTTATACCGGCGGGCGCGGCCAGGAGTGAGGAAGCGGCGAAAGCGTTCTGGGCAGCCCTTCCGGCGGCGCTGTACCTGGCGATACTTCTGACCTCCAGTTATTCCGCCCGCAAGAATTTCTCGATCAGATTTGCCGTTCTCGCCATTGTCGCCCTGGCATGTATCTTTACCGTGGGTTTCTCGCTGGGGATAAACCGGGTAGGGGCGCTGGACCCGATTTTCAAGCCGGTCGCCGCGATAGAGGCGGAACCGGGGCTCATCCTTTCCCAGTCCGACGACAAGGTGGTCCTTCTACAAAACAGCGCCAATGTACTTGGCCCCCGGCTGGTTGCCATTTCGGGGGAGCCGTTCATATACCAGGAGCAGCCCATCGGGCCGTTCAGCACGGTTTTGGCGCTCCCGGCGCTCTCTTTTGGCAATGATACCCCATGGTTCATAAGAAGCATCGCCATCGACCTTTCCCTCAGCGCCCGTGAACTCAAAGACCGCCTGGAAAGTGGCTATCTTTACTTTGCCGCTTACGCCTTTTCGCTGATACTGCTGCTTTCATCCATGCGTTTTCTCCTTGAATTGAGCATGTGGCCCCTCGCAAATATGTTTTTGGGGGCCCTCGCCTTCAGGGGGATACTGGCGCTGGAAACTTTTTTAAACGCCGGTTACATGAACACGCTGATTGGCTCTTTCCTCGGCGGCCGCATTCCGCCGGAATTTATCACCCCGCTGGCTTTTATCGCGCTTGCCATCCTCATCCTCCTTTATACCCTGCTTTCAAATATGGCCAGGCGCGAAAGGAGCGACGAGGATGGCTAAGATAAAAATAGACTCGAGTGTTTTCTCCTCTCCCTATGCGATTTTCCTTTATTATATTCTGGCTTCGGGCCTCGTGATTATGGGATTCCGCTTTATTTTTCCCTCCGCGCCGGTCCCGTTGGCGTATTACTCTGTTCACTGGCGGCTTATTCAGGGTTTTCTGGAGTATATCGCCCTGTTTCCTGCCCTCGCCCTCACCGCCCTCGTTATTCCTTTCGGCTTCAAAATATACACCATCGAAGAGAACAAACGATTTTCATCCAGTTTTCTTCAATCGATAAATGGGTCCATATTTACGTCGATAATCGCTACGGTTATATACGGCCTTCTGTTTTCGATTGCCCTCCCCATCGCCCAAAATTATGGATCAAACCTTGATTTCCGGGGCCAGCTCTACTATCTTGCCAAAGAACGGGCGGAAGAATACTCCCGTGAGGAGAAATGGGATGAAGTGGCGGAATTCATTGAAATCTGCGAAACTATCTGGCCGGAAGGGACAGAGCACGCGAAACTGAAACTCGAGGCGGAAATAGAAACCGAAAAAGATCGATTTACCCGCGATTTTACGCCGGAAGAGGCCCCTACGCCGGTCGGCAATCCCGAACCCGTGGACGCCACGGAGGCCCTGGCCATGGCGCAAACCGCCTTTAATGAGAAAAGATATTATGACGCCCACTGGCTTGCCACCCTGAGCGGCCGCCTCGCGGGAAGCGGCACGCTGGAAGAGACAAGGGCGACGCGGCTTGCGGGGATGGCGTGGACCGAAGTAAACTCCCTCGCGCCCAATGCCCAGGAAACCGACGCTTTCAGAAACTACAGGCTGAAGAGGGAAGGCTATGAGGCCCTTGTCACAAACGAATGGATTCGTTCCTACTACATATTCCTCGAGCTCCAGGATATTACCCCCGATGATCCTGATGTGGCAAGGTACTTTGCCCTGAGCGAAAACGGGCTAAAAAACGTGGCGTTCTTCGCCGATGAGGTATCGACGACCCTGGAAAGAACACTAAAGGGGGCGCATGGCGCCGTCTTTTCCTTCCCCCTGGACCTCGGGCGTATTGTGATGAGGATGAATTCCCTTTCGTTTTTTACCGATTCCGCTTACGGCATCGAGGCGGAAATCATGGCTTTTGACAGGTACGGCCAGCCCCTCTGGGGCATGGAAGTCCCCTATACGAAGATCCTGCCCCTTTCCCTTGACTCCGGTCCCTCCCTCTCGTTCTTGCTCCGGGCGCTGGATCGGACAGGCAAGACGGATCCCAAAGAACCGATAATCACGGGATATGGCGAGACCACCCCCGACAACTCCGAAATTGTCCTGCGTGTTTCCTGGGATACTTTCCTCCTTTTATCAAATTTGCAGAGGGGGCTATCCTCGCTCTCCCCGGCGGATCTCAGGACGGCGGCGAAAGACCTGGCGGCGTGCGGCTACCTGCCGGAGGTATTTGAGTCGGAGCTGCTACAGCGGTTCGTCAAACCGTTGTTTCTCCTTCCACTCGGCATTTTCGCCGTCGCCATCGGCTGGCGATACCGTACCTCAAGGCGCGCCCGGTACATGGCAATCCCAATGCTTGGCATCCTGCCGGTCGTCTTCAACGGCGCCGTCTATTTTGGCCGCGGCTGGCTCGGCGACCTCGGGATTCTCGCCGTCGTCTCATTCGGCTTCAACACCGCCGCCATCATCTTCGGCGCCGGTATATTTGTTCTCTTCGTTGTTTCGCTGATAATGCTGGCCTCTCAGCACGATTGATCAAACTCTAATTTGTCGCTCTGATTGTTAAATGACATCAGACATATCTATCTGCACGGGGGGAGCGGTAAACCCTATTCGGACAGCTCGATGGGCTAGCCGCATCTTTGTAAGGGCGAGAGCGAAAAACCGTTCGGCCAGCTAAATGACATGCTGTCCTCACGGTATTTCGCTCTCGCCATATCAAGGATATGGCTGGGAAAGGGGGAAAGAGG
>JGI24698J34947_10001024_pt1 | contig 14386 bp, 13 predicted proteins | sample TergutMp193P3_FD_34947 | JGI IMG/M metagenome (IMG submission 34947) | reverse complement strand
TCGGAGAGAGGGGGATTCGAACCCCCGGAACCCGCGAGGGTTCAACGGTTTTCGAGACCGCCCGATTCAACCGCTCTCGCATCTCTCCAGCAAACACCGGAAACTAAAGTATAGTTCCCGCTTTTTTTTATGTCAATACATCGGGCGGGCTGGATTATCCANCCGCTATCTGGATGACATCACCGCCTGCAAAGTGAGGAAGGTAGTTAAAATCGTAAAAACCGTCGTAATCACCGGCGCGTACATATTAAAGTAATACAGGGGATGGTTGGTGTTGGCGGTAATAACCGTTTCCGGGGTAATCGCGTCGGTCTTTCTCANCCGCTTCCCGTTCAGGTTGGTAATGGTAACGCTTTGACGAGCGTTGCGTTCCCTAATAAANCCGCCGGCCAGCGCGATATAGTATTCCCAATCACGGTCGGGAATATAGGGATANCGGCCNGGGTTTACAACCACGCCGGCTACCGTNACAAAATACTGCCTGAAGGGAATAACCAGAACATCATTTTCCTGAACAAANACTTCACCACGATACGAAGCGTCATACAGCATGGGGTTAAGATTTATCGGTATCTGTTCATTTCCCCGGATAATATAGGCATCCTGGGTATCCGATACCGCGGTAAACCACTTAATATTTTTACGAACCAAAGAAGCATAGGTCTCACCTTTATTAAATTGCACTACCAGACGATTGGAAGGAATAAGGTCCGAAGCCACGCTGGTTGCTGCAGTTGTAGTTGCATCCTCAAATTCGCCTAACAACTGTCCCGTATCAACTACCGCTCCTTCTACAAACATAACCGGCTGTAACTGGGTAATTACCGGAACAGTAACTTCATCAAAATTTTCCAGCNCATAATTATTTGCTATATCACTTTCCGTTAAAAANATTTTATCNCCGGCAATATCTCTGCTGTTTATCAACCGTACCATCTCTAACCTGGTCCTGTCAGCAACNGGCGTAAAACCGCTGCCATAGGATTCTATCAATTCACTGATGTTCTCCCCATCCAGCAGTTGATACGTTCCCGGCCGTTCTACTTCGCCAACAATGGTTACCGACCGCTTTATCCGGTTAAAGGTAATTTCATCTCCGGGCCGCAGATAGGGGTCTTGACTCAGATCGCCCAAACGCTGGGCTTTATAAAGATCGTAGACTCTGGTCTGCCCATTTGATGACCGGATAGAAACATCACGCAGNGAGGCAAACGGCGTTAAAGAATCACTAAGACGGTGAGCGTCCTCCTCATTTATAACCGTAAGCGGCTTTATCANCGAAGACAGGCGGCTTAAAGCCCAGGCGGGAACTTCCCCTGCCGCCGGCACCTCGCCTTTAACATGAACCTTAAAAACCGCCGGCTCGGTTAACACCAACTGCACCCCGCTTAAAGGATAGTTATTCGTAACAACCGCTTCAACCTCGCTTTTTAATTGCACAAAAGTTTTCCCTGCCCCGTTAACAATCCCCAAATTTGAAACGCGGATACGGTAAGAACTATCCACCGCAATTACATANGAAAACTGATTGGTACCGACTGCNTACGTCAATGTATACACATCCCCCGGCGTTACCCGGTAATCGGCGCTGGAACGGGCCAGCATACTNTTTTGATTCATNTCCATTCTGGATGTATCGAAGGATGTGACGGAAGGCGTACTGGAAGAAGTACCGGGAGATGTACCGGGGGAAGTGCGAGAGGATGTTCCGGGAGATGTACCGGAAGTCTGTCGGGCAGCGTTCCGCCCCCCCTCCTGGGCAAACACGGAGAACCCGCCGCAGATCAAAAAAATCAATGTAATACAAATTGTATAACTATTTTTTTTCATTGGTTCCGGTTCCCCTTAGTTTAGCCATAGCTTCGGGATCGTTTTTGATATTGGCAATGGCATTTAAAGCAAANGCCAAAAACACCGCAAAAAATCCCGCGGCAANGGTAACAATAATACAGAGCAGCCCCCGGCTCGGNCCNGACTTTTGATCCGGCACTTCCGCCATTTCCAGAATTTGAAAAACCGGCTTTTCGCTGGCCATAGTTACCTTGAGCAATTCATATTGTACTTTAAGCTGGATATAAACCTGCCGTTGAGCCTCCAGTTCCAGGGTAATCCGGGTTACATCCATAGTTATCGCCGGAAGACTCCCTGAATAAGGAGCGGAAGCAACCGACTGTTCCAGCCTCCGGCTTTGTTCTTCAAGCTTTAAAATTTCCTGAAAAGTATTGGCAATATTTACTTCCAGGTTTTCTTTCTCGATTTTATTTTTATCAAGACCAAGTTCGTCAAAGCGCCTCTCCAGATAGGCGGTACAATAATCGACAACATTTTTTGCAAAAACAGGGTCTATATCGGTAAAGCTGATGTTAAAAACACCGCTCTTGCTATCATAGTCCGCTTTGAGAATTTTCTTGAGTATTTTCCGGCTTGCCGCCCTGGGGAATTCTTTTATCTTGTAGCGATTAACCAAATCAAACTCATCGACTATTGAATCAAGCAGGGAATTAGTCTCGACCAGATACACCGCAAGGTCACTGAAACTTGAACTGGCCGACATGCTTACCCCGGCAAGAGACGCCAGCCCCCCCATGCCGCTGGAATTCAACAATGCCGAAAGGCCGCCCCCCGATGAAGATTTATCGTCAATAAGCATCAGCGCCTTGGGAGTATATTGATTGGGGAGGAAGGAGCTTTCCGGCGGCAGTTTGAGCGAAATAACGGAATAAATCACCACGCCTACTGCAGCAAGCAGGGTAATGGCTATGATCATCTTTTTTCGATGCCAAAGTACGGCAAATAGATCAATAAGGCTAATTTCGTCCTCTTGTTCCTGTTTTTCTTCGTCCTTCACAGATTAAACTCCTTATTTAAGTGTAATACTTTAGCAATATTATCGCAAATTAGCTGGTCACTTTCCAATAACCGCCCTTGTTAGGACCTTCACGTCTAATTAAGCCTTTGGCCTTAAGTTTTTGAATATTCATCTCTATTTTTCTGGTTGATATACCAACTATCGAAGACAAACCGGGTACTGTAATATACGGATTTTCAATAATACAATTTAATATTTGTTGTTGATTTTGTGTTACCTTTTCCCCGACCTTTTCCCCGACCTTTTCCCCGACCTTTTCCCCGACCTTTTCCCCGACCTTTTCCCCGACCTTTTCCCCGACCTTTTCCCCGACCTTTTCTCCCTTACCTTCCTCGACCTTTTCATTATACAAAATCACCTGAAAACCGCTAAATACCTCATTAAAATCCGGTTCTTTTACGCCATATTCTCTACAGATTTTACGTACTCGAATAATACCCGATCCGTAACGTTCTATCACACCTGCTTCTTTAAATGCTTTTGCTATCAGCTTATTGCGTGATCTTGAAACATAATTCCCCGAAAGTAAATCCTGAATAGTTATTCCGCCATATAATTTCCCGGGATTAAAAAATTCAATTCTATTGTCAAATATTTTAATAATACTTGCGGAACTATCTTTGTAATCACGATGAACAACCATATTTACAACAATTTCGCGAATGGCGTCTAAAGGATAATCAAAACGTTCTGTGCGCTGTGGTTCACCGGTAATAATATACTCAACTTTCAAGTGTTTTTTTATAAATGCCAATATCTCATCTACTTCATGAAACAAATCTGAATTGAGCGAAACGGAATCAATAATAGTAATATCGCTTTTGAAACGGCCAACCTGCACATCGCTGATAGTACAATAGTCTTTTGCAAACAAAAGATATGCGCCAAAAGTTATCTTGCCGTTACGCAAAATCTCCATTTTTGCAAGAAAATCATTGTTTGACAACCCTGCTTGCAGGATACCATCATTTTGTATAATTTTTTTTATAAATTTCGCAATTTTTTCTTTTGACAGATCAGCTTCGGAATGATTTGGATCAATATAAAAATCCCAGCTTGAATTAATAGTTTTTAGATGTTCATTTGATATTTCATCTATGCTCAACAGATGATTTGATTTTCCCGCACGTTTATAATACCTTCCCCTTATCGAAACAGGTTTTATCGGATATTCGGGAACAAACAACGCCGCTACCGTTTTTTTATCTAAGGTGATTATATCGGCATCCGCAATTATTTGCGGGGTTGTTTTTAATTTTATCTCATTAAGCCAATTTGGAATTGTTTCTTTTCCGATAGTTATTCCCTGTACTTTTCCCCTATCAGAAACACCAACGTACACCGTCCCGCCTTTCGCATTAGAAAATGCCACAAGCGTTTCGATTGTTTCTTCGTTGAAAGAACTTTTAAATTCTACCGTGGCGCATTCTTCTTTGGGGAGTTTGGTCAATTTATTTTGCATGTTTGTTATAAGAATTAATGAAATCTCTATAGGCAAGTCTTATGCCTTCAGTTAACTCTACTCTCGGGGAAAAGCCCAATGCGGTAATTCGGGAAATATCCAGCAGTTTTTGGGGGGTACCGTTGGGTTTTGAAGTATCCCATTCAATATTACAAGTTCTGTCCGACAATTCTTCATACACAACGCCCTTGATCTTTTCCGCCAGTTCCTTAATGGTTAAGTCTTTTCCGCTGCCAATGTTAACAAAATCACCGGCGGGATTTGATAAATCATTCGCATTGTTATTCTGCATCAGCATAACTAAAGCATCCGCCAGATCATCGCAGTACAAAAACTCACGTCTCGGTGTCCCATCACCCCAGAGGGTTACCTGATCAGAACCGGAAACTTTTGCCTCATGAAACTTGCGAATGAGAGCCGGCAGTACATGAGAACCAGCAGGATCATAATTATCTCCCAGACCGTATAAATTGGTTGGCATTACCGAAAGATAATTAGTTCCGTATTGCTGGTTATAATAAGTGCAAAGTTTAATAACGCTGATCTTGGCAACCGCATAAGCCTCGTTGGTCGGTTCCAGCAGATTCGATAAAAGGAACTCTTCTTTCAATGGCTGCGGTGCAAGTTTCGGATAGATACAGGATGATCCAAGATTGATGAGTTTTTTCACACTGTTTTTATAGGCGGTATGGATCACATTAAAACCAATCATGGTATTCTGATAAATAAATTCAGCAGGATAGGTTGAATTAGCTTCAATACCCCCGACCTTTGCGGCAGCAAGGAAAATATATTTAGGTCTTTCTTTTTCAAAAAAATCATTAACCGCCTGTTGATCGAGAAGATCTAGTTCTTTATGCGACTTTGTGAGGAGATTGGAGAAACCCGCAGATTGCAAGTTCCGCAATATCGCTCCGCCAACCAGCCCTTGATGACCTGCGATATATATTTTTGAACTCTTATTCATAATAATTTTCAGTTTTGTAACCGCCGTTTTTCAGATGAAGTTCTCGTTGGGCAAGTTCCACGTCATATTCCATCATCATTTTTACAAGTTCAGGCAATTTAACTTTTGACTCCCAGCCGAGTTTTTCTTTTGCCTTTGACGAATCGCCTATAAGTAAATCTACTTCCGCAGGCCGGAAATATCTCGGGTCGATTTCGACCAGGACTTTTCCATCTTTCTGATTTATTCCTTTTTCCGTAACGCCTTTTCCTTCCCATATTAAGTCAACATCTACTTCTTTGAAAGCCAAGTTAATAAAATCCCGAACCGTGGTAGTAACCCCAGTTGCTATCACATAATCGTCAGGCTCGGATTGTTGAAGCATAAGCCACATAAGCTCAACATAATCACCGGCAAAACCCCAGTCCCGCTTTGCGTCAATATTACCCATATACAGTTTATCCTGTAAACCAAGGCTGATACGAGCCACTGCACGGGTAACCTTGCGAGTTACAAAAGTTTCACCACGGATTGGGCTTTCGTGATTAAAGAGGATACCGTTACAGGCGTACATTCCATAACTTTCACGATAATTCACCGTAATCCAGTAAGCATACAGTTTTGCCGCAGCATACGGGCTACGGGGATAGAAAGGAGTGGTTTCCTTCTGCGGGATTTCCTGTACTTTGCCATAAAGCTCCGAACTAGAAGCCTGATAAAACCGTATTTTCTTTTCCATACCAAGAATACGAATCGCTTCCAACAACCGCAAAGTTCCGATACCGTCAGTATCAGCGGTATATTCAGGAACTTCAAAAGAAACTTGCACATGGCTTTGGGCGCCAAGGTTGTAAATCTCACTAGGCTGCACCTGCTGAATTATACGAATAAGGTTTGAAGTATCGGTTAAGTCGCCGTAGTGCAGGATAAATCGTTTGTTTTCCACATGCGGGTCCTGATAGAGGTGATCCACCCGTTGGGTGTTAAAGCTGGAAGATCGACGTTTAATACCGTGAACTTCGTAGCCTTTTTTAAGAAGAAACTCCGAAAGGTACGCGCCGTCTTGTCCGGTGATTCCAGTGATTAGGGCTTTTCGCATGAATGGGTTACTCCTTCTTTACAACTTGAAAATACTGGGGTATTTTTCTTGCTTTTTTTAAAAAAAATGTAAAAAAATATGGCTTTAAATTATTAACTATCCATCCTTTTTTATCATTATTAAGGCTTCCTATCCTGGAAGAAATGGACCTATTACTTACACCACCTACTCTCATCATTACTAATAATTCATTGATCCAAAAAGTAGTTACCTTTTCCTTCTCTAAAAAACGTAACATCAATTCATAATCAGCGGTAGTTCCACAATCAAGTCTAAATAAACCATATTTCTCATATATTTCTTTCTTCACAAAAAATGTTGGATGTGATGGCATCCATCCAGATATAAAAGATTCTTGTGGACCAGAACGCCAATAACGGTACGGCTTACCTTTCCTCATGTATAATAAATTACCATAACAAGAATCAAGATTTTTACTTGAAATCGTATCAACAATCTGCATTAAAACATTATCTGAAGCATAACAATCATCAGAATTGAGAATACCTATTATATCACCACTGGACATCTTTATACCCTTATTCATAGCATCATACAAACCATTATCAGGTTCACTAATCCAGCGCATTCTCCCGTTGAATTTCTGTTCATATTCTTTGATTATTGAGACAGTTTCATCACTTGAATTACCGTCTACCACAACATAATCAATATCAGAATATGTTTGATTTAATACCGATTCAAAGGTATCACGGATTGTTGAAGCGCTGTTATAACATACTGTAATGATAGATATTTTCATAAAAAATATTTTTTCTAATCATTAATATAATTCCTAAAATAAATATGTAGTCTAGTCGATATCAAATAAATTGAAAACCTATACAAGAAGAAATATAAGAAAAAAAACATATCAAAAATATTAAAGAAACCTATCCATAAGAGAAAAATTGATAATAAACTAGAAATAAAGCCATATTTAACTCTAATAATGGGTATAGTTTCTTTATTCGGATATATCTTTTGTAAAAAAATAATATTATATCGTTTTTTTGCACCCATCTCAATAAACTTCAAAATTGGATATGAAAAAAACAGGGCTAACACATGAGATATTTTAATAAAATCAAGAAAAATAAATATATAGGAAAAATACCGTAGACAAATTAATAAAAATAAACATAATAAATTCCATCTACTTCTTACCTTATTATATGCTTGATAAACCAACGCAATACACCAGGCGGATATTAGAAACAAATATGTATACATAGCAAAGCCATTAATAAACAATATTGAAACACTTAATAATATACACCATAGTATCCTTGTAAGGTAGATAACCAATTTATAATGTTCATAATGGTCAAAATTATGTTGATAGAGTCTTATTGCAGGAAAATTTTCTTTCTTTATTGTTTCTGTATCATTCTGAATATATCCTAATTCATACAACCCATAGATTAACCAGAATGATAATAAGTATAGTACCAACTGTTCCCGGCCCACTCCTATATGCAAGGAAAGGAAGTAAAATGTCGGAATTACATAGATAATATAAATTGATATAATTTTACTAATAGTACCTAATCTAACAACATATATATAGAGAAATGGGATGTAAAATACAACATTAGAGATTTGTTCACTCATCGGAACAAAATTCCCTACAATGTTGGGAGCAGTTTGACGTTGTTTAATTGATTTTTCTGAATTATTCGTTTCCATTTCTTAAAATTTCCAGAAGTTATAATAATATATGCAAACTGAGAAGTCTTAACCAGATCTATATCTGATGTATTATCGGTAACAACAGCATAATAAGGCGGATGAAATCCATTCTCTCCTAATATCCGCCTTTTTATCCCTAAAAGATCTGTTGCTATCTTTCCATTGCAAATATCGTTTTTATATTCCAAAGTTGTCGAATAACAAGTTGCAATATTATTTTTCTTCGCTACTGTTTCTGCAATAAAATCTATAGTAGCCGAAACCAAAATGATATGATATTTTTGTATTTTGAATTGTTCTAACAGTTCAAAAACATATTCTTTCTTTTTCAAAACTAAATTATTTTCATAAAATCTATCTGCTGCCTCAAGAAGACTTATCTTTGAATGTCCTTTAATAAAACGAAAAACTAAAAATCGCAACAAATCTAAACGAAAAATACGCCATAAACACCCATTGATAATCCTTCCAAAATAATGTTTAAAAAAATGCCTTATCCATTTATATTGTTTTAAAAAAATATATTCATCCAAAAAATCAAATGTTGTATTTGAATCAAAAAGCGTATCACAAATATCTACTAATACTATTTTATTGTCTGTCTCTTGCATAAGAATTCTGTATAAAATATTTTTAAAAAACGTACCTGTTTTGTTCTAATCGTCAGCGCCAATGCTCGTCTTAACAATAGGAAAAAATAATCAATATTATCCATTCTATTTTCTCGTTCACAGTTTTTAACAGCTTCAATGTAATGTAAAAATCTATTATACATTATATTTGGCAGCAAATTTTCGTTTGAATAATCTTGAAATATCTCACCTTCTAATACCCAAAATAAGCACTCTATTTTTTTATATCGTTCTATAAACTGATGATCCGATAAATCTATCGCAGTTTTCTCATTATAACCACCACATCTAAAAAAGGCATCAACATTTATCATCATACCGCTATTAATTACCGATAATTTCATTAATAATTGTTTTCCACTATTAATCTTCCTAAGATGGCTACCTCGCTTATGAACATATTTACACGGTGAAAGTAAATGTCCCCTTTTTGTTCTTACTTTCGGAACGATTAATTTAATTTCCGGATTATTATTTATAACTTGTTCATATTCTCTCAGAATACCTGGTGGATAATATGTATCCTGATCCGATAATAACAGCCAATCAAAATTGTTTTTTTTTGCGTATTCGGCAGCGCGATTAAATGCAAAACTTAAACCTGGATTTTCTGGGTGAAAGACATGATAAATATCATCATCTTGAATATTGAGATTATCTGGAGAATTATCATGTATGTAGAATTTATAATTATACAACACCTTATTTCGTGCTTGACTAAGGGACATATAAGCGGTTGATTCCTGCAACCGCTGTTTATATAAAACAATAACAATAAGAATATTCATTATTGCGATGAAAATTAATAGCTCTCTTGAAAATTATATCTTTTCCCTTAAGATATTATTATTACTAATATAAAACATAACGGCAAAAACTATTAGCCCTGTTGAACTTAATAATAGTGGATTTGTCCCCGCAATGAATAAATAAGATAAATATCCCAACAGCAGTGAAAATTTAAGTAACTTATCATAATGTTTATTATTTATAATATTTAAGAAAGGAACACACAATATCGAAATAATTAATAAAGTAAATAATAATCCATAATTTCGTATCAGTTCCAAATATGTTAATTCGGTTTGAGCAGTCACTTCATCAAAACCCGTTGTATAGAAAGTAGAGCCAGGGCCAGTACCAATAAAAAGAAATCTTAAAGGGTTTTCTGAAAATAATAATAAAGTAGATTCTGAATGACCAGATTTAATATGTGAAGAAACGTTTGTTTCATCCGTCAAAAGACGTATTATAAGTGTCATTCCTATCAAGCTTGCAGAACAGAAAGTAACAACAAAAGTTAATAATGATTTTTTGTAATACAATAAATAAAAAAGCGTCAAAAAAACAACTATTAAAATTCCAGATAACATATTTGCTCTTGTTCCCGAAAAGAAAAGGCATAGGAAAAAAATACAACTATGAAAAAAATATTTGATCCTTCGTTTTGAGAACAGGAAAAATAATGCAACAGATAATGATATAACACTGATTGGAGATGTGCCATAAAAAACGGAAAAAAATCCCACTCCTAAAATCGTTCGATGACTTACTCTTACAGGATGATTTTTTTCTGTGAAAAATACATTAATTATCGTTCCTAAAGATGGATATATAAACATCAAAAAATATAGAATTATTACAATAATACCCATCAAAAGAGACAATTTATAGAAAATGGAAAAAACCTGTAAATAATCATCATTCATCCAAAAGAGATAGGACAAAAATAAAAATGTTTTCAATGTTGCAAATGCAAAATTAATATCAATTTGCTGATTGGTTACAATACCAGTAGAAAATGTAATAAAATAAACCATACAGAAAGTTATAAGGACAAATACATTTTTATATCTAGCGTAAGGGAAACTTGTTGAAACAAAAAACAAAAAAGCAATAACTTTAATACCAAAAAAAACATTCGTTGGATCAATTATTATTGAAAAAAGCAAGACTACATTTGCAAAATAAGATATATCTTTTAAATTGACTTTACTTATCTTTTTCATTCTGTCATACACATAATGAATTATATTTTTCAATTAACTTATTAACACTAACATTAAAATTATAATGCGTGTCTATAAACATTTTCCCATTCTCACTTAACATCTTCCAATAGGTATTATCATTCAAAACGAGATCTAATTTGCTAATGAATTCCTCTTTTGAATCTGCAATTAAAACATCCCGCCCATCTAAGCCATTTATCCCCTCGTTACCAATAGTCGTTGTTATCAAGGGGCAGCCTAATCCCATTGCATGCAAATTCTTCATAATAATACCCCCTCCTATTAGTAATGGGGATACAAAAACACGAGCATCTTTATAAAATTTTTCCGGATATTCAACATTTGAAAATAATTGAACGTTTTCATTTTTAGCAATCTGAAGAACCCTTTCATGCGGTTCCGCCCCAACGATATTAAATATCGCATCTGGATATATTTCGTATATATCAATAAATACATCCCTGTAAAACCATTCAACAGCCTCAATATTCGGCATCCTTCCCAAATGGCCTAAAAATAATATTTTTCTGTTTGACGGAGGTTCAGGAGTTGTTATAGTTGTTTTAATAAAAACAGGATATTCAAATGTCTTTATCATAGGATTTATCTTATCCAAAAAGTTCGAATCTTTTTTAGAAAGAGTGAGAACCAAATCAAATTTTGCACATAGCCTAAGTTCNTATTGNTTAAGCAATTTTAATGTCCACCATTTTTTAAATTTTTGTATGCCGTTTTTTTGCTTAAGATATTCTCTTTCTACAGGAATAATTGATACATCATGTTCTGTAAGAATCTTAACCTTACCTCTTTTGACATAATTCACATATTGACACATTTGAGTCCATTCCATTTGAACAATATCATAGCCATTGACATTTTGTAATTCGACCAATTTTTTTATAAAACGCCGTTGGAAAGCTTGTATAATAAATCTTGGTTTAATTAAATATGACGGCAAATCAAGGATACGTTCAATGAACTTTTTTTTTGACGGTATCAATTCGATAATTTTACAGTACTCATACATTTGTGAAACATACTGATATTCGTTATCGTTTATAAATGATAATAAATCAATACTAAAACCTTTTAAATTAAGTGTTTTTATAATCTCAAAAACAAGAACTCCACCGGCATGATTCGCTGTAGGATAAGGAAATCTATGTGTCACAAATAACACTCTCATCTTAAATGTTCTTACTAAAAATACTTTGTTGTTTCCAACATATTTTTAATTCTATTTTCTCTGCTAATCGTTGTTTATGAACACTGTTTTTGCAGCACGAATAAGACCTTTCCTTAAGGAATAAGGCGGACAATTTCCTAACAGCATATATCCTTCGGAAAATTTGATATTAAATTTATTATCCGAGAGTAATCTTTCAAATTCAACAGCATCGTTCTTGTTATGGTAGGTGCAAATAGCTATTTTTATATCCTCCTTTTTGAGTGTCTCCGCAGCCCCCGCCAAGAATCGAGACTCAGCACCTTCTATATCAACTTTAATAAAATTAACTTCATTAGAAAATAAAAAATCATCAAATCTTATTTCATCATCGCTGTTAACATCAGAAACATACTTATTAACTATCACGACTTTTTCTTTGTACGGAGCAAAAGTCATTTCCAGGGCTTCTATCCATTCCTCATCGCACTCAAACAAAAAAATTTTTCTTGCCTTATCAATGACTGATAAAGCAAAAATTCCTTCAGCCGCTCCTATATCTGCAACGACATCCCCTTTTTGCACACAACAATTATCAAACTCATAACGATGAGGCGATCTGATGTCTTGCTCAGATAAAAGTCCTGGGTAATAATCTAATATATCCTTATCTGTCCACTTTCTTTTGAAATATATATTTTGTACCCCATTCGCATAATCATAACGAATATATTTCATATTGCAGTTTGTATCCGTATGAATTATAGTATTCTTTACATTATATTTTATCATAAAATCAAAAGGGTAAAATTGCCCAAATTTAAGATAATTAACTATATCTTCCGTTTTATCTTCATATTTTTCAAGATATTTTATTATTCGTTTTTTTGCTATCAATATTCTGACTCTGATAGGCACGATTTTTCTATAAAAATATTTCAAAATATACATCATTTTGTTTAAAATAACATTCATATTTAAATCCGCCCATAAAATAAAATCAAGAGCGATTTACAGCTTCTAACAATATTTCGCTTTGTTTCTTTCTGCTAAACTTATCAATTAACTCAAAATTCTTCTGGCGCTCTTCTCTTATTTTATTTTTTAACCTGTCCATTATCGCTTTCTCTATAAGTTCAACATCAATGCCAAAACAATAACCGGAATTCGTCTTTTCTATTAAGTCGCCGGCTTGCATATTATTGCTTATTCCGACAGCCCAAATTTCTCTGGAAAGAATAAGCATTTCAAACAACTTTCCGGTTAACATACCTTTTGCTTCCTGAGAATCAATACCCAGAAATAATCCTATATCGGCATCATATTGAAGTTCTATAGCGTCTTCCCGCGGAAGAAAACCTTTATAAGAATAATATTCGCTTATTTCATATTTATTCACTAAATTATTTACATCGCTATTACCGATAAATATCACTCCCAGATCATCATGAGTAATTTTTCGCGCTTTATCAAGATTCATAATCGCTTTAAACAATGGTGACGGATCTCCAATTTTAGGCCAAATAGTCCCAGCATATACAATCAGTAACTTTTTATTATCGGTTCTTTTCCTGTTTTTAACAAAAGAAAAATCATCACTGTCAAAACCATTATAAATGGTTATAACTTTTGTTTTTGTCATTGATCTAAATGTGTCGGAAAATGAATCTGATACCGTGGAAATCATATCAGCATTGTTATGGAATTTTGATTCAAGGTATCTTTCGTAGGGACAAAAAACAAACAACCCTCGCATTTCATTACTTTTTGTCCAATAATCACGCCAGTCAATAATCCATTTTATCTTTTTATTTTTCTTTTTCATATAATACCCAACGCGATGGGTTGAATAAGGACCGCCCGTTGAAATAACCATATCATAATCACTCGGATCAATCATCTTTTTAATTCTTATTGCCCATAAATCATGAAAATCAGGAAAGCGAGCTGAATAAAAACAACCAGTATTTGACGAAAACTTTATAAATNGNNTTTTTAAAAACTGTATAATGCTNCTATTAGTCTCCTTGTCAGATTGTCTGTTATTTGATGCTGAACTTGAACCAAGTAATGATGATATTTTTGACAAAATTGGTACAGGCAAGGAAATCACTTTGAAAAATGAACAATCTAATTTTAAATCATTAGGCATTTTCTTTTTTACCGTAGTAACTACAGTTACCTCATGTCCGGCCTTTGACCACCATTTTGCCCACGAATAAGGACGTAATGACGCTATGGAATTTTGCGGAGGAAAATAAGTTGAAACAATAAGTATCTTCACAGTTTAAACACCTTCCCGTCTTCAATCGCTATATGCTTCACCGCATCCCGCATATCAACAACTAGCTTTTCACTTTCCAATGCCCGCCCTTGTCCGGCCCGACACGCTCTAACAAGCCTTTAGCTTTAAGTTTGGCTATATTATTTTTTGTATTTCTGACATTTATTTTAGCCTTCTTACTCAACTCTGGAATAGTGATAAATTTATTCTTCGTTATTTCCTGCA
>JGI24698J34947_10001023_pt1 | contig 14387 bp, 12 predicted proteins | sample TergutMp193P3_FD_34947 | JGI IMG/M metagenome (IMG submission 34947) | reverse complement strand
GCTTTGGTTTTCATTTCACTTGACCGAAACGCTTGTGCGAAAACGTTCCGCCTCCCAGTTGTTGATAAAGTCTATTTCGTCACGCGTCATAAACCTTGGGCCGCCGAATGATTCGGAGTATGCCGCGACCTTGACCGAGTCCATGAAAAGATCCAGTGCCAAAGACGCGGCTTTCTCCGTGGCCGCCGCGCCAAAGACGCCCAGACCCTGAACAGCCGCTATTTTCGCCTTCCTGCCGGTTTTCTCTGCGTGATTTTTCCATGCGGCGCGAATGCCGGCGGCGGTATTCGCCTCGGTAAAAAGCGGATCGCTCCCGGCGTAGACAATGTGATCCGGTGTGAAAGCCGATGACACGGGCGCGAAGGAAGCGCGATCTTTAACCAGTGATGTGACCTCCCCGGTCTGTAGAAAAACAGCGGCCCCGGCAAGCTCCGCGAGGGTTTTAATGATTTCATCAATCACAGCGCCATCTTGACCGCCGGCCATAAGACGCTTTTCACCTGAGAGATCGGGCTTTCTCTTTATGCAGTCGCCGATTTTTCCCATTATATCATCGTATTTTTCTTTTATGCCGTCCGCGCTGTTATCCCCCACAAAGACGCCGTGGTTCTGTAGAAATATAATCGCCGCCGGTTCACCATGGCTGGCGCTGTATGCGTCCATCGCTGTTTTCGCCCTTTTGGATAGCACATAACCGGGATTGGTCGAGGGAATCCAGACGGCTTTCTCGCCGAAGATTTCCCGCATCGCCTCTTCCCCGCGCCGGGAGCAGGTGAGCCCGTTTACCAGCGCCGGGTGGAGGTGAACTACTAAACTGAAAGGCATAATGTCGTGTAACAGCACCTCAACGCTGGGTCGCTTCGCTTCCTCACCGACTTTTCTTGAATTCATTATGTCGGCGAGGACGGCGCTTTCACGCTCGGCGCCTGACGGGGGATATTCCTTTTCCCAGATTAGGGCAAGGGCGTTTCGATCCATTTTTACAAAGGATTCCACAGCGGCTTCTCCAAGAGAGCTGCCGGACGCTTTTATATAAAGGGTATCCTTGTCCTTCCAGGAAGTGTTCCCGCCTCCCGCAAGGACATAATCGGGATTCACGCCGTAAAAACGTGATATTTCGACTAACGCTTCCATGCTCATTTTTAATCCATGTGAAACAATTCTTCGAGATCGTCGCTCACAGGCGACTCATCGGGATTGGTGTCCATAACGTCTTTCATCATGTGCCACCACTTTTTGACAATCTCCTTCTGCGCCAATTCGCCGTCTGTCGCGTCGTCCGCCAGGTATTGAAAAGCGAAAAGGGTGTTGGTTTTGGAATCCAGATAAATTGAGTAATCCGAAACCCCGGCCTTGCGAAGTTCCGCCTTGAGTTCCGGCCAGATCGCATCATGCCGCTTTTTGTATTCCGCCTCGCAGCCGGGGCGAAGACGCATGGCAAACGCGTTTCGTTTCATAATTTCTCCTTACGCCCGTTTCGCGTATCTCATCATACTATTCCCTTCCCCGCCTCCGCAAGCCATGCCTCCCGATACGCCGCCAGTTCCGGGAAGGAGCCCTTTTCCTGCTCCCGGTAATCGATCTCGAAATCCGGGGCGAGGTCTTTGAGGGGCTTTCCGGTGAGGGCAATCTTTGCGGTCATCGCCGCGCCAAGGGCAGTGGCTTCGTCGATGTCCGTCAGGAATACCTTGTTGTCTGGCAGGGCGGAGGCGAGCAGGCGGCTGTAGGATTCATCCTTCCGGAAACCGCCTTCGGTGTACACTTCATAGCCCTTTTCGATGCCGGCGCGTTCCAGCGCGGTGAGGGTTTGCATGACCAGGGATATCCTGAGTGCCGCGATTGATCTCTCATAATCTGAATTCTTATGATCGGTTATCTTATTATTTGAGAAACAGTAACGTAGGGAATTCATCCTGTTAAAATAAAGAGTATCCCCATTCTCGACTATACGCGCCTTGGAAGCAGGGAACTGCCCCGAGCCCGGCGTTATCTCAGGCAACAGGAAGAGGTTCCTCTCGCTGAGGATGGAACGGTACAGCGCTTCATCCCAGACGGGGACATCCCTGCGACCGTGCCGTTTCGTGAAGAGGGCGGACCAGCTTTCAAACTCAAGCCCGCCCAAAAAGATTGCCGTCTTGATGGGCGCGCCGAACGCCGATATGTTGAACAGCACCACCTTGCCGAGCTCTTCCGGCGCGAAGCCGAATTTCTCCACCGGGTTCATTATGACACACCAGGTGCCGGTCGAGTTGAGTATGAAGCCGCACTCGCCCTTTTTCGCGAAATGCGGAAGCAGCGCCGCATTGGAATCATGGATACCCATCGTCACTATTGTTTCTTTGGGGAGGGCAGTTCTGGTGGCGACTTCCCCGCTTATCGTCCCGAGGGTTTCCCAGGACTTGTGTAGTGTGGCGGGTATGAGCGCGTCTATCCCCAGGTCATGCGCCACCGAGGAAAGCGCGCCGTCAACCTGATCCCACAAGTAAGTGTGGTTGCCCATGTAGGTGGTCTCAATCCCCATTTTGCCGGTGAGGCGGTAACTCCAGTATTGTGGGTAAGGCAGTACAGTCGCCACGTTTTTAAAACTTTCGGCGAATTTCTCCTGCACGAAAAAGAGCCCTTTCGCGGGGTTGATCATCGCCTTGAAGGCGGGCGTGCCTGTCCTCGCCTGAAGCACCTCGGGCTTCCCGAAGCGCTCGTAGAAACGGCGGTGGAAATCCTCGCCCGGCTCGTGGGTGTAAAGCACGCAGGGCACTGCGGGTTTACCGTCCCTGCCAACGCAGACAAACGTCGCGCCGTGGGCGGTGACCGACAGGGCCTTAATCGGGTACTTTCCCGCGAAACCCGCCAGTTCCGCGATAAACCACTCTTCCATAGCTTGGAGATCGTGGCATGGCAAACCGTTCACCGTCTTCGGCTCGAAGACGCGGTACTTCGCGTCAAGCTGGCGGAGCGAATCGTCATAGACCGCCACTTTCTTGTTGGTCATCCCGATGTCAATAACCGCTATGGCGTACTCCATCCCCTTCTCCCCTATTCCCTTACTCCCTTATTCCCCTATTTATACAATGGTCCCAATGCCACGCAGGCCCTGTAGTCGGCGCCTTCCTTGTCCATGCCGAAGGCGTTCCAGTAGTTCGGCCTGAATATCTGTTCATCCGGTACGTTGTGCATGCAGACGGGAATGCGAAGGATGGCGCATAACGAGATGAGGTCCGCGCCGATGTGGCCGTAGGAAATTGAGCCGTGGTTGGCGCCCCAGTTGTTCATCACGTCGTAGGCGGTCTTGAAGGGGCCGGAGCCGGTGACGCGGGGAGCGAACCAGGTACAGGGCCAGGTGTAGTCTGTGCGTTTCCAGAGGATGTCGGTGATTTCTTCCGGCAGGTACACGGTCCAGCCCTCGGCGATTTGAATCACGGGGCCGATGCCTTTGACCAGGTTGAGGCGCGACATAGTAACCGGCATTTCGGCGCGCGTGACAAAGCGCGACGAGAAGCCGCCGCCTCGGAAGTAGCCGAAGTCCGCGGGGTTCCAGGTGGTCGCGTCGAGGCAGGCTTTCCAGTCTGCGTCGGTCACCTCCCAGAAGGGCTTCATCACGCCTTTCATCTCGCCGGAAGCGTCCACGCAGGCCGCGCCTGAGTTTATGAGGTGGATGATGCCGCCCGCTTCCCTTGCCTTGCCGGCGAGATCGTAGCCGGCGGCGCGCTTGACCGCTTCAGGGCTCCAGTAGGTACGCACATCGGCGAAGATCTGCGCCGTGCCGGTCAAAAGTTTTCCGAACAGCATCCCCGTGCCGTTGAGGGTGTCGTTCTCGGTCGCGAGGATGTATGGCTCACGCGGCCCTTCCCAGTCAAAGGACGAGCATAAGAGGGACTCGGGGAAGTCGGCGTTGGGGTAGAAGTCAGTCCACTGGCGCTGGCCCTGGAAGCCGCCCGCAATGGCGTTATGCCCAAGCCGCTCTTCCTCACAGCCGGCGGGCAGGTTGGGGTTGCCGCTATAGAGGTCCTTGATGATGCACGCCATCTTGACCACGAACTCCCACGCCTTGTCCTGGTCGGCGCGGGAACGCCGCAATTCGTTCGGGTTCTTGTCGAAGCCCTCTTTGCAGTACTGTTTCGTCCAGGCGAGGGCCTTCTGAAATTCCTTTTCGTCGTAAATACCGTTTTCCATGCGGCGGATGATCTCAACTTCGTCAACGCTCTCGACCCTCATCCCCAGGTATTCCTCAAAGAAGTCGCAGTTGATGATGGAACCGGCGATGCCCATGCAGATTGAGCCGATTTGCAAATAACTCTTGCCCCTCATGGTGGCAGCCGCCAGCGCCGCCCTGCCGAACCGCAGCAGTTTTTCCCGCACGTCCGCCGGGATATTTGTGTCGTTTGAGTCCTGCACGTCGTGGCCGTAGATGCCGAAGGCGGGAAGGCCTTTCTGCGCGTGTGAGGCGAGCACAGACGCCAGGTACACCGCGCCCGGTCTTTCGGTGCCGTTGAAGCCCCAGACGCCCTTGATTGTCTGCGGATCCATGTCCATTGTTTCACTGCCGTAGCACCAGCAGGGCGTTACCGTGAGAGTGATGTCCACGCCTTCACGCCGGAACTTCGCCGCGCATGCCGCAGCTTCCGCCACCCTGCCGATAGTCGTGTCCGCGATCACGACCTGCACCGGATCGCCGTTGGAGTAACGCAGGTTTTTTTCAAGCAGCTCCTTCGCCGCTTTCGCCATGTTCATGGTCTGAACTTCCAGGGATCCCCGTACTTTCAGGACGCCCTGTCGTCCGTCTATCGTCGGCCGGATTCCGATTTTTGGATACTCTCCCTGATAACGATTAACCGCCATCTTTTACCTCTATCTCAATAAGCATTATATCCCCTATACTCCAATAATGATTTCACCAAATTCACTGTATGTCAATCAAAAGGTGTAATTTAACATGATTTACTACATCGAAAGCCGCGATACAGACCCGAGCCGCAACCTCGCCCTGGAACAATTTGTGTTCGACAGCCTTGACAGAAAACACAGCTACTTCATGCTTTGGCAAAACCACAACGCGATCATCGTGGGCAAGCATCAGAATACCACGGAAGAGATAAATGCCGCTTTTGTGAAGGAAAAGGGCATACGCGTCGTGAGGAGGCTTTCGGGCGGTGGCGCGGTGTACCACGACCTTGGTAACCTCAATTTTACGTTTATTACAGACGCGGATAGGCAGGGGCTAAACTTCGCGGCTTTTTGCGGGCCCATCAGAAACGCGCTCCTCTCATTCGGCGTCCCTGTCGAAATCGCCGGGCGCAACGACATGACCGTGGATGGGAAGAAATTTTCCGGTAACGCCCAGTACATCAAAGAAGGCCGCGTTATGCACCACGGCACGATCCTGTACGACTCCGACATGAGCATCCTCTCCCGAGCCCTCCAGCCGGGGACAGACAAGATCGAATCCAGGGGCGTGAAGTCCGTGCAGAGCCGGGTCACCAATATCAGGCCCTACATGAAAACCGACATGGGCATTACCGGTTTTTGGTCGGCCCTGAAGGGCTTTATGGTTTCCGCCTTTGACATGGAGGAATTCATGCTGAATGTTGAGCAAAACGCCGCTGTCGGGGAGTTAAAGGAGAGGGTCTATTCGCAGTGGAGCTGGAACTACGGGAACTCCCCGCCGTATACCCTTCGTAAAGCCCGCCGCGTGGAAGGCTGCGGCAAGGTCGAGATTTTGCTTGACCTCGGGAAAAAAGGTATTATCAACAATGCCGCTTTCTACGGCGACTTCTTTGGCAGCCGCGAGCTGCCTGAGCTTGTGGAGCTGCTCAAGGGGCGCCATCTGGAATATGAGGAGCTAAAGGAAGCCCTCCGGGGCACGGATATCTCACAGTATTTTCATGCCCTTGATACAGGCGCGTTCCTGTCACTGCTATTGGAGTGAAAATTCGTAATTATCCCCCTCGCTCAATGCCTCAGCCTCCTCCTGCCAGGGCACATTACCTTTTATTTTGTTAAACCATCTTGAACCTCTCAAGCAGATAAAAAAGGTATAAGCCGCCTCAGGATGTTTGATATTCAGATACAGGTTTTTACCGGCTCCCTTAAAACCCAATGATTTATAAATACCTATCGCATAATCGGATGAGAGGACCGAGTATCCGGTAACCGCGATATCGTTTTTCGCGAAAAAATCCAGCGAGTAATTCAACAGCATTTTGCCAATGCCTTTGTTCTGGAATTCTTTTTTTACAAAAAACGATTGTATGTGTTCTTTATTTTCAACTTCCAGCGCCCCGATGACCTTCCCGTCATGTTTCGCGGCAAACTGAACCGTGTCCAGGCTCCCGTCGTCAAACCCGTATTTTCTTCTGTGGGTTATTCCTTCGACGCTGGCGAACCACGTCTGGAATCCGTCAATTTCCTCTTCATTGAATTCTTCCATGACTTCATTAATGAGTCCGGAATATCCTTTGATGTCGGTTTCGTTTAAGACTTCGATGGTAATATTGTTCATACCTGAAATATACTGCTCTTACCATGTCATAGAGTGACATGATAAAAATTTTCCACACTGCCATTATATGACACGGTGAATACGCTATAGTTGAGTAAAATTACACGGGAAAAAAGGAGAAAAGCATGGATACAAGTCAAAAGAACCTGCTGGAATGTATCGAGGAGATTGTTTCCCTTGCCAACAAGCACAAGCTTGGGGAAACGTTTTTTGAAAGCGCCAGGCCATGTCTTCAGACCCTCGCGCAAGTCTTGAAGATAACCGAAAACCAGGCCGCGTTCTTATCCCTTATCATTGAAAATTCCGATGACGATGCCGTCTCAATCGGCGAAATCGCAAAGGCCATGAAATGCGGCAGGACAAAGATACTTAAATACATGGACGATTTTGAAGCCCTGGAAAAGAAGCGCTTAATCAGGGCGGAGCGGGATGTTTTTACTTCACATTCAAGCAGTCTTCCCAGTTATTATGTCCCCGTGGATGTAATCAAGGCCATCCGCGACGGCCGTCGCTATCGAAACAACACCTATCGCGGCCTTACTCAGGACGAGTTTTTCGACGTAGCCGGCAATCTGTTTAAATCCTGCCAAAACGACAACATCAGCGAAGCCGGTCTGGGCGCTGAATTAACCGCGATGTTCGGTGCAAACGTAAAATCCCCATTTGTACAGGGTATCAAGACTTTCCGCCTCAGCAGGGAAACGGCGGTACAATTGCTGGCCTTCTGCTGCGCCTGGCTGGAAGTTGATGATGAGAATATTCCCTTAACCTGCCTGCGCCCTTTTCTGGGGTTCAATGAAGTCCGCAAATTGAAGAACTACCTTAAGGACGGTTGCCACCAGCTCTTGACGGAAGGCCTCATTGAAAACGGCTTTGACTCAGGGCTTGCCGACACCGAAACATGGACCCCCACCCAAAAGACCCGTGAAACCTTCCTTGCCGGCCTGGACCTCAAAGAAAAGAAACGGCAAAGCATAGAAAATATCATCTTGGCCTCCGGCATACAGGAGCGCCGTCTTTTTTACAATATGGAAATAGACGGCCGCGTAGCTGAACTCACAAGCCTCCTTACGGAAGATAACTTCGTTCCCATCAAACAGCGCCTTGCCGGTGAAAAAATGATCGCCGCATTCACGATTCTTTTCAAGGGCCCTCCCGGAACGGGCAAGACCGAGACTGCCTACCAGATTGCCCGTCTTACCGGCCGGGACATCTGCCTTGTTGACATCAGCGACACGAAGAGCTGCTGGTTCGGCGAAAGTGAAAAACGGATAAAGGCGGTTTTTGATCGTTACAAACGCATGATCAGGGCAGGGGGTATCACGCCTATTCTTATGTTTAATGAAGCTGATGCTGTGCTGGGCAAGCGGCAGGAGTTAGGCGACACCCGTCGCGGCCCGGCACAGACGGAGAACGCGATACAGAACATCATCTTGCAGGAGATGGAAAACCTTCACGGCGGGATTCTCATTGCCACCACCAACCTCGCGGTCAATCTTGACAAGGCGTTTGAGCGGCGGTTTCTGTATAAGATCGAGTTTGCCAGGCCGGACAACAAGGCAAGGGCGGAAATCTGGCGGAGCCGTCTGAGCGCCTTAAGCGCGGAGGATGCGGCAGTTCTGTCTTCGCATTACGATTTTACAGGCGGTCAGATAGAAAACATCGCGCGCAAGCAGGCCATAAAAACCGTACTGAACGGAACACCCATCACCCTTGAAGGACTTACCGCCATTTGCGAGGATGAGGTAATGATGAAGGCCGCAAAATCTATCGGTTTTCGTGTCGATTAACATGATTGATTCTTTTCCCTGACGATTTTTGCGGCTTCATTGATAGCTTTTGTCCAGCGATCGACAAGGGCTTTTGGCGCGAGGGGACGGGCGCGCGGCGTCATAGAAAGTACCCATTCCAGAACCCTGTCAAACTGGTTACTGGTAAAAGATATCTCTATGCCGTCTCGCGTTTCCCTGATCTTCTGATCATCGGCCAAAAGACGTTCCTTAATCCAACGGGCGTCACCGCCTATCGCTATTTTAAAATGGTAAGTCTTTGCGCCGGAAAATATCGCGAAATAGCTTAAACCTTCCAGGCTGCGGTAATCAAATTTGGCGGGTATGTGGAATTTTGCATTCGTAAGCGTAAGACCAGTAATTCTTGGGAGGGCGAAAATCCGCATATCATTTCTGTCTTCGTCAAAAGCAAAGAGATACCAGTCGCTCCTGTCAAAAAGGAGCTGGTAAGGACGTACCCGGCGTATAAATATTTTTTTGTAGGGAGTTTTATCCTGTTCGCCGGGGTTTGGATTGCCGCTGTACTGAAAGGTGATTACCCGGTTTCGCCGTAATGCTTCAACAATACCCTTCCATGTTTCCTCGTCTATGGAAGCCGAGGCGAACTTTGGGATTACAATACGATCCCGGAACCAATCGGTATCTTCTTCATCCTGCAATGGTGCGGATATGTTCTCCAGCAGATTAAGGGCGGCGTCATAAATGGGGGTGTCCCTGTACAGCTCCATGAGATTTTTTACCATACCCAGCGCCAAAAGATCGTTGGCAGTCGCATAAGCAGCGGTGAGACGGAACGTTTTTTCGGTATAGTAAAAGCCCTTTTTGAAAAAGTCATAAGCAATAGGCGCGTTCATCATATCCCGCATATAGGCTATGTCGCGGTTGATGGTTGAAAGGCTTGTTTCATATTCCTTCGCCAGCTCAGGGGCATTGGGGTAGCCTCCTCCGGCGATTTTCCGGTCGATGAAATATATCCTGGGCAAAGAAATTTTTGGAAGGCTTTTTCTCGGCTTCATGTTATGATAATATATTATTATTAAATAAATGAATACGGAGGCTCTGTGAACCTTTCCAAATCCCGCTACTGCAGGGGCATTCAGTGTCCCAAGATTCTCTGGCTGGACACAAACAAGAGCGAAGTGCGCGACGATTCGGCGGTGAATCAATCTGTACTGGATACTGGCAATAAAGTGGGAGACCTCGCCATGGGTTACTACGGGGCGTATACGGAAGTGCCCTACAGTAAAAGCAAAGCCGCCATGATTGCGGAAACCCAGAGACTTTTGAACGCGGGAACAAAGATTATCTGTGAAGCCTCTTTCGCCCATGACGGGAATTTTTGCAGTGTTGACATACTGCGCGTGCTTAAAGACGGCGTTGAAATTGTCGAGGTAAAAAGTACTACTGAAGTAAAACCGGTTCATTATGAAGATACGGCGTATCAATATTACGTCCTTGCATCCGGCGGTTTGAATGTCAAGAAAGTTTCTGTTATGCACATCAACAATGAATATGAACGGAAAGGGGAGCTTGACCTTCGCGGTCTTTTCACTGTCCATAACTGTACAAAAAAGATACGTTCAATGCAGGCGGATGTTGCGGCTAACATTGCGCGGCTCAGGGAGGGCGCAGCAGTGAAAGCCGAACCGGATACGGAAATCGGGGAACAATGTTTTGACCCTTACGAGTGTGTGTACTGTTCATACTGCTGGCGGCATATTCCGCAGAACAGCGTTTTTGATATTTCAGGGCATGGTATGCGTTTTGAAAAACAGCTTTCGCTTTACAGGCGCGGCATTGTCACCTTTGAACAGCTTCTGGAAAGCGGGGAAAAACTCAACAAGTTGGCGCGGCTTCAGGTGGAAACGCAGGTGTACAACCGTCCGCCTTACATCGACAGAAAGGAAATCAGCTTTTTCATAAAAACCCTGCGTTACCCTCTTTACTTTTTGGATTTTGAGACTTTTCAGGAAGCGATCCCGTCTTATGACGGACAGCGCCCCTATATGCAAATTCCATTTCAGTATTCATTGCACATACTGGAAACTAAAGACGGCAATTTGCGTCACAGGGAGTTTCTCGCCGAAGAGGGAACCGATCCGCGCAAGGAGCTGGCGCAGCGGCTTTGCGCGGATATACCAAAAAACGTCTGTGTCCTTGCGTACAACATGGGTTTTGAAAAAGGCCGCATCAGGGAACTCGCGGAACTTTCAGGCGATCTGTCCGCTCATTTAATGAAGATACACGATAACGTCAAGGACCTTATGCTGCCCTTCCAGAAACGTGCGTTCTACAGCCGTGAAATGGGCGGCTCATATTCCATCAAGCAGGTTCTGCCCGCCCTCTGCCCGGACGATGCCGAGCTTGATTATCACGCCCTTGATCTCGTCCACGACGGCGGCGAAGCCATGACCGCCTACACCGAACTGCCGGGCAAAACTCCCGAAGAGCGGCGGCGTATCAGGGCGGCCCTGCGTGCGTATTGCCGCCTGGACACCCTTGCAATGGTAAGGATACTCAAGAAGCTCTATGATACGAAAGTAGAATAATTACAGCAATAGCATAAACACAGAGACGGCATTCGACCGATCCCTTATCCTCTCTACCCCCTCTTCCTCAGCGTCCCCTCCTCGTACTTCTCCACCAGATCGTACCAATCCGCGCCGGGGATCTTCTGCCGGGCGAGGTACTCGTCCCAGACCGCGCCGAAGGGGAGGGTCTTGAGTTCTTCCTGCATAGCGAGTAACTTTGAAAAATTCCATGAATCCTGTAATTTCCTGAATTCCTCGTGGGGGATGAGGAGTGCCCATAACAGCGCTTTCTGGAAGTTCCGCCCCCCCAGCGCCCATGCGGCAATCCGGTTGATGCTGGCGTCGAAGTAGTCCAGCCCGATAAGGACCCTCTGCTCCGCCTTGTTCCTGATTATCTCCTTGGCGATTTCCTTAATTTCGTCCTCGAACAGAACCACATGATCCGAGTCCCAGTGGACAGAGCGCGTCACATGGAGGGCTATTTTATTGAAGATCGAGAGCAGGGCGGGGATTTTGTCCGATACCATTTCCGTGGGATGGAAGTGTCCGTTGTCCAAAAGTACATATATGCCGCGGCTTGCGGCGTAGGCGATGTAGAAATCCAGGGAACCGGTGGTATAGCTTTCAAGGCCAATGCCGAAGAGCTTGCTTTCCACAACATCCGTTATGTGCTCTTTGTTGTATTGCACCGAGTAGATCTCGTCCAGGGCGTCCCTGAGCCGCTCCCGTGGGCCAAGCCTGTCGGCGGGGGTGTCCTTGAGGCCGTCCGGGACCCAGATGTCGTGTAACGCGGGAGTGCCCTGTTTTTCCCCGAAAAAGGCGGCGATTTTTCTTGTTGCCTTGCAGTGGCGGATCCAGAAGTCACGGACCTTTTTGTCAGGGGAGGAGAGGGTCATCCCGCTGTCCGCCATGGGGTGCGAAAAGGGAGTGGCGTTGAAGTCGAGGCCAATGTTGCGCTCTTTCGCCCATGCAAGCCACGGCTCAAAATGCTTCGGTTCCAGCGCGTCACGCGAAACCGCCTCGCCGGTGATGGCGTAATGAGCGTGAAGGTTGAGCCGCTTTACGCCGGGGATAAGGGAATAGGCGAAATCAAGGTCCCCCATGAGTTCGTCTTTGTTGCGGGCCTTGCCGGGATAATTCCCCGTTGCCTGAATGCCGCCTGAAAGGGGACCAGAGTTCTTCTCGAAGCCGGTCACATCGTCCCCCTGCCAACAGTGGAGGGACACCGGGATGGCGGCGCAGCGTTTGAGCGCTTCTTCCGTATCAATTCCCCATTTACTGTACTCGTTCTTCGCTTCGCTATACATACTTAAATCCTCCATTGATATTCGATTCCGTTATTCAGCCTTTTCCAAAAGATTCTCCAAGAGGTATTTATTCCGGTACTCCCTCGGGGAGAGCCCAAGGTTTTTCCTGAAAAGGCGTGAAAAATAATTGCTGTCGTTAAAGCCCAGGTCAAGCGCAATTTCTGTTATGGATTTGTCCGTTTGGGTGAGTTCATCGGCGGCCTCGGTGAGGCGGAGCCTGTTGATATACTGAAAAGGGGGACAGCCAAGGTAACGCTTAAACAGGCGCAGGACATGGCTTTCGGACATCCCCGACAAACCCGTTAAATCATCCATGCTTAAAGGGTGATGGTAATTTTGCTTTACGTAATCAATGACAACATTCGCGTCGTGGGCGAAACCTGACTTTACCGAATCCTTTATCCTGTAATTTCTTATGAGGAGTACGATCAGCTCCGTGATATGGCTTGTAACCATTGCCCCATAACCTTCGGGGCGTGCGGAAAGTTCCGTCCTGGCGTTTTCGATCAGGTTTTTCGCCAGGCTGAATACCCCATGGTCAAGCCTAAAATGGATAATTGGGGCTTTACTCGCTTCCTCTTCCGGTTCCTGGCGGAACATGGTCTGGAAGGCCGGGATTGAATCAAGGCTTTGGCGGTCATCGGCAAAAAACGAAGGCTTGATGAGTATATTCATTAAGACCAGGTTCCGTATGTTCTTGTAACCGTGGGCCTGCCCCGGTTTTATGCTCACAAAATCCCCGGAGAGGATTTCCCGTTCCAGGTCCTGTGTGAGATGTTTAGCGCTTCCCGAGTACGCAATAACTATCTCATGGAAATCGTGGACATGCAAGGGGAAGGGGGATTGGGGGTTCCTGAATTCAAACTGAATGGGGACTTTCGGGTCAGACCAGTATTTCCTTGAATCAAGCAGGTACATTTATCCCCCCTTCCTGACAATAGTACAACCGGAAAATTCAGGCTACCAGCATATAAAATGGAGGAATAGCACAAAAAAGTCAAGGGTAATATTTTGTTAAGTGACTTTCACCGGTATTATTTCGATAATTACCAATTCCGGAAGGTTAAATATTCGGGGAAATATTGGATTATTTATTAATCCCCTGCTAATTATATGCGTTAAATTTCCATGCGTGTACATTCCGCCTGGGTATTTTGGAAAAAATCCCTGATTGGGCGCATATAATCCATTCAAAATAAACGGGATTCTGACCTGCCCTCCATGTGTATGTCCAGATAAGACCAAATCAAACGAATATTTTTTGTAATTCTCAATCATCTCTGGACGATGCGCTATCAATATTTTATATAGTGACAGTTCATCCAGTTCCCTGAACGCGCTTTCCATGCTGTTATTTTGATTATAATTTGGAGCCCCAAATAATTTTTTTTCCGGATCCTCTATTCCGGCGATAATTATTTCATTATTGTTTATTTCGATTATTGCATAATTGTCTGACAAAATGATTACCCCATAGGATGCCAGTTCTCCCCTGATTGCCGATATATCGCCCCTGTATTCATGATTGCCCGTAACATAATAAATGGGCGCGATACCGGAAATTCCCGATAGCAGCAGTTGAGTTCCGGTCATTGGGACAACATCGTCAAAAATATCGCCTGATAAAGCTATTAAATCAGGATTTGCGTTTTTAATTTTTTCTATTAACCTGGTTTGATCTTTTCCGTGAATTGTACTGTGCAAATCAGAAATTAATACAATTTTAATACTGCTCTGTTCTTCCAACAGGGGCGTTTCTACTCTATAGGTTTTTGTGGATATGGTATTGCATGAAACAATTGCATTAATAAAAATAAACAACAGGAAAAAAGATATTGCACACTGCATTTTTGTTATTTTCATATTTATAGCTTATCGTATATTTCAATTATTGGACAACATGGTGGAAAAATAGCACAAAAAAGTCAAAAAAGGGGAATTTTATAGATCGTCAAATTTATCGCGAATTTTTCACCGTGAAAAGCGCTTAAGTGGTCAGTATGAAGATACGTGTGCGATGAAGGTGCTAGTTGTACCCACTCTTTAAAGACTGGAACTCAGTCATAAAAAGTGCGTACTTATCTACAATCTCCTCGTCCTCCAAAGCGGCAATCCGCTGCTTCAAAGAGTGTTTTATCGCCTTCAGCACATGGAGGTCGGCTGGCATCGCGCTGTGGAGCGCCGATATCTGGTCGTTTATCGTCCGAATCTCGGCTATGTTTTCGGTATGATGCGTTTCCTCCAGCAATTCAGTAAGCGTTTC
>JGI24698J34947_10001022_pt1 | contig 14396 bp, 12 predicted proteins | sample TergutMp193P3_FD_34947 | JGI IMG/M metagenome (IMG submission 34947) | reverse complement strand
GTTGATACAGCGGTCGTAATCGCGCTTGACTTCATAATCGGGGTAGATAAAATTGATAGCCATTACGCCTTGCCTCCGTACAAACACGCGATCACCGGCTGACCGCCCTTCGGCGCCCATACCGTATCAAGGTTCGGCTGTATAATACGGATGGCCGCTTCCTCGCTGGAGATGTACACTGTGTCGTCTTTTTCACCGACGACCATGCTCCGCAGTTTCAAGCGGTCGTTAAGCGCCATCAGTCCGTTTTCAAAACCCACGAGTATCGAAAAGGGGCCGGTGATAAGCTGCGCCGCAAACGCCACCCGCAAAAATTCATGCGTCTCGCGTTCTTCCGGCGGCATACGGGCGATGGTCTGCCAGAACGGGGCGGCGATGACGGAGGCGATTTCGGTATAGGAGAGGCCCTTTTTCCGGTGCAGGTAATCAATGATATAGGTGATAACTTCGGTGTCGGTTTGCAGGGTGCATTTATAGCCGTACATTTCAATCGCGCGGCGGTTTGCGTCGTATGAGGATATTTCGCCGTTGTGAACCACCGAGTAATCAAGCAGCGCAAAGGGATGCGCGCCGCCCCACCAGCCCGGGGTGTTCGTGGGGTAACGGCCGTGGGCGGTAAAGCACCAGCCCTCGTATTCTTCCAGTTTGTAAAACCTTCCCACATCTTCGGGGTAGCCGACCGCCTTAAACACGCCCATATTTTTGCCGCTGGAAAACACATAGGCGCCTTCAATGGTCGTGTTGACGCGGAACACGCATTTGGCGATAAATTCGCGCTCGTCAAGCTGGCTGGATGCCAGTTTGGTCGGCAGGGGTACCACAAAGTACCGCCAGATCAGCGGCTCATCGGTAATTTCCTTGACTTTTCTGGTGGGTATTTTTGAGAGGTTGATAATGTCAAAATGGCGCTCCAGGAATTCTTCGCATTTTTTTTTGACGGACGGCGAATCATAGAATATGTGCAGGGCGTAATAATCCTTGTATTCGGGATAAATCCCGTAAGCCGCAAAGCCGCCGCCCAAACCATTGGAACGGTCGTGCATTACCGCGATGGATTTGATAATGGCATCGCCGCTCATGCGCCTTCCCGACTTGTTAATAATACCCGAAATGGCGCAACCGGATGGTATCCTTACTTGCCCCTCTTGCTGCATAAAAGCTCCTTATTCAATATATCAAAAACGGGGGATTTGGTCAAGGCGCTATTTCCGCAAGTTTCTCTACAATTTCCATATAGTTCATCTGATCGACGTTACTGCGCAGCCAGAGCGCAAGGCCGTCGTCGGCTTCGTATTGAAACGCCTCTATCTCCTTCATAACCGCTTCTATCTCTTCGATGTTATAGCCTTCGCAGCCCTCGCGCAGCCTTAACAGCGCTTCCGCCGGCGGTTTGTCCTTTTTCGGCCTGTCCTGCGGCATGGCTCCTTCCGCGCCAAATATGTCGTCAAGTTTTGCGATGAGTTTCGAGACGGCTTCAATGAGGGCCGGATTATGGGCGGTCACAAAGTCAATGTCCCCCGCCTTGGCGGCATATTCCAGCGCTTCCGCCTGACCCCCCGGCCCTTCGGCGCAAATGCCCCGGCACGAACTTTTTATGCCGTGAACGGTGATGGCGTAGCCGGATATCGTATCTTTATTGACCTCTTTGATGGTTTCAAGAACCAGTTTGGTATTCGCCGCGAACGATTTGAGAATTTGTACAAAGGTTTCCCAATCGCCGTTGAAGCGTTCCAGCCCTTTGTGTATATCCAGTTCGTCAAGTTTGGTGGCAAGCTGCCGCCGGTCGTATCCGGTCCGCCGATCTTTGCCGGAACGCTGGTTATATCCGGCATCAGTTATGGCCTGCTGGTCGGTTAATGTTTTTTCCAGTTCTTCATCCCGCACCCACTGTTGTATAACCGCGTCAAGGCGGACAACATCAATGGGCTTGGAGATAAAGCCGTTAAAACCCTTGCTTAAAAACATCTCTTCGCTGCCCGTCATGGCGTTGGCGGTAAAGGCAATTATGGGAACGGTTTTGGCGTATTCGGTGCCGATCTCTTCGCGGATAATCCGCGTCGCTTCTATGCCGTCCATGCCGGGCATCATGTGATCCATGAAAATCGCGTTGTAGCGGTTTTCTTCACTCCGGACGGCGTCCACGGCCTGCTGTCCGCTGGTCACGCAGTCAATCTGCATACGGTACGGCTTCATCATGCCCTTTGCCACGTCAAGATTGGTCAGCACGTCGTCCACCACCAGTACATGCGCATACGGCAGGCTGGCGCGCGACAGCTTCGGCTTGCGATTGCTCGTGCGGTATTGGAATTTTTTGAGGTTTTTGACCGCGTCCGGCCCAATGACTTCCGCGGCAACGAATTTTTGCGGCAGTTTGACCGTAAAAACGCTGCCCTTGCCGTATTCGCTTTCCACGGAAATAGAGCCGCCCATAACCTCAGCCATCATCTTGGTAATAGACAGCCCCAGGCCGGTTCCCTCAATTTTCCGGTTGGTATTTTTGTCCATCTGGGAGTAGTCGGTAAATAGACTGTTGATATTATCGGGGGAAATACCGATGCCCGTGTCCCTGACCGAAAAAATCAGCCAGATCGTCGCGTTTTCGGATGCGTAATGCGCGTTGAGTTCTATCGTTCCTTCTTTGGTGTACTTAAACGCGTTGGACAGCAGGTTGTTGATGATCTGTTTGATCCGGAGATCGTCTCCAAAAAGACTCTTGGGGATGTTTTCATCGACATTGAGGATGAAATTGATGGGTTTTTCCCCCTTACGCACGATGTTTTGGGAAACAGTGTCGCTTATCATGGAGGCAATATCGTACACAACCGGCACCAGTTCAAATTTACCCGCTTCTATTTTGGAAATATCGAGAATATCGTTCACCAGATAGAGGAGGGAAGTCCCGGCATTGCTGATTTTTTCAACATTTTCGCGGGCTTCATCGCTTAAACCGCCGGTTTCAAGGGTCAGCTCGGACAGGCCGATGACCGCGTTGAGCGGGGTGCGCATTTCATGGCTCATGCGGGCGAAGAATTTGCTTTTCTCCTCGGTGGCGGCCATAGCGGCGTGAACCTGCACAATCTCGGTAACATCGTCCGAACTGCCAAAAACGCCGAGAATATTGCCGCTGCCGTCATACACCGGCGTTGTGTGCGAATGGAATATTCTGCCGTCTATTTCACTTTCCCAGTCCTGCGGGCCTTCGAGTATGGTTTTTTCCACATTGGCGATAATATCAACGTGTTTATAGGTTTGCCGCGCGACGTCGATATTTTTCCCGATGAGGGTCTGCGGCTCAATGCTCATGGTCTTTAAATACTGCCCGTTGAATGAAGTGATAATGCCGTCATAGTCAACGCCCCAGATAATCCCCTTGTAGTTATTGACGACCGCTTCCATCTGGGCAAGGGTAGTCCACAGATTGCGCTCAGCCTGCTCCATGGCGCGGATTTGGTTGACGATTTGTATTTGATGCAGAACCCTTAACTGGACAATCATGGTGTTGATAGGCTTATGGATAAAATCCGCCACATCGAGGGCCAGGCCTTTTGCCTCAATTTCGGCGTCGTCAAGCCCGGTAATGAAAATGACCGGTATTTTCCGCGTTTCTTTTGACGCTTTGAGCGCCGCAAGAACCTCATACCCGTTCATACCCTGCGGCATGACAATATCCAGCAAAATGAGGTCCGGCGAAAAATTATGGGCCATTTCGACCGCGAGGGCGCCGTCATTGGCCTTGTAAACGATATAATCCAGGCTGAGAATAGCGCTTAGAACTTCAAGGTTTATCATTTCGTCATCAACGACAAGTACACTGTTTTTCTTAAAATCATCCATTTTCTACCTCATATAACACCAATACCGTACCTATGTCAATATAATAATGTTCCTTGACAATTTATATTATAGAATATATAATATAATATGAAGGGAGGTAGCCTATGGTTGACAAGAAAATGGTATTGGCAATTGACGACAATGTACAGCAGCTCAGTGAGTTTAAGAGTATGCTGGTCCCCAAATACGACCTGCGGGTTGTAAAGTCGGCATCTGAAGCCATTGGTTTTCTTAATAAAAACAAGGCGGATGTCATTCTCCTGGATATCGAAATGCCCAATATTTCCGGTTTTGATTTCCTTGCGGATATCAGAAAGATACCCAGCTATATCATCGTGCCCATAATCATTGTGAGCGGGAATTCAGGGCGGGATTTTCTTGCCAAGGCGCGCAATTCCAGCGCGGCCAGTGTCTTAACCAAGCCGGTACAGCCGCAAATGCTGATTAATGCCATAGAGGAAGCCTTGGCCGCGGTAGATTAAGGTCTTAAAAAGGGAAAATTATGGAAAAGACAGGTAAACTTTCACACGTCATAGAAATTGACGAGGAAAAATGCATCAACTGTTATGCGTGCATTACCGAATGTCCCGTCAAGTATTGTATGGACGCTTCCGGGGAAAAACTGACGGTTAACCACGACCTGTGTATAGGCTGCGGGCATTGCATCGCCGTCTGCCATCACGAAGCCCGAAAACCCATAGACGATACCGGGCGTTTTCTGGAGGACGCCAAGCGCGGGGAAAAAATGGTCGCCGTTGTCGCCCCCGCCGTCGCTTCGGTTTTTCCCGGGAATTACCTCAAGCTGAACGGTTACCTTCAATCCCTGGGGGTTACGGCGTCGTTCGACGTCAGCTACGGCGCGGAACTGACCGTCATTTCCTATCTGGACTATATCAAGAAAGCAAATCCCCGCATGGTGATTGCCCAGCCCTGCCCGGCGATTGTCAGTTTTATCGAAATTTACCATCCCGAACTGCTGCCCTATCTGGCCCCGGCGGACAGCCCCATGCTCCACAGTATCAAAATGATCAAGGAATACTATCCCGAATACCGGGATCACAAAGTGGCGGTCATCTCCCCCTGTCTGGCGAAGAAACGGGAATTTGTCGAAACCGGATTTGGCGATTACAACGTTACCATGCTCGGCCTGAAAAAAGCCCTTGAACATGAGGGGGTTGATCTTTCAAAATTCGATGCCGTGGGTTATACCGGCGCGGCGGCGGAACGGGCGGTCACCTTTTCCTCTCCCGGCGGTCTCTTAAATACCGCTGAACGTTTTGTGCCGGGAATTGGGAGAAACACCCGCAAAATTGAAGGAACCCATACCATCTACCATTACCTGAAAAGCATCTCCGAACTGCTGGGCAAGCCTGATATTGAGTTCCCCCTGCTCATCGACTGCCTGAACTGCGAAGTGGGCTGCAACGGCGGCCCGGGAACGGGGAACAACCATAAATACACGGACGAACTTGAAAGCCCGATCCGCAAACGCAGCGCCGAGTTGGAGAAAAAGCTTAACCCCCAAAAACAGGAAAAGTTGTACAAAAAATACCATGCAAGCCTCAACCGTTACTGGAAGCCGGGTTTGTATGACCGCAAATATTATGACCTTTCGGGGAATTTCACCCTGAAACATCCCAACGAAAATGAGCTAAAACTTATTTTCGAACTTATGAAGAAAACCAGCAAGGCGGATATATATGACTGCACCTGCTGCGGTTACGGATCATGCGAGTCAATGGCAACGGCGATTTTCAACAAGCTGAACAAACCGGACAATTGCGCCCATTACAACTTTGCGCTGCTCGGCGATGAGCGCAAAACCACCATTTATATCAATCAGCGGTTAAAGGTGCACATCAACCGCGCTATGGACATCATCGAAAGTATCAACAACCTCGTTGAAAAACTGAATAACAGCATCAACATACAATCGGAATCGGTAGGAAACTCATCATCGGTTACGGGAGAGCTGGTGCAGTCCCTGAAGAACACGTCCGAATTTTCAAAGCAAAAACGTGAAGACGTATCGGAACTGCTGGGCAACGCGACCAGAAGCCAGGAGGCCATGAAGGAGACCATTCAGGCGGTTCAAAGCATCGCCCAGTCTATCGACGGGATAGGAGCGGCAATCAAGATCATCAGCGTTATTGCGGCTAACACCAACCTCCTTTCCATGAATGCCGCGATAGAGGCCGCCCATGCCGGAGACGCGGGCAGGGGCTTTGCCGTCGTTGCCGATGAAATCCGCCGCCTTTCGGAAACCACGCGGCAAAATTCGCAGAGTATCGCGCAAACCCTGTCGAGTATCATTCAGGGAATCACCACCACTTCCAAGCGCACCACCGACGCGGGCAGCATCATCGACAGCATGTCCAAAGAGATCAACAGCTTTGCTTCCGCCATGACCGAACTGATTGATACCTTTACCGGGCTGTCGTCGAAGAGCTCAAATATAACCAATTCGCTGGATGTCCTGAAGGAACACAGCTCAACCGTTAAGACGGACTATGAAGAAATGCTGACTTTAACGGATAAGATCAGATACGACATCAACTTCCTGGCGGCTATGTCGGCGGATATCGGCCACGCGATCGAGGACAAAGACAAGGAAATCATTGCCCGGCTCATCGCCCTTGAGAAGAAAGAAGAAGAGGCCAGAGGAAAGCAATAGCCTTACCTCAAACTGCAGGTTTCCTCAAGGCCCAGCATAATGTTCATATTCTGAATTGCCGCGCCGGACGCCCCTTTTCCCAAATTATCCAGCCGCGAAACGGCCAAAATCTGGTTTTCATCGCCAAAAACCATAATCTCGATATTATTGGTATGGTTGCAGGCCTCTGCGTTCAGGTAACCCCACTCAAACTGCTCCTGCACATTAAACGGGAGTGTTTTGACGAACGGTTGATCGCGGTAATAATCGGCGTAAAACCGGTTGATTTCAGCCGCCGGCGCTTTTTTGCTCAACAGGCCGGTATGCAGCGGTATGGCGACGGTCATCCCCCTGAAGTAATTGCCGATGATGGGCGTAAACAGGGGAGGGCGCAACAGGCCGGAATGTTTTTGCATTTCAGGGAGATGTTTGTGCCGCAGCGCCAGCGCGTAAAAACAGGGGCTGGCTAATTTGGGCTGGTTTTCCGCCGATTCAAATGTTTCGATGAGCCGCTTGCCGCCGCCTGAGTAACCGGTAATGGCATGGCATGATACCGGATAATCCGCCGGGACAAACCCCTCTTTGACCAGCGGGTACATCAGCATCGTGAAGCCGGTCGCGTAGCACCCCGGATTGGACACCCGTTTTGAGCCGGCAATATTTGCGCGGTGTTGTGCGCTCAATTCGGGGATTCCGTAGGTCCAGTCGTCGTCAGTCCGGTGCGCCGTACTGGGGTCGATAACGCGCGTTGAGGGGTTGGTGATTAACGCGGCGGATTCTTTGGCGGCGTTGTCAGGGAGGCACAAAAAAACGATATCGGCCTGATTAAGTAATTTAGCGCGTTCGCCGGTATCTTTCCGGTGCGCGCCGTCAATCCTGAGAATCTCGACATCGTTGCGCTGTAACAACCGTTCATGTATCTCAAGACCCGTCGTGCCTTCCTGACCATCGACAAACACGGTGTACTTTGACATCTTAAACCGCCGCCCGGTAGGAGCCCAGAAAGTAAAAATCTTTCGTTTTTTTCTTTAATTCTTCGATAGCCTCGTCAAAAACCGCCGCTGAATCGGGGATGCTGACATCAACATAAAAAAGATATTCCCAGGGCTTGCCCTGAATGGGCCGCGACTCCAGCTTGGACAGGTTGATGCCCCGCTCGCTCAAAATGGACAGGCAGGCGAACAGACTGCCGGGCTCATCGGAAACGGAAAACACCAGCGACGCTTTGTTGGCCTTGCCCGAACCGAGGCTGGGCGGAACCGGGGCACGGTCTCCCACGCGGCGGGAGATGATCGCAAAGCGCGTGTAGTTGAGGGGGTTGGTTTCTATTCCCTCTTTGAGCACTTTCAGTCCGTGGGCGCGTGCGGCGGATTCACCGGCAATGGCGGCGACTTTCATCGCCCCTTCGCGCACAATCGAAGCGACCGCGGCGGCGGTGTTGTTGTACGGCTCCAGCGTCCAGTCCGCATGTTTATCGAGAAATTCCTTGCACTGCGCAAAGCCCTGCGGATGGCTGCGCACGATGCGGATGGAATCGATGGTAGTGCGCTCATCGGCGATCAGGCAGTGCACAATGCGCAGCTTCAACTCGCCCACCATGGCGATATCGGGGTAGCGCAGAAAGAGGTCGTAATTTTCGTGGATGGAGCCGGTCAGGCTGTTCTCCACCGGAATCACGCCGGCGCAGGCGGACCCGTCCAGCACCGCGTTGAACACTTCCTTAAAGCCGCCGGTCTGTACCCGCTGGGCGTCCTCGCCAAAAGCGCGCATCAGGGCCTGTTCCGCATAGGCGCCGCTTTCACCGGCAAAGGCGGCGGGCAGCGACGAAAACAATTCGCTCGATATGGACTCGTGCACCGAAGCGGCATAATCGTCCGTCTCAATATTCTGCACGCGCGGGGTGCGCAGCAGTTCCTTCCCCACCACCGGCGCCAGGGCTTCGATGTCGCGCATCAGTTTTTCAAACTGCTCGGGGTAGAGGGACTGCGGGCCATCGGAGAGGGCATCGTCGGGATGGGGGTGCACTTCCACGGTCAGGCCGTCCGCCCCCGCGGCAATGGCGGCAAGCCCCGCGGGGCTAACCTTCGCGCGGATACCCACCGCATGGCTCGGATCGACAATTACCGGCAAATGGGAAAGTTCTTTAATAACGGGGATGGCGGATATATCCAGCGTGTTGCGGGTATACGTTTCAAAAGTGCGGATGCCCCGTTCGCAGAAGACGACATCTTTTGTCCCCGACGCCAACAGGTACTCCGCCGCCATCAGCCATTCTTCAATAGTCGCCGAGGGGCCGCGCTTTAACAGCACCGGCTTTCCCAGCGAGCCGACTTTTTTCAACAGTTCAAAATTCTGCATATTGCGCGCGCCGATTTGATACATATCGGTTAAATCTTTCATCTGGACGGCGAACTCAGTCGAAACCACCTCAGTCACAATGGGCATACCGTTCGCCTCGCCGGCGGCCTTCATAAACTCCAGCCCCTCCATGCCCAGGCCCTGAAAGGCATAGGGGCTGGTACGCGGTTTGTACGCGCCGCCCCGCAGCATCACCGCCCCGGATTCGCGCACACGAGCGGCAGTCTCCATTATCTGCTCTTTGCTCTCAACCGCACAGGGCCCGGCAATCACCGTAATCCGCGAGCCGCCAATTTTGACGTTGCCCACGGAAACAATCGTATCTTCGGCCTTGGTTTCGCGGGACGCCAACTCGTAGGGTTTGGACGTTGCCGCCACCCGCTCAACCCCGGGGAGCAGCGCCAGTTCCCGCAGGTCGGCAAACCCCTTGCCCGCAGCGCCCAAAATAGCGTCGTCGCCCAGATTCTGCTCGCGGACGCTGAATCCGCGATCCTTGAGGTATATGCGCAGCATTTCTTTGTCATGATTCGAAATAGTTTTTGATAGCACCACAATCATTGGGATATTCCTGCTGGTATCATACCGGTATTTTCCGGTTTGGAAAAGCCCCTTGACCTATTCTTGACACTATGCTATAATTCATACTAAACATACAGATATAGTAGGTATAACATGGCAGTTGATTACAAAGCGCTCAAAAACGGCGGGTTTATGCGGCAGGTGCAGAAAAATAATTTTTCCCTGCGCTTGAAAGTAGTGGGAGGCAACCTCACGGCAGACCAATTAGCGGTCATTGCCGCGATCAGCACCAAATATGGAGACGGGCATATTCACCTGACGTCCCGGCAGGGGGTGGAGATTCCCTTTATCAAACTGGCGGATGTCGACGCGGTCAAGGCGGAACTGGAAGCGGGCGGGGTAAACACCGGCGTCTGCGGCCCGCGGGTGCGCACCGTTACCGCCTGTCAGGGCAGCGCAATATGTCCGTCCGGCTGTATCGACACCTACCCGCTGGCGCAGGAAATCTCCGGGCGCTACTTTGGGCGCGAACTGCCGCACAAGTTCAAGTTTGGCGTCACCGGCTGCATGAACAACTGCCTGAAAGCCGAGGAAAATGATGTCGGCGTCAAAGGCGGGTACATCGTAATATGGTTCAAAGATATTTGCACCCTGTGCGGCGTGTGCGTCAAAGCCTGCCGCGAAAACGCAATCACCCAAACCGCGCACGAGATAGTGCTGGACGAATCAAAATGCAATAACTGCGGGCGCTGCGTCAAATCCTGTCCCGTTGACGCGTGGAAAGGCGCGACCGGATACATCCTCTCGTTTGGCGGCACATTCGGCAATTGCATCGCCCGGGGTGAACAATTTTTGCCGGTTATCCGTGATACGCAGACCCTGCTGCGCGTGGCGGACGCGGCGCTGGATTTTTTTGACCAGCACGGAAAACCCGGCGAACGTTTCCGCGTCGCCATTGATCGAAGCGGCTGGGATACCTTCAAAAAAGCAATGGAGGCGGCTTATCATGGCTGATTTTACCGTCAACGAAACCGTGGACATCACCGATGTCGTGTGTCCGGTAACCTTTGTCAAGGCGAAGGTCGCGCTGGAGGAACTGGACGACGGGCAGATTCTCTGCATCCGCCTGAACGACGGCGAGCCGGTGCAAAACGTGCCGCGCAGTATCAAGGAAGAGGGACACCGCATTTTGAAACTTGCCGATAACGGCGATGGAACCTATAATTTGATTGTGCAAAAAGTATTAGAAGAATAAAAACCACGGAGTACACGGAGTTTCACGGAGGAAAATGCGCCTTCGTATCAGAAACTCCGTGTACTCCGTGGTAAATAATTAAGGAGGTAACCATGAAATTAACCGTATCAGGAGACCACAAAGAATACGCGGACGGATTAACGGTAGCGCAGTTAATTGAGTTGGAAAAAGTTGAAACGCCCGAATATGTAACCGTGTCGATTAACGATGAATTCATCCGCAGCGGCACTTTTACCGAAACCGTACTCCATGACGGCGACAGCATCGAGTTCCTCTACTTCATGGGGGGAGGGGAGGGGGGGGTATCATGGCCTTCACCAACGAACAGTTAAACCGCTATTCGCGCCACATCATACTGTCCGAGGTGGGCGTGAAGGGGCAGAAAAAGCTCATGGACGCCAAAGTGCTGATTGTCGGCGCGGGCGGTCTCGGCGCGCCTGCCGCGTTGTACCTGGCGGCCGCCGGTGTCGGCACGATTGGCATTGCCGACGCGGACGAAGTCGACCTGTCCAACTTACAGCGGCAGGTGATTCACACCACCCCCGACGTCGGCAAGGCAAAGGTGCTGTCGGCGCAGGAAACCATGCAGGCGATCAACCCCGAAGTTACGGTTAACACCCACCGCCTGTTTGTAAACGCGGACAACATCATGGAACTGGTCGCCGGTTATGACTTTATCATTGACGGCACGGACAATTTTCCGGCAAAGTTTTTGATTAACGACGCCTGTGTGCTGTCAAAAAAACCTTTTTCCCACGCGGGTATCATCCGTTTTAAGGGACAGTTGATGACCTATGTTCCGGGGCAGGGGCCGTGCTACCGCTGCGTATTCCGCGAACCGCCGCCGCCTGAAGCCGTGCCGACGTGCCGGCAGGCGGGCGTTATCGGGGCGATTGGCGGCGTCATCGGCTCTCTGCAGGCGATGGAAACGGTCAAGTACATCATCGGCAAGGGCGATCTCTTAACGGGGTATCTGCTTACCTATGACGCGCTGAAGATGGATTTCCGCAAAATTAAACTGCCGCAGGTAAAAAACTGCGCCGTGTGCGGCGAACATCCCACTATTTTAGAGCCCTTTGACTACGAGCAGGCGGCGTGCGATCTATGATAACCGTCAAAATGAAACAGGCGGATTATGAGGCCATCGTTGCCCATGCCCGCGCCGGTCTGCCCAATGAAGCGTGCGGGTTAATCGCGGGGAATATTGTTAATGATATTAAAACAATTGACAAAATTTATTTGCTATCAAACCCCGACAACAGCCCGGAGCATTTTTCCATCGACCCCCAAGAACAGCTTGCGGCGGTTAAGGATATGCGCGCCCGGGGGTTTTCCCCGCTGGGCAACTTTCATTCCCATCCGTCCACGCCGGCACGGCCCTCTGAAGAAGATATCCGGCTCTCCTATGATCCCAAAGCGAGCTATCTCATCGTGTCGCTGGCGGAAGAAACGCCGGTACTCAAGGCGTTTGGCGTAATAGGCGGCGAAGTTACGCCGCAGACGCTGGAGATCGTTTGAAATTAATCATGACCGGGCTCGATCACCGGCGTTCAAGTCTTGAGATACGGGAAAAGTTTGCGCTAACCGCCGAAAAGGCGCAGCGCGCGCTCGCTGATGTTAAGGGCAGCGGTATCGGCGGATGCGTGATTGTCAGTACCTGCAACCGGACGGAACTATACGCTTCGGTTGCGGATGACGTTGATTTTTCGCCATCACGCGCATTGTGCCATGCCCTCGGCCTGGACTGTACCGCATATCAGGCTTACCTGACGGAAAGAACCGGAGAATGCGTCATGGAACATCTGTGCCGCGTCGCCTCCGGCCTTGACTCGCAGATCACGGGCGACGATCAGATAATCACCCAGGTACGCGAGGCGCTGGAATTATCCCGCGGGCAAAACTGCGCGGATAGTTTTATGGAGGCCATGTTCAACCGGTCAATTCATGCGGCGAAAGTTATCAAGACGAATGTGCTGTCCGGCTCACTGGGGGCAAGTTCCGTGCCGCAAAAAACCGTGGAAAAGTTAAGCGAGAGGGGTGCGCTCTCCGGACAAAACGCGCTCGTTATCGGCAGCGGGAAAATCGGGCGGCTGGTCGCACAGCGGTTGATCCGTGAGAACGTGCGCGTAACCATTACCCTGCGCTCGCATAACAAGGAAACAAAAAGCGCTGCAATCCCCCCCCAGGCGGACACGATAAGTTACGACAAACGCTACTATGCGGTTGAACATGCCGATATGGTGATCAGCGCGACCGCCAGCCCGCATCTGACGCTGCTGCACCGTGAAATGGCCGCGCTCAAAAAACTGCCCCGTATTATTATCGATTTAGCCGTCCCCCGTGACGTGGAGCCTTCCATAAAAAGCCTGCCCGGCGTTACCTTGTTGACCATCGACGATATATCCGGCGAGGCGCGCCTCCCGCCCGAAAGCGTGGTGATGATAGAGCACATCATCGCCGAACATATCGAAAAGTACCGCCAATGGGCCCAATTTAAGGGAAAAAACGGCTAAAATCCTACTTGCGTATATTCCCAACCGGTGATACTATAGTTATGGAGATACCTATGAAGAACAAGAAGCTGGTTTTCGGAATTTTGTTGTTGTCGGCGTTTGCTTTTATGGCGTGCGCCCAGAAGTATGATGATGAGAAGGATTTTGAGGTTGAACCCATTGAAGGCAGTGAGACGGTAAAAATTACCGGCTACGCGGGGGAAAAACAGGAGATCCGTATCCCTCCCAAAATAGAGAAAAAGCCGGTTGTCGAGATAGGGGAAGAGGCGTTTGCTGAAAAACAGCTCACCAGCGCGGTCATACCCCATAGTGTGACGATTATTGGGCCCGGGGCATTTGCGAAAAATCAACTGACCGGCGTTGTCATTCCCGACAGCGTGACGGTTATTGGGGATTATGCATTTACGGAAAACCAGCTGACCGGTATTGCCATTCCCGACAGCGTGACGGCTATTGGGGATTATGCGTTTGCGGAAAACCAGCTGATCAGCGCTGCTACAGGTGGCGGCGTGACCGCTATCGGGGTGAAAGCGTTTACCAATAATCAGTTGACCACGGTTACCATCGGCAAAAATGTGGCGAGTATTGAGGAAGAGGCATTTAGTAATAATAAACTGAACAGCGTTACCATTCCCAACAACGTGACTACGGTGGGAGAGAAGGCGTTTAGTAATAACCAACTGACCAAAGTTACGCTGGGGAACAGCGTGACGAGTATTGGAATCAGGGCGTTTGAGAAAAACCAATTGACCGCGGTGGTTATTCCCGATAGCGTAACCAGTATCCGGGGCAGGGCGTTTGCGGAAAATCAACTGACCAGTGTTACGATGGGGAGCGGCGTGACGAGTATTGGAGACGATGCGTTTAGCAGCAATAAACTGACCGGCGTCGTCATTCCCCATAGCGTGACGAGTCTGGGGGAACACGCATTTGGCAGCAACCAACTGGCCACGCTTACGATTGGCAATGGCTTAACAACGATACGGTATGCCGCGTTTACCAAAAACAAACTGACCAGTGTTACCATTGGCAATAAGGTAACTACTATCGGGGAAGATGCGTTTGCCGATAACCAGCTGACCGATGTGGTGATTCCCGACAGCGTGACGAGTATCGGGGATTATGCGTTTAGCAATAATCAGCTGGCCAGCGTTACCATAGGGAGCGGCGTGACGGAAATCAAGTATGCCGCGTTTGCCGATAACCAACTGACGAGCATAACCATCGGTGCGGATGTTTCAGTGTGGACTTCCGCTTTTGATAA
>JGI24698J34947_10001021_pt1 | contig 14397 bp, 11 predicted proteins | sample TergutMp193P3_FD_34947 | JGI IMG/M metagenome (IMG submission 34947) | reverse complement strand
ACGGGAAACATGAAAATTTCTGTGTTGAACGCGCGTGAAAGTTCGGCGGCTTTTTTATCGGCATCGCTTTTTGTGGCAGGGCGCGGCGTAACGGGGTTCCAAGTAATTCCAATCGGCGTTTTCAGTCCTGCTTTGCGGTGTTCCTTAACAGCGATGCCGTGCGCCATGTTCACATGGTGAACCGCTGCAAGCGCCTTTTGCAGATCGCGGTGTCCGGGCGCGTGCGCGCCGTAAAGGTAGCCAAGATACGCGACACAGTAAGGCTCGTTAATGGTTATCCACATATCAACCACATCGCCCAGCTCTTTGTAGCAAACCTTAACAAATTCCTCAAACGCGCCCAAAACTGAACGGCCGGCCCAGCCGCCCGCGTCTTCAAGAGGCTGAGGCAGGTCCCAATGGTAAATAGTTGCGCAGGTGTGAATATCGTTTTTGTGCAATTCTTCGCAGAGCTTGCGGTAATAGGCAATTCCTTCGGGGTTTACCTTGCCGGTTCCGGCCGGGATGATTCGCGGCCAAGCAATGGAAAAGCGATAGCTCTTAAGGCCGAGTTCCGCCATGAGCGCGATATCTTCCGCGTAGCGGTGATACTGGTCGCAGGCGACGTCTCCGTTTTCCCCGGCATAAACTGCGCCCGGCTTGCGGGCAAAGGTGTCCCAGATACATTCGCCCCGGCCGCCTTCACGCGACGCGCCTTCAACCTGATAGCTGGCTGTTGATGAGCCCCAAAGAAAATCGGCCGGAAAATCAAGTTTTTCCATAAATATGCCCCCAAAATTCAAACTTGACAAATTTCATCTTTATTTATACCATAGTATATGATGAAAAAGTTGGGCTCATCAAGCTATTTCCAGCGTTCGTGGATGCTCTATGTAATGTTGGTTCTTCCAATGCTGTTCTTTTTTATTTTCCGTTACATTCCCATGACGAACATTGCAATCGCTTTTAAGAATTACAGTATATTCCAAAAGGGTGTCTGGGTTTTCCCGACTGCTCCGTGCCCTGAAAGCGGCCATTTACCGAGTTGCGGCCACTGGGTTGGTTTCCAATGGTTTGAAAGGGCCTTCGCCTCGGCCGGTTTCTGGAACGCACTGAGAAACACCCTGATGCTCAATTTTCTGGATCTGGTGATAGGTTTTCCTGCTCCTATCATTCTGGCGCTTATTCTGAACGAACTTGTTTTCAAAAAATACAAAAAACTTACGCAGACTATCATTTATCTTCCCCACTTTTTGTCGTGGATTATCGTTTCCAGCATTGCCACAAGACTGCTCGCGCCAAGTAACGGCGTTGTCAATGTGTTTTTGGTGGAAACTTTTAAAATTGGGCCTATCGATTTCCTTATGAACAAGGGCAAATGGGTAGCGACATACATACTTTTTGGAGTATGGAAAGAAATGGGCTGGGGAACAATTATTTATCTGGCCGCGATAACTGGAATCAATCCCGAGCTGTACGAAGCCGCGGAAGTTGACGGCGCGGGGCGGTGGAGAAAACTCTGGAACGTTACCCTGCCGGGAATAAAACCAACTATTGTTGTTTTGTTGATAATGAGCATAGGGCGCATACTTGGAAGCGAATTTGATCGTCCCTATACCATGGCAAACAGCGTAGTAAGAGACGTAGCGGACGTAATTGCGACTCTTGTTTACCGTCAAGGTATCTTGTCTTTCCAATTTTCTTTAACGGCCGCAATAGGCGTTTTCCAGTCTGTTATCTGCGTAATATTCCTTGTCGGGGCAAACGCTATGGCCAAGAAATTCGGCGAACGCGGCATCTGGTAGGAGTGGTAATATGAACATTAAATCAACAGGAACAAGAGTAGGAGACTATATAATCGCATTGGCTTGCCTCCTTGTAATAATGCTGTGCGTTCTGCCGATGTTGAATCTTCTTGCCCAATCCTTAAGCAGTTCGCAGGCTGTTATCAACGGCAGGGTAAGCTTCCTGCCTGTTATCCATCACACCGAACAAATAACAGAGGAGCAGTCTTCATCGCAAGTTGACGCGTATCAAGCGGAAGACGCCGAACCTTACGCCTATGAATACTCTAACGATTACTCCAACGATTATTCTTACGAGTACACTGATGATTATAATTATGATTATAGTTATGATGAATCGTACTCCTATCAGGACAATCTGTTCTCTGATTATTCCGATTATGGTTCTGATTTTTCTTATCAGTACTATGATAAAGACGACGAAAGAGTCAAGAATATTTATAAACACGGGATAACAATGGAATCCTACAAGTACGTGTTCCTTGACAAGGCTTTTACCCGTTCAATGTGGTGGACGGCAATCCTTACAGTTATCTGTACTATTGTCTCTCTTTCGATGACGGTCCTTTGCGCCTATCCTCTTACTTATGACTGGCTTAAGGGCAAGGTTCTAATCAACACTTTGATAATTTTCACCATGTATTTCAGCGCCGGAACCATACCAAACTATATTTTGATGAAACAGCTTGGACTGCTCGAAAATCCTCTCGTTCTTATTATCCCGAATTGTCTTTCGGTATTCAATGTAATAATTCTGCGCAGTTTCTTTTTTGGAATTCCCGACAGCCTGCGCGAGTCCGCGGAAATAGACGGGGCAAATCCCTTTACAGTATTGGTAAAGATTTACCTTCCTCTTTCGATGCCTGTTCTTGCGACGCTCGCCCTGTTTTACGCGGTCGGCCGCTGGAACGGATTTTCCGACGCTCTGTTATACCTGAAGAAAGCGACGGAATGGTTCCCGATACAGCTTAAACTCTGGCAGCTTATTCAAAACATGACATCCATCGACGTTAGCACCGTGGAAATGGTTTCGGGCAATGTGCCCCGCGCGTCTGACGCGATTAAAGCGGCGGCTATAATGTTCGCTACCGTGCCTATCCTTGTTATTTATCCCTGGTTACAGCGCTACTTTATTGCCGGCGTTACAATCGGCGCGGTAAAAGGCTGATGTAGAAAACACATTAAAGAGTTGTTTCTTTAATGTTTTCTAAAATATTTTATTTGGAGGAATGTATGAAAAAACTTTTATTGGCGCTTGTCATTCTGCTGACAGCTTCAACAATGGTCTTTGCGTTGGGAGGCTCGGAGCAGTCCCAGACAGGCGCGGCTCTTACCCCGACGGGAAAACTTACCGTTGAGGTATTTGATCGCGGCACGGACGGCGGAAAATCCCTTGCGCACGACAACGCATGGACCAATTGGATTAAACAGAAAGTAAAAGCGGATCTTAACATTGATGTTACATTTGTGCCTGTAGGCCGCTGGTCGGAAAACACCGACATAGTAAACCTTATGGCAGCCGGGGCCGGAAGCGCTCCCGATCTTTGCTACACTTACGGCGGCGGCATGGTCGAGGCATTCCGCGATCAGGGCGGCGTTACGAACTTAGCCCCCTATATCGACGCTTATCTGCCCGACTTAAAAACACTGCTCGGCAGTGACCCGGCGTATCCCGGCAAGGACTTTATCCGCAGAAACACAGACCCGCAGACCGGAGCTATTTACTCAATACCCAGCTACCGCGTCGCCATTGCGCAGAGAAATGTCTTTATCCGCAAGGACTGGCTGGATAAATTAGGGCTTCCCGTTCCCAAGAACATCAATGAATTTTATGAAGCGCTGAAAGCTTTCCGCGACAAAGACCCGGGCGGCGTAGGCGCGAACAGAGTTGTTCCTTTTGGACAGAACAGCGATGTCCGCTGGGGACTTGCAAACCTTATACACCATTATATCAACCCAAAACTGAGCGATAAGGATCGCTGGATTTACAACATCGCGGATCGTTATATCTATATGCCCGGATACAAAGAAGGCGTACGCCTGATGAACAAGTGGTACAACGAAGGCCTCATTTTCCGTGATTTCCCGCTGATGGTTACCGCCGACGATTTTTACAATCAAATAAAGAGCGGCGTTGTCGGCGCTTTCTGCCAGAACTGGGATATGCCCTACAGGACGGACTACAAGCTTCTTGAAGACCTCCGTAAAAATGTTCCCGGCGCGGATTATATCCCTGTGGACATCGTTCAAAACAAAGACATGATGGATAAAGTGGGCTTGCAAATTTTCATTCCGTCTTTCTCGCCGAACAAAGACTCCGCCCTTAAATATCTTAACTGGCTTGCAAAACCGGAAAACTATCGCTTCCTTCAGCTTGGACGCGAAGGCGTAAACCATCAAATGGTAAACGGCGTCCCCAGAACAATCGCTACACGCGCCGGAGACCCCTGGATTCAAAATTCCCCCAACAACATCGACTACACAATGCCGATGAACGGCGTAGAAATGGGAAGCCCGGAACTTAATGCGCGCGTTTTAGGCTTAAGCTACGGAACTATCCCGCCTGAAGTTATCGCGAACGCCTTTGTTGTTTCTACCACCAACGCCCGTTCCGCGGCGGTGTATCAGGCTACTACAAAGGTAAATCAATACAACCAAGACTTGCAGGAAAAAACCGACGACCTTCTTGCCCAAGCAATTACCGCCAAACCTGCGGACTTTAACCGCGTTTGGGACAACGGCATAAAAGACTGGCTGAGGGCAGGAGGACAGGAAGTTTTCAACGAAAGACGCTCTCTTTACAAGTAGTGCTCCATGAAACGGCGCGAACCTTAAAACAGCGCCTAAAAAAAAAGCCTGACCGTTTTGGTCAGGCTTTTTTATTTAACGGCAGATCAACTATTCTGACTTATAATCTCCGTTGTGGAAAACAATCGCTGAAACTTCAATGAACTTAACGTTTGCGTTGGAGTTCTGGAAAAGAATTCCGCCGGGAGCTCTGGTATACCTTATTCTTGAGCCCCTGTCTTTTGAAGAAACGCCGGAATAGCCGCCCACGTTATATTCCTTTAACGGAACATTTTTGTAAGAACCTTCCGCTCCGCCGCCTCTGATGTTCGCGGAATCGTTGATATCTTCTATTACGGATACCATCGCCTGGCCGTCGCCCTGAGCGATTTCTTCACCCTTGTCGTTAAAATACTTGGCCCTGATGGTTATGCGCTGATATTGTGTAACGTCAACGGGGAATTCAGGCAATACAATAAACAAGTCGTCATAATTTTGTGTAAAAGGCGCCGTATTCCTTATGCCTGGTACGGGCGTACCTACTACATTGGTTTTTTTATCCAGAGGCGCAACTTTCAAGGTTTTAAGATCAACAACATAAGGCGCCGCTCCGGCGTCGGTGCTGGCCGCCGCCGCGCCTTTTTTGTCTTTTTTTGCGCGTGCTTGCGCATCCGCATCCGGTCCCCATGCAAGGGCCGCAATCGCAAAAATTGCGAAAATAATTCCAATTTTCTTCATAGAATCTCCTCCTGAAATGGTTTACTTTCGGAAAATACATTTTCCGTGATTCTTATTATACATTCATTATTTGAAGAAAGTCAAGAAAAATTTTGCCGTTTTTAAAATACCTGTTCCAGCACATAAAAGACGCTTTTATCCGTCCCAAAGATGATTCTTTTGCCGGCTATAACCGGGGCGGATAGCAGGGAGCCTTCGGTCTCCATTTGCCAGAGGAGCTTTCCGTCCCCGGCGGACACGCAAACCAGCCGGGAAGGGGCGCTTTCTCCCTCAAGAAGGCCGAAATATACCCTGCCCGAGGCAATTGTAGGGGCGGAACATATTGGCGCGTCAAAAACGTGTTCCCAGCGCAGAACGCCTGTTTTGGCGTCAAAGGCGCGAGCCGCCGCATCGCCGCCCGCAAAAATTACCATGTTTTTCCATACCGTCGGGGCCATAAAGTCCAGCAGTTCCGTATTCCGCCAAAAAAGATGCCATTTCTTTTCAAAATCCTCGCTGAAATAGTCTTCGGTGCGCGCGCCAAAATTCATGTTTTTAAAGGTTGACTCGCGTCTTTGCTCCCATACCCTTTTTCCTGTATAGCGGTTATAGGCGTAGAAACCCATTGTCATTACATCCGCCGTTCCAAAGTACAACAAATCCCCCCGAACCGCGGAAAAGGAATACCATATTGCGTCAAATTCCTGAAAGGGCAGATGCCATAAAAATTCCCTTTTATTGATATCATAGGGCCCGATCAAATGAGGGACAGGGCCGGTAGCGAAGTACATTACGTCATCCGCCATGAGAAAGGTATAGTGATACCAGCTTGGATTAACAAGGCGGAATTGTTCTTCCCCCTGCGGTGAAAGAAAATAAATCGCGTCCGCGTCTCCGACAAAAATAATGTAGTCCCCGTAGCGCTGAACCTGCGAATTGATCTGGCTTTCAACGGGAAAGGTCCACATTTCCTTTCCGGTCTCGCGGGACAGGGCATAAAGCTTGCCGTCCTTACTGCCAAAGTACACCTGATCCTTGTCGGCGTAGGGGATTGAGTTGATCTCCGCACCGCTTTTGAATACCCAGCGCATGTAGCCGCTCTCCACATCCAGCGCGTAAAAATTGCCGTCGTCGGAGCCGAAGTAAATTGTGTCTCCAAGGACTACCGGAGGATTCATGGACTCGATTTTTTCGTCGCTTTCCTGAAGCTTGATTTTCCAGCGAAGGCCAAGCGGCGGCCTGATACGGGAAGAGCTTACCCCTCTGCCGCCTTCGCCGCGGAACTGCACCCAGTCTGATCCGCGCGAACAGGCGCTCAGGGCAATAATTGTCAAGCTGAACAATAAAATCTTTTTCATAAATACGCCAGTCCCCGTAAACTGATAAGACGCTTAAACCAGCCGGCTATTCCGCGACTGCGGTTATCTTTCAGTATACTGCGGTATTCCTGTTTGAGCAGGTCAAAACACGCGTCTCTTTCTGCTTGTACTGAAAATTCGCGCCAGCGCAACTGCGAATACAAAGCCGCGAATGATTTCAAGTGAAAGCTCTCCTGCGCGCCGAGGAACAACTGCGAGTACTCTATCGCGGTTTTTGAGGCGGGCTTGATTGGCTTACCGTCGGCGGCAAGTCGCGCAAGGAGCAGAAGGTAAAGTGAGCGAGCGCCGGCTCTTCCGCCGCGCCTTGCGCCAAAGTACAGAACCGCTTCGCGCAAATAGCGCAAGACATAGGCGGCAACGAGCGCAAACCCCGCGAGGACTCCGACTGCTTTTAGAACAGCCAGCCAGGGGAATTTACGCGCCTGCGAAAAAATCTTTTCTTCGTTAATCAGTGGAATCACTACATCCCAATTGCTGAAATCGCCTGAGCCTGAAGGCGGGATTGAAAAAGTCGTCGTTTCAAAATCCAGCCAGCCGTAATCGGGAATGTAAAACTGAACCCATGAGTGATGGGCCAGATTTGTAACAAGATACAGGTCGTTAAGGGAAAATTTCCGCAGTTCAGGAATCTTTTCGCGCAGAGCGACAAGACCCTGCATGTGCGCCCTTGTCTGCAGTTCCCTCGCGGCAAGATAACCTGTAACAACGCGGGAAGGTATTCCTGCAAGCCGTCCAAGCAGGGCGGCTGTATTTGAGAATTCGGTACAATCCCCTTCTTTGGTATCAAATAAAAAATTCTTCAAGGCGGCAATGGAAGTGTCGTCGCTATAGCCCATATCATACTGGCAATCGCTAAAGCTTATCAGTATCGCGATAATTTTTTCCAGATACTCATTGCTCTGTTTTCGCGCAGGCGCTTCCTCATCATAAAAAATCCAGTATAAATAATCATCGTTTTGAATAATATCTTCGCGCTGTTCATGCCAGCTTTTCAGCGCCCGATCCAGATAGTTTTCAAAAAGCCTTATGTCACTTTCATCCAGATTAACATCAAAGAAGGAAGAGAGCATGCTTTTTTCAAAACCGCTGTAGGGGCGCGTGGGAACATTCACCAGTTTAAGAGGATCCCCGACATGCGTATTTGAAACCACCTGATGAACATAGCGCAGAGGGCCTGAGTTCTGGCTCAGTATGGTAGGATCAATTACAATCGGTCTGTAGGGCAGGAATTTCTGCGACAATGTTGAAAGCGAGTAAACCTCCATCGCTTCCCTGCCCGTGTCATAGTCCGGCTCGTTGTCAAACCATGTAACAAAATGGCGCTGGGTGGCAAGGCGGTTCATCGGCTCATTCTGCGAAAGAACAAACCCCTCCACAGGATCAAGCCGTCCGTTAAAAAAGTTCCCCATAAAAACAGGTTCTCTGGGCGAAGCTGTTACCATCACCATATACTGCCGATTCTCCTGAGGGCTTCCCTTCTTGCCCCTGCTGGGTCTGCTCTGCCAGTTGTTTTCATTAATGCCGCGCAATTCGGATTTTCTTTCTTTGCCGCCGCCGGGAAAAATTCTGCGGTTGCTCTTTTCTCCAGACCCCCTGGGCATACCTCTGTCTGACGAGCTTATTTTTTCCGGCATCCTGTCCTGAACCAGATTTTCAACTATCTTGTTGCGGACAAAATCAGGAGGAAGGACAACAACCACAACAAACAGAGCCGCAAGCGCAGAAAAAACAAAAATTATCCCTTCGCGTCCGGTCTTGCCGCGGCCATGCGGATAAAGACAAAAGTAAATAACAACTCCGTGAAGCAGAAAAACCACGCCTGTCCAGACAAAAATAAACTGCGTAAGGGCCATGCTCTGTCCGGCAACTTCTTCGCCGGAGCGCGACAAGGCAAGCAGGCGCAGACATACCCACGCTAAAAAGAACGGCTCCAGCGCCGCAAGCTTTGCCCAGCGTGGATGATGAAACAACAAAAAAGTGAGAGTGAAACTTACAAGGCCGGCAAGAAGCGGCTGTAACATGCCGAGGCCAAAACCTGCGGCCCAGACCGAAAGCGGAAACAATGTCAGCACAGAAATAATAAAGCGACTTCGCATGTTGAAGGTAAATTTATTCACGTTGAAGTTTGGCAGAAAGGCAATCAGCGCCTGCAAGGGAATGATGACGAACCACTGCGCCGCGCCGATGCGGTCAAAGGAAACTGAAATGCCCGGGTGAAGGAGTATCAGCGCGGTTACGCTGAAATAAAAAAACAGGCGCAGAAAGAATAAAATGATTTGCGATTTCTTCATATTCTTGTCTCCGCGTAAATCATTTCCACTTTTCCGGCGCGCGCGCCCGACGGCCGCAGTTTTGCGCGAAGGAGCCAGCGCGGAAAGGGAACAGCTCCGTTTGACAGAAAGTTTAACTTGTGCAGAGTTTCCGGTTCCGCTGTCTGCCGCAAAGCCTGAGGCACTTCGGGCTGAACAAGGAAGAGACAGATCGGCCGCGGCGCGCTTGCCGTAAGAAAGCCTGGCAGTCCCGCATCGCAGGCGGTGGAAAAAACATAGAGCTGGCCGTTGGATATTCCGCCGGAAAGCGGCGCGCCATTCGCGGCTGTGTCATTTTGCAGAGGAGAAAAAGAAAGACCGGCCAAATCTTCCAAAAAGGAGTCCAGGTCTTCTTCGTCTTCGATCTCCCAACTGCAGTTTGCGGCGCGGACATCAAACACATAGGAAGACTGCTCTTCCTTTAGACTACGCAAAAAATAGGAAAGGCGCGCCTTGGCGCGATCCAAAAGCCAAAGCGCCTCCAAAGAAGTTTTATTCGAGGGGCCGTAATTGCGGAAGTACACTTCAATATGACTGACCTTTTCCTGATTGTCGGGTGAGATGCGCGTTATAAGCGAATCTATCTTCTCGGAGCTTTTCCAGTTTATGTCGCGGAAGCGGTCTCCGGGCGTGTACTCCCTCATGTAGTAGCGTTCTTCGTTGCTGGAAGTTTTGTTGCGCTTGTCTTCCGCGCCTGACTGCGCGTTGATGTAAATCTTATTCCCAAAGCAGGGAGCGCTCCTTACTTTTAAAATTCTTTGCTGGGTTGTTCCGCAGCGGAAAGAAAAAAGGCCGAACACGTCGCGCAGACGGCAATACCCTCTCCCGCGGAATACTCCCGACATCGGAAAATCAAACTCAAGACGGCCTGTGCTTTCTCCGCGCGTGACTGATGTTTCCGCCAGCACCGGACAGCCGCCGCCGTCACCGCCTGAAAAACCGACCGGGAAAAAACTGCCCCGGACAATAAAATGCAGGCGGAAAAAAAGCGGCAAAGGAGCGTCAAGTCCGGTAACAAGCGTCCGCTCTCCGGCGCAGGCCGTCATTGGAAAAGGCGGCTTCCAGCCCGGCTCAATATCTTTCAATTTTTTTGATTTCCAAAAACCGACGATGCCGATTAACAGCATAAGAAGAAGCGTCGCCGAAGACAGCAGTATCTCGTAAGAATTGCGCGAAAGAAGAGAACGAATCAAAATGAACAACGCGACGGCAAGGATTATGCCGCCTGTCGGAGTGAACACAGGCCGAAAACCAAACAGGTTTTTTATTGAAGCTTTGCTGTCTACTGCCGGACTATCGGCGGCAGACTCAAGGCTTTTTTCTGCGGACTGATTATCTGCGGCCATCGTTATTCCCGTTTGCCGGGCTCAACAGGGATGGAGTTTAAAATATTTTCCAGCGACGCTTCCGGCGGTATGGAAGGATCGCGGGTAATGATACGGTGAGCCATAGCGTGAATAAAAACTTCCTTTATAATATCAATGGGCACATAGTCCATACCGCGGCACATAGCGAGAGAACGCGCCAGCCGCGAGATGCGCACGCCTGCGCGCGGACTTGCCGGAACTTCGATGTCCGGGTGCTGTCTTGTCTGCCGTACGCAGTTTACGATGTAAGTTGTTACATCGTCGTGCATGTGCACTTCATCGACCATTTTTCTCCAGCGGATTAAGTCCGCGCTGTCTATCACGCTCTTAAAATTGTCCCACGCGTCTATTCTGCCGTGACGGTTGATAATCTTTTTTTCATCTTCCTCGGAAGGGTAGCCAAGGGACAGGCGAATCATAAAACGGTCAAGCTGAGGCGTCGGAAGCGGAAAAAGGTGAACGCCCTTCAAATTCATTGTGGCGATAATAAAGAAGGGGTCTCTTAAACGGTACAGCTTGCCTTCGATAGTGACGCTCTGCTCTTCCATAACCTGAAAAAAACTTCCCTGCGTCTTTGGGGTAAGCAGATTTATTTCGTCGCACAAAACAAAGTGAGCGAAGATCGGCCCCTTGTTGAAAATCAGCTCGCCCGAATGGCCGATGAAGCGGTTGTAGCCGAGTATGTCCTGCGGAAGAAGATCGACCGTACACTGGATACGGCTAAAGCCTTCCATTTTTGCTTCGCCGGATTTGGCTTCGCCCTCTACCGCCATATCCTCAGGATGCCAGCGGATGGACTGAGCAAGCGCCCGCGCAAGAGAGGTTTTCCCCACTCCGTGGGAGTCGGCCAGAATAACATGGCCGCCCGCTATCTGCGCCGCGATGATATACTCCAGCTTTTTAGTGTCTACAGAAATCAAGCCTTTGATGTTGTTTATCAATGCTTCGATTGACTGCTTAATTTGGGAATCCATGCTTCATGGTAGCTTAAATATGAAAAAAGGGCAACATGGAGAGTATCCATGCGGGAACTTTAATATGCGCGGATTAACTCGCGGGGTTTACTGCCGTTTGCGGGGCCGACTACTCCCTTGTGTTCCATTTCGTCTACAAGGCGGGCGGCGCGGTTAAAGCCGATCTTCAGTCTGCGCTGAATGTAGCTGGCGCTGGCCTTGCCCTGCTGCATAACGATTTCCAGCGCTTTTTCATACAACGGATCGTCGCCGTCGGAAAAGAGCGATGCGCCTGAGTCTTCCTCTTCTTCTTCAAAGAAAATCTCATCGTCAATGTACTCAGGTTCGCCAAAACTTTTTACATGAGCGACAACGGCTTCAACTTCTTCTTCGGAGACAAACGCGCCCTGCATTCTAATCGGGAAGGGGTCTACCACTCCTGAATAAAGCATATCGCCTTTGCCTAAAAGTTTTTCCGCGCCGATCATGTCGATGATGATGCGACTATCAATTTTACTTGCAACCATGAACGCAATGCGGCTTGGGATGTTGGCTTTTATAAGGCCGGTGATTACGTCAATAGAAGGCCGCTGGGTAGCGAGCACAAGGTGAATGCCGACAGCTCTGCTCATCGAGGCAAGACGCGCCACGGTGGACTCAAGTTCCTTGCCGGTGGTAGACATAAGGTCGGCAAACTCGTCTATCACTACAACGATGTAGGGCATGTGCTCCTGAGCGATATTTTTCTCTCTAATGCGCCTGTTATAACTGCGGATATCGCGCACTCCCATTGAATCGAGGCAGGCATAACGCCGCTCCATTTCATAGATGCAGTACTGAAGAGCCTGAAACGCTTTTTTCGGTTCGGTAATAACCGGCGTTAACAAGTGGGGAATATCGTTGTAAAGTTTCAGCTCGACAATTTTAGGATCGATAAGGATAAGCCTGCAATCCGAAGGGTGAAGCTGGTAAAGTATAGAAAGAATAATCGAATTTACGCAGACAGATTTTCCCGAACCTGTGGCTCCGGCTATCAAAAGATGAGGCATTTGAACAAGATCGACCGTCTGTCCCTCTCCGCTGATGTCTTTTCCCATAACAACGGGAATTTCCATCCGCTTGTCGGAACGCAGAAGTTCGCTTTCAATGATTTCCCTGAAAGAGACAATGTTCCGTTTTGCGTTGGGAACTTCAATGCCCACCGCGTGCTTCCCGGGAATGGGAGCTACAATTCGCACAGAAGAAGCGGCAAGACGCAGGGCGATATTGTCCTGCAGGCCGACAATTTTTGAAAGCTTGACTCCGGGAGCGGGAAGAATCTCGAACATGGTGATAACAGGCCCTTTTCTTATGCCGGTAACATCAGCCTGAATTTTAAATTCTTCCAGCGTTTCTTTCAAAGCCAGAGCCGCGGCTCTTGTCGCCTGATCGATAACCCAGTATTCGCCGTCGGGATACTCGTTCAAAATATCAACCGGAACCTTGTACTTTTTGGAATAAGAATCTTTTGACTTCGCCGCTTTTTTACGAACTACCTGCTCGCCGTAACGCGCCGCGGCGGCCTCGGCCTCTTTCAAAACCTGCGTAACTCCCGCGCCGTCCTCATCGGGATCATCATCTTCATCAATATCGATATCTTCTTCATATCCCTCTTCAAAATCCCCGTCAGCTTCCTCGTCGCCGCATTCCAAATCTCCAATGTCGCCGAGATCGACCGTCATATCGGGGCTTATATCATTAGCCGAATCGTCAGCTTCCGCTTCGACAAGCACTGCAGGCTCTTCGGCGGGAACCTCTTCATTTGAAGGTTTCAATTCCGCTTCTTCCCTTTCAGGCATAGAAAGTGGCGGAAGCAAAACGGCTCTCTGACGGTTGATTACCGCATAGCCTTCCCTCTGAAAAAGCGAAGTTCTAAGAAGCTGAACCGCAAGCACTTCCATTACGGTAACAAAAATAATAAACAGGCTGAAACCTGTTTTTCCGGTAAAATTCAAAAAAGCGTTCTGCCCGGACTGAGCGTCAAAATCGCGGATAAAGGTAAAGCCCACAACAAGGGTAAGGAAGGGAAAAATATAGGCGCAAAGCAAAAAAATCCTGTCCGGCTTCCAGCGCGGATCGGCCAGAATAAAAGCCGCGTATGCAAAATGCACCGGAATTAAAAGGGAAAGCACCCCAAAAGAGCGGGCAAAAAACATTCCCGGCGCGGCCGGAAAAAACCCTATCCCGAACAGGGCCGAAAACAGGGAAAAACACATTAAAACGCCGCAAAGCCCGAAAAAAACGGCCAGCGAAACGGCAAAAGTGCGGAGTTTATAGTATGAATCGCTGTTAATTTTTGATTTAAAATCTTCAAATGACTGCAAAGCAAATGCCCCCGCTTAATTATCGGCAAATATTTATAAAGATTGACATACAGGTACAGCTGGAGTAACATATTAATATGCATGAAAGAGAAAGCACACGGTATCCAGCTCAATGCCGGGCGCATATTGAAAATGTAATGGAAGGCGAAGTTGTACTTAAAAACTTGAGTATAACCGGATGCTGTCTGGAATGTGCCTCAAATTTTGATAATCTAAAACCGCAAATAAAATACACGATTGAGATTGAGCCCGAAAAACCTTCAAAAATCGATATATTTGAGCTTGACGTTGAATGTAGATGGATACGCAAAAAGCACGATATTTGCGAGATTGGCTTTCAGATTGTCGCTTCTCCAAAGGGCAAGCATTTTCAAAATTACGTTGATTTTCTTGCCTATCATTCGCAATAGGCAAAATCGCCATGAGCGACATAAATCCTGCCGGGGTAAAGCTCCCCGCTCGTCCCCCTAACTGCCTGAAATGCGCTTTTTTTAAGGTTACCTGGGATACTGCTTTTCCGCGAGCCTGCGAAGTTTTTTCCATGAAGTGCGCCAGTCTGCCCTCGCAGGAAGTCTTCCGCGCCACCGGCGCAAACTGCCCCTCCTTCCGCCTGAAAGAGGGGCTGAAAGACTGAACTTTGCGTTTTTTTCAAATATTTTTCCTCTTGAGTAAAGCGCTATGCATCCCCGCGCCAAATAAGGGGCATGAAAACAAACAATAAGTTTAAGGACAGCATTT
>JGI24698J34947_10001020_pt1 | contig 14403 bp, 9 predicted proteins | sample TergutMp193P3_FD_34947 | JGI IMG/M metagenome (IMG submission 34947) | reverse complement strand
GCCACATCCCAGATGTCGGCCACAACCAGCGAGGTGGCCAAAACAGCCACGGAGCTTGCCCATCTGGCGTCTGGATTGCAGGCGCAGATACGCAAGTTTAAGCTGGCTTAGTTATTCTAGCAGTAATGCGCCGCGTTGCCGCACAACGTGGCGCATTACTGTGTTTTCCAACGACTGGCGGCTTGCAGAGCCGGACACACACCGTGTTGCGTTCATATTTGCGTTCATTGTGCGCTTCACACTCTAATTCTCTAATTTGCGTTCAAACAGGATTGAACGCAAATTGGCATCAAGTGTGCGCCAATTCTTTTGCGGGAGTTGCAGCGGAAGCGAAGGCAGTGAATACGGCTGTGACTTTTGCTTGTTTAATCGAAGGGTCAAGATTATCTATCCACGCCATATATTCATCTGTTCGATTAAATATTAGTTTTTGGATCGCCTTGATGGCGGGAACAATTTAGCGGGGGGCGGGCTATGAACTGGTACAAAAACCTCAGACTAAGGGCAAAGCTCATCCTGGGCTTTATAGCCACGGCTATTCTGACTCTTCTGGTTGGCTGGCAGGGGATGAGCGCCGCCAGAACGATGAGCGCCGGTTCCGACAGGCTGTACCGTGAGGGCGTCAAGGGCGTCAGGGCTACGGGGCAAATAACCAAAAACATCAGCGACCTGCGCCAAAGGCTCCGCGACTTGATGATACTCACAACCCCTGACGCCCTGAGGAAAAATAAACAGCAATACGACGATAACCGCGAGGCTATATACAAGTACTACGCGGAACTGCTTGAAATAACAAAGGGCAGCCCTGATTTGACGCGCCTGGTTTCAAAAACCTCAGGCACGTTTGAGGATTGGATCAAAACCGTTGACAAGGCTGCGGATTACGCCATGGCGGGCAAAATACAGGACGCGGTGCAACAAATGTCGGTTACCGCCGTCCCTGTCAACAAACAGTTTCTCAACGAGCTGGATGAATTGGCCGCCGCGATGGATAAAGCGGCTGAAAATTTAGATAAATATAATGTATCGGTCAAACGCAGAACTGACATGATAGTCATAGCAATCACGCTGGCTGTCTTTGCGGCGTCAATTCTCCTGGGTATAACCATTTCAAATATGGTGGTTGGCACTCTGGACAGAATTTCTATGATTATCCAAAAGGTGGCGCTTGGCGACCTCACGGCGCACTTCATAGCCGAGTCTAAAGATGAATTGGGCGTAATGGCTATGAGGCTTGAAAAAATGGTTAATCAGATATGGGACTTTATTAACAAAGTCCATCAGGGCGTTAATAGCGTTGCCGACTATGCGACGGAGTTATCACACTCTGCGGAGGAGATGTCGTCAACGATAGAACAAATATCCCATAGCGCGGACGCCCAGAGAGGCGGCGCGGAGAGGATGGCTAACGCCATGGCTGAACTATCGGATTCCGTTGATAAAGTGAGCCAGAACGCGCAACAATTCCTTACCCAACTGCAAGCCGCTATAACCACGCTGCAGGACAACTACGCAAATAATGCAGGCGACGCAAATGACGCTACCAAAGGCGCAATGCGCGTTATTAAGAAGATGTCAGGCAGAATTGCCCAGGCCATGAGCGTTATTCATGAAATTGCCCACCAGACCAACCTGGTCTCCCGCAACGCCGCGCTGGAAGCCGCCCAGGCGGGAGAACATGGTAAGGGCTTTGCCGCCGCCGCCGAAGATGTCAGAAAGTTAGCCAGGCACAGCGCCGCGTCCGCCAAGGAAATCGTCCGGCACAATCTTGAGGCCCGGGATTCGATGGAGAGCAGCAGCGAGATGGTAGCCATCACGATGGAATTGCTGCGGGATATAAAGGTGGGCATAGCGACAAAAGAGCAGCCCGCGATTGGGGCGGACGCCATCAGGCAGGCGGAGAACAGCATCGCGTCAGACTCTGTGGCTTCAGCCGCCTCCGAGATGTCCGTCTCAACCAGCGAGGTAGCCCGCACGGCCTCAGAGCTTGCCAACCTGGCCGCCCAGTTGCAGGCCAGGATACGCCAGTTCAGGCTGGATAACAGGATTGGGTGAAATCTTTGTAAGATGGTACAGTATGCCAAGCGTGTTAGTTGTTGACGATGATCCCGAAATTCTTTCGGCCAATGTAGAGCACTTGAGCTATCGGCGCATCTTTTAGGGCTTGCCTATCGTGGTTTTATTTGAAAGAATATCTAAGCTGGATGTAGTCCTCATGGCGATTGCGCGCATCCGGCGTTCCGACTGCCCATCTGCAGGGGTATTTCCGAGGAAAGCCCCGTATTCCTTTCACAATTTCAGGGTTGGATAACACCCGCATTCCGCTGAAACAGTTCAGCTTCGAGAGGGTTGAACGCGTTGCGGCATGGATTTGCTTGCAAATCTTTGACGCTCCGGTGACGTGCGCGACCCGCGCGTTGCTTCTTGCTTGGCGGCGCTTGCAGGCGTCCTTTGAACGCCGCTGCGCAAAACCGTCAAACGCTGCAAGCAAATTGCGCCATAGGGCGCGGTTTGACAAAGCGCGGGTTGCGTTGTCGCTGCGCGCTGTCTGTCCAATACAACAAAACATCTATCAGGGAGAGCCTTTTGAGCAAAAAGATTATGCTCATCAACGCCACGGACACGGAAGAAATCCGCGTGGCTATACTGAATGACGGCGTGCTTTCAGGTTTTGACATTGAGTTCATGCACAACGAGAAGATCAAGGGCAATATCTATAAAGCCAGGGTCATCCGCGTTGATACCAGTTTGCAAGCGGCTTTTGTCCATTATGGCGGGCAAAAAAACGGTTTTTTGCCCATTGGCGAGCTTCCGAGAAACATGGTCAGCCCCGACGGGCGCAGGGGGCGCATCCAGGACTTGCTCCAAAAAGATCAGGAGATCATGGTTCAGGTCATCAGGGAAGAGCTTGGGACAAAGGGCGCCATGGTGACAGCCCAAATCAGCTTACCAGGACGCTACCTGGTACTGACGCCTGGCAACGCCATCAATGGAATCAGCCGCAAGATTGAGAGCAGGGAAGAGCGCGAACACTTCAAGCAGCTTGTTGAAGCCCTTGACGCGCCCCGGGACATGGGGGTCATCGTCCGCACGGCCTCCCTTGGCGTGACAAGAGAGGACTTTGAGCGCGACCTGGATAATTTAATTGACACATACAAAGAAGTTCAGTCCCTGTACGATAAACGCGTTGGCGTTGGCCTCGTGTGGCAGGAGGACGATGTTGTCACGCGCACGCTCAGGGATACCTGGACTACTGATATTGAAGAAATCCACATTGACGCCCCGGATGCCTTTCATACCGCCCAGAGCTTTTTCCGCCGCGCCATGCCCCAGTATTTGAAGGTTCTTCATCAATACAACGGGAAAAAGCCTATATTTTCTAAGTTTCAGACAGAAGAGCAAATCGAGAGGATTTACTCCCGCCGGGTGCCTCTGCCCAGCGGCGGCGCTATTATCCTCGACCAAACCGAAGCGCTCGTGGCTATTGACGTCAATTCCGGCAAGACCACGGGAGATAACCAGGAAGACACGGCGCTGCGGACAAATATGGAGGCGGCGGAGGCCATTGCCACCCATCTGCGTTTAAGGGATTTGGCCGGCCTTATCGTAATTGATTTCATTGACATGAAGCGCGAAACCAATAACAAGGCCGTGATGGATCGTCTGATTGAGCGCCTTCGCATGGATAAGGCGCGCATGGAAGTGGGAAAGATCAATCGCTTTGGCGTACTGGTCATGACGCGCCAGCGGATTCGCCCATCCATCCAGAATGTCACGTACGAAACATGCCATGTTTGCCAGGGGACGGGCAAGGTCAAGAACATTGAGGCCCTCGTCCTCAGCGTCCTCCGCCGCCTCAAGTCTGTACTTAGCAAAAATGGCGTCTCCAAAATACAACTCCGGCTTTCGCCTCCTATAGCTATCAATCTGCTCAACCAGCGGCGCTCGGAGTTGGCTGATCTGGAGGAAGCCCATTCGGTAACGATTGTTGCGACGCCGGATCACGAAATAATATATGGCGAAATTTCCATGGAAATTATTCGCAAGGACGATGAGCAGGATTACTCCAAACGCCCTGATGCGCAGGACGCCATAGAAGGTATCGAACAAAGGCGTGATGCCGAACATGAAACCATAGTGCTGGATGGAGACGCTCCGATAAGTTTTGGCAAGGCGCTTGCCCTGGCAAATGAAAGCTCCGGGCTTCCCATTGACCGCAGGGGCGCCCAACGCGCGGCTTTGGATGAGCGGGAGCGCCTGAGATCGCTCATTGAGGCCGCAAGGCCAAAAAACAAGGTTGCGCCCGCAAAGGGCGGCGCGCAAAAGGGCAGACATAAAAGTTCCAAAGGCAGACATGAAAGCCCCAAAGAAGTAGTTCTGGAGCCGCCAAAACTAACGCCCGAAATAATAGCCGCGCTTGCCATCCCCACCGCCAAGCCCAGAAAGCTCCTCGCGTCCGCCGCTAAAGACCCGCATCCGCCCAAAACTATTCCAGACCAAAGGGATGAAAAAGAAGTGAGCGCAAGGGTTAAAGAGAGCCGGACAGGGGGCAAGGCAAAGGCCGCTCCAAAAACAAGAGCAAAAGAGGCTGAACATCAAGCCCCAAAGACAGCCAAAGCGGCCAAATCGGCAGGCGCGGCTAAGACAGCCGAAACAGCTAATGCCAAAACAGCTAAGGCAAACGCGGTTAAGGTCGCGGGAACAAAACTAAACGCGGACAAGGCGGTTCCAGTAAGGACAAAAAACAATCAAAAAGCTAAAGCTGCTTCAAAAACAAACGCGGCCGCCAGGACAGCCGGAACTGCCAGGATGGCCAAAACGCCCGAAGCGGCCAAGACTGCTAAAACAACCGCAACAAGTCCCGGCAAACCAAAGGGCGCGGCAAGTTCTGAAATGGCCGAAAAAAACAGGAGAACAAAGCCTGAAACACAGGGAAAGCCAGCCCAGCCAAAACCGGCGCTCAAAAAAAGCCGCAATCAAAGGTGAAAAGTGAGGTGAACCCTGCCGCCCGCTGATTCGGTATATGTGCTGATACCCCTCGCCTGCCTGGCCACCCTTCTTGGAGGGTGGCTGGTGGTTCATTATCTTTACAACCGCGTTTCAATAATGAGACACATCTCCGGCGCGGCGGCGGGCTATCTGGCTTCGGCGACGATAGTCCGCATAATGCCAGAAGCCCTCCGCCTTGGAGGCGACATGATGGCTCTGTGGGCATTGGGCGGCTTTTTATTTGTGCACGTCATAGAGTACGGCGTAACGCCCCATTTTCATTATGGCGAGGAATCTCACGACCACGAGGGTACGGCCATGACAGGTTTAATGGCTCTGCTGGGGCTTTCACTGCATAGCTTTTTGGACGGGATGACCATAACAGCGGCCATGCGCGCCGAATCAGCCCTTGGGACGCTTGTTTTTCTCGGCGTTCTGCTGCACAGAATCCCCGAAGGCGCAACCATCAGCTCAATTTTTTTGGTGCGCGGCTTTGGCGCCCGCGGCGCGTTGTTTGCTGCGGGAACGCTGACGCTAACCGCCTTGATGGGCGCGCTGTGCCAGGATATTTTTAAGATGCCCGTAGGTCCGGTATTGGCAGTCGCCGCCGGATTAGGGCTTTACGTTGCCTGCGTTGACCTGCTGCCCCAGGCGCAAAAGGAGAGCGGCTGGAAGAGCACTGTTTCACTTATGACCGGGGTTTTGATATTCGTGCTGGCAAACTACCTTTTGCCCCATGAACATAGTCACGGACACGAGCATCCGGCGACCCGGGGGGAGCATACGGATGACTTTGGGCATAACCGCGGACAGTCATACGCGGCCCCTTCCCCTTGCCCCCCCCATTCCCATAAGCACTGAGGACGCCTTGCTGCGGGGCGATAGATTATCCTGGCGCTCTTTGATATCAAAGATAGCTCTTTTGCTGATTGGCGCAATGGGCGCTCATACCCAAAGCCTCCCTGATATTCCCATTGCCCGTCCTGAGCATTTAAAAGAAGCCGATTTTTTGTTTCCCCAGCGACCGGTCAGGAGCAGCGGCCAAAAGACTACGCCCATCAATTGGTCCGGCGAATCTGTCCAGGAGGATGGGGGCTTGCTGATACTCACAAAAGGAGCTTTAGAGCTAAACGGCCCGGCAGGCAACTTGTCCATGAGGGCCGATACCATCGAATACAATCGCTTTGAACAAACCATTAAGGCCAGCGGGGACGCGCGTTTAGAGCACACCGAATTTAAAATGCGCTGCGTCCTCCTTGAAATGAAGCTGGTTTATTCAGACGGCGATATCATTCCATCCGGGGAAGCCTGGGAAGTTACATTTGAGCTTCCGCCCTCCTGGACGTTAAAATCCCGCTACGTTCGTTTTGTGAGCTATCCCGGGGATTCACTAGGTCTTGTCGGAAAGCTGTTGGGAGGGGGCAAGGCGGACACCACCACTGAGTTTCACTTCGAGGAAGTCTCCGTAACACCCTGCCCCCAGGAAAACCCCGATTGGATTGCCAGGACTTCCCTGCTCCAATTAAAAACGGGTTCGTACAATGACAGTTCAGGTTTGCAAGGGTACGCGACGCTTAAAAACGTCGTCCTGAAATTGAGCGGCGTTCCAATTTTGTGGATGCCCTGGGCGCTCTTTCCGGCTCGCATAGACAGAGCGCCCGGCCTTTTGCCACCGACTATTGGGTTCAATGGTCAACTGGGCGCCGCGCTTGGCGTGTCTTACTTTCAGCCCCTTGGTCAATCGGCTGATATTACCCTTTCGCCCACCTGGTATTCCAAAGAAGGCTTTTTTTGGGGAATTGAATCCCGCTGGGCGCCTGAAGTGACGCACAAGGGGAGCGTGAACATGAGATACATACGCCCCAAGAGCACTATGGAATCCAGGTACCGCCTAAACTTATACGAGATATGGGATATGGAAAACGGCTGGTTCGTGAGGGCGGACGTCAATCAGGCCTCAGACCAAATGATGGATGTGGAGTTTGGCTCGACCACCATTAGCCCCCTGGGCGCCGCCGCTTACAATAGTTCACTGTACGTGGGCAAAAACTATAAATGGCTTGCCTTTAGCGTGTTTGCTTCCGAGCAGCGCACGTTTTTTCAGCCGGACGACCCCTTTTACAAAGAAAATTTTCCCGGCTCCATGCAAAAGTTCAGAACTCCGGAGGGTTCTCTGCGCCTTTACCCCATAGCCATAGGCAACTTTTATTTAGACGCTTCCGCCAGGATAGGCCGTTTCGGCTATAGCCTCGACCTTGGCGATAACACGCCCAGGGCGAGTTATTACTGGAACAGGAGCGATTACCAGCTGCGGCTTCAGGGCCGCCTCGGGCAGATGGGTCCCTTTCGGGCCGACTTGCAGTTGGGGGCGCGGTTTACCAGCTATGGCGCCGTGCTCACGGATTCATACTTTGATACAACGCCTCCCGATGGGGGAGACGAAACGCCGCCAAACCCAATAGACAACCCCAACTTTGACCCATTCAGGGTCGAGGGGCCGTCAACCCAGCGCTGGCTTGGCTCCAGCCGCGTTCAGATATCAACGCCCCAGTTTGGCAGGAGCTTTTTAAACCTGAAGGTTGGCAAGTATTCCGGCGACATCAAGCACATTTTGGAACCATTTATTGCCTTTAATTTTAATTCCAAGCACAAATTGGCGGGCCTTTTTCCAAGGTTTGACGAGGCGGACGTGCGGCCGGGAGTGGGAAATAGCGCTGCGGGAGAGCGCAGCGTTGAGTTTGGCCTTAAACAGCACTTGTTTGGCAGGCCCGGCGCCGCCTACATGTACGCGGACCTTGTCAGGTTTAACCTGTCGGTCAAGTATTATTATGATCCAATCATACTGGCCGATGGCCGCGTCAGACAGGGCTGGGGTTCCTTTGACGGCAATATAGACGTTGAGCCAAGCGAGACGCTGCGTCTCAGTTTCAGGCGCGCTTCCGAACACTTGGGTGAAAATACGGACACTTCGTTGTCGGCTGATCTGGCCGTGGGCAAGTCAACGCGCTTTAACCTGGCTTTTTTCACCACAGGGTTTAATCAATTACTCATAAGACAGCGGGGCATAAGAACAGGCGGTCAGCAAAAAATGTGGAATGATAAGTTGCGCCTGACCTTTGAGGTAAACTACGACCTTGAAAGAAAAACCTTTACCCAAAGCCAGGTTTTGCTGGCATACGCCAGCCCTTGTGTTGAATATAGCCTCAAGTACTACCACATAGCCCTGCCATCCGCGTCGCTGTTCGCCAAAGAAGACAGGGTTGACTTTGCCATCAGCCTTAAAAATTTAGGCGAATTGTTCTCCGTTGATATAGGCGGGCTATTCAGGTGATTTCTATAGGCCGAGGTCAGCCGCATACAGAATCCAGGGCGCATTCAAAGCATTTCTCCCATCTCTTTCCGGGGCAGTCGCCGAGTATTCCCAGGTGGGCTATGGCAAAGTCGTATTTGAGAGGGTCGCCAGGGTCAAGTTTCTTCAGGGCTTCCGTGATTTCATGCGCAGTTTTGGCGTCTTGGGCGCGCCTTAGGCACAGGCCCATTTGTCTTGAAATGCGGCGGACGTGGGTATCAAGTGGGATGATCAATTCATGGGGCGGATATTTTTTCCAGATGCCAAAGTCGGGCCAGCCGCCGCGAACCATCCACCGCAAAAACATCCTCCAGCGCTTGCACGCCGCCCCTTTTAAAGGGTCCGGCAAGTTGAACCTCAGCCCTGGGGTTTGGGGCAGGCTTTGGCGCAGGTCGTTTATCAGGGCTGACAGCGCCTGGTCGGCGGATATGCCGCTGTTTGGCAACAGCAGTGATTCCATGCCGTAATAGCCCGTGGCTTCATCCATGCGCTTCCAGGCTATAATCCAGGCCGCCATGTCCTCCAGCGTGTGAAAGCGCCATACCCAGCCCGTCAGCGACATATTTAGCTCTTCATGAATCCGCTGCTCAGCGCGCTCCCGCAGCCATTGAACAGGAGTATGCCCCATGGGGGCTGCCAGACGGCGTATAGCCCGCAACATCGGCGAAACGCGCCCATAGGCCAGGTGGGCGGCAATCCAGGATACAAATTCTTTGTCAATGGCGGTTTTATATGCGGCTGGGATGGAGATGGGGTCGGCGCTAAGGGCTTCACTTGACTGGTACTCCCGGCACAGGGCGTCCATAGCGGTCTTGAAGCTGGCGTCCGCAATGGGCCGCTCGCAGCGCCTGTCTGTTTTCATGCATGCCCCATCCACAATAATTTAGACCAATTCAACATTGAAAAAGTTGAATTGGTCTAACCTAACATGCCTGAAAGAATTCTCCTCAAACCCTCAACGTCATTGGCGCAGGCTTGAGGAGCGGCGCTGTTCAGCTGCTCTTCTGAGGCAAAGCCAAAAGTTACGCCGACACAAGGCATTTTTGCCGCGTTTGCCATGTGGAGGTCATAAAGCGTATCGCCAATCATCAGGGCGTCTTTGGGGAGCAGGCCGTGGCTCTTCAGGCATAACTCAAGGCTCTCGGGATGGGGCTTTGGGCGCGTCACCCTTTCAGGCGTTACTATAGGGTAAAAAGCGTCATTCCAGCCAAAACCCGCCAGCTGGGGTTCAAGCGCGCTGAACCTCTTTGAAGTGGCTATGGCTTGCTTGACGCCTTTGGCGCTCAATTCCGCAACCAGTTCTCGCATACCCGTAAAAGGGCGGATTAAATGATAATTGCCAACCCAGTCGTAAGACCGGTAAAGACTGAGAAGCCGATCCATTTCAACCCCATCGCCCACGCCAAAAGTGCGCCGCAAACCTTCTTCCACAGGCAGGCCGACGCAGGCCAGCCATTTGTCCATGAGCGCCTCCGGCTTATTCAGAGCCTTTAGCGTAAATTGCATAGCATCTTCAATGAGAGGGCGGGTATCCGCCAAGGTGCCGTCAAAATCCCAGACGATGAGTTTCATTAGAATTGTCTCCATCTACCAACTTGCATTCAATTGAGATTTAATGCAAGTCAAACGAGCCATGGCGCTTCCCCTGAATATTAGCGCTATTACGTGATTCAATTATGTCTGGCGGAAAAAAGACGAGGTCTGGTTCCGGCGCTGCTTTCCGGTTCAAAACCGCGATTACGGCATCGCTAACGCTTCTGGAGCAAAACGCGGTTTTGAACCGGAAACGCTATAATGGCAAAGCCTCTGAAGAACTGGAATCACATCCCAAAATTCACAGGATCCCTGTCCATGTGCACTGCCCCTGTCCTGTCTATGGCTACCGATTGCAGGGCGCGGCTCAGGTCGGCCCGGTTTTGGGATTTTAAGATCAACTGCTGCCAATAGCGGCTCTTGACCCTTGGTATCGGGGCGTCCAGAGGGCCTAGTATTTTAAGGCCGTGGCAGGCCATGAAGCGCAGGCGCAATTCATCCAGGGGCTTGCGGGCTGTTGCCGGGTCATCCCCCTCAGACCTGAACAGCGCCATGGTCGCGTAAGGCGGATAGCCAAGGGCCTGACGATAAGGCAGCTCGCTATCGGCAAAGCCCTCAAAATTTTGCGCCACGGCATGAATAATGGCCGGATGATCAGGGCTATATGTCTGGAGTATTACACGGCCAGGCCTTTCGGCGCGTCCAGCCCTGCCTGCCACTTGTGTCAGCAGGTGAAACGTCCTCTCGGCGCTGCGAAAATCCGGCGCCCTCAGTCCCAGGTCGGCGTTGAGAATGCCCACGAGCGTCAGTTTTGGAAATGTATGGCCCTTTGCAAGCATTTGCGTGCCTACAAGGATATCCACCTCGCCATGTTCCGCGGCCAGCAGGCCGGCCTCAAGAGCGCCGCGCCTTGACGTGGTGTCCCTGTCCAGCCGCAATATCCTGGCGGTAGGGAAACGTGCCTGCAGTGTATCCTCCACCCGCTCCGTTCCTTCGCCAACGCCCCTCAAGTGCGCCGCGCCGCAATGCGGGCATACCTCAGGCGGAACGTTTTCGTGCCCGCACAAATGGCAGCGCAAACGCCACGCGCCCTTGTGATAGGTGAGGCTGAGGTCGCAATTTGGGCAATCCAATGTTTTTCCGCAGGCCATGCAAATCCAGAAATTTTCAAAACCGCGCCTGTTGAGCAGCAGCATTGACTGCTCGCCCCGCTCCAGCACATCATCCATGGCCTTTAGCAGCATGGGCGAAAATATTACCTTTTTTCGCTCAGAACGATAACACTCCCTCAGATCAACAACCTGAACCGCCGGCAGATTAACGCCTAAGGGGCGCTGGGTGAGGCGAAGCAACTTATAGCGGCCTGTTTGCGCGGCATGCCAACTTTCCAGGCTCGGCGTCGCGCTGCCCAGCACCACGGGGCAATCCTCAAGCTGGGCGCGTTTAATGGCTAAGTCCCTGGCGTTGATCCTGGGGTGTTCTTCGGATTTATATGAGCTTTCCTGTTCTTCATCCACTATTATTAAGCCAATATCCCTCAACGGCGCCAACACGGCGTTGCGGACGCCTACGAACAGGCGGGCGTCATTCATCAGGAGGCGCACCACGTCGGCTTGTTTTTCCGTGGCGTTCAGCCCCGCGTGACCAACGGCCAGGCCGCCTGGAAAGCGCGTTTCCAGCCGCGCCAGCAAACGCGGCGTCAATCCTATTTCGGGCACCAGCCACAGCACCCTTTTGCCCTTGCCCACCACGCGCTCAGCCAATTCCAGAAAGACCTCGGTTTTCCCTGAGCCTGTAACGCCATAGAGCAGATATGGCGCAAAATGCTCTAAATCCACGCCTGATACAGCATGGCGCTGTTCTTCATTGAGCGTCACCGTCCTGTGGAGCAGGTCTTCCCGCTTCTGGCTCAGGAGGTCTAGCCGCTTTGTGCGCTCAATCAGGCCGTGACGCTCCAGGCCAGCCAGTACTGACGCGCTCACGGCTGTTTCCCTGAGAAGCTCACTCTCTAGCTTTGCGCCATCGGCGGCTTCAAGGCATTCTATTACCCTGGCCTGGGTTTGCGTCACCCTTCGCGGGTGCGGCGCTCCCGTGAGCCTTACCTCTGTCAGACCGGCCCCCTTTAGGTTGCGGCGATGTAAAAGCGCAGGCAAGTCAATTTTGGTGCTGTGCCAGGCCAGGCCGATTTCATTAAGCTCCCGCCAGTTACCGGAATCGCGCAGTTCAGACAAGCGGCGTCCATCGGGCAGCAGCAGCCCCCAGTCAACCTGAACCGCCTGGGGAATGCACAAAGCCACGATATGGGCCAAGCCGCACCCATAGTAGCTTGACGCAAAATCCAATAAGGCTGAGAGGCTGGGGGGCAGCAGGGAAAAGGGGTCAATCACCGCTTCTATCGGCTTGAGTTTTACGTTTGGCGGGTTTTCATCCGGCCCGAGAGCCACGCCCCAAGCCTTGCCGCCCCTCACCTTGACCATCACCCTGGCCCCCCTGGCCAGACCATCTGGCGCCAGATAGGTCAGCGGCGCAATGGGACGGGGCAGGTCAACGCGGGTTGGAATCATTTTGTGTTCCATAGTATCAATCCAGGCGTCAAACATCACCAATTCATTTAATTTCATTTCTAAAACAGAAAATTCTTGTTTAGAATGGAAATCAAGGGGTTTTGGGCCTTGAGCGCCACCCAAAACACCTTTGCGCCAAATTTTTGTTTTTTTTTGCTAACTTGTATTTACGGAGCTTTTACATCCGCGAGCTTTCGATATGGCAGAACAATCGCCCCTACTCCCCGTCACACTTACTTGCAACACAGAACCCAGGTTTATTGACCTGATTCAGGTTGTAGGGGGTGAACTGCTCAAGCACATGCGCTTCAATCAGGAAGACGGCGAGAGGATTTGGCTGGCTATCCAGGAAGGCATAGCCAACGCCATGAAGCACGGAAATAATTCTGATAACTCCAAAACCATATCTGTATGTTTTATCCCTAGCGCTGAACAGATTGAGATACATATTAAAGACCAGGGCGGGGGAGTTAACCTTGATTCCATCCCAGACCCAAGCCTGCCGGAAAATATACTAAAAGCAAGCGGCAGAGGCGTGTTTCTGATGAAGCAGGTGATGGACTTAGTAAAAATGGATATTTCCGAATCTGGCAGCACGCTGGTTTTAGTAAAACGCCGCGATGGGCGCTGAATTAAATTGATTTCCGATGGAAAACTGTAGCGGAGCAGTAGTCGCAGGGCAGCAGATTGGGGCGGGCTGGTCTCCGGCCCTTTCTGTGCTTAAGGCTCTGTGCGCTCTCAGAGAGGCAAAAAGGCGAGGGCTACAGGCCATATATTGGTTGGCGGACGAAGACCACGACCGCGCTGAAGTTTCAAATGTGGTAGCGCTGCAAAAGGACAGGCTGATACGGCGCCGATTTCAATTTTCCGCCCCCCAGGGAACAGCCGCGGGTTGGCTGGAGTGGACAGACGCCCATCAAGCTGAGGCCCAAAACCTCTGGGGCCAGCTGCCCGCGCCCGCCGAGCCAACGTTGCGGGGCCATGTAATGGCGCTGGGCGGCGCGCTCTGGGGCAGGGGAATAAAACCATTCAGCCCAACCAGAGATGTTGACAGAAATGGCATCCAAGGCGAAATGGAGCGGTGGCGGGCATTAGGCCTCGAAGATGATTTATGCGAGCAGGCCAGCCTGCTTGAATCAAAGGGGCTTGAATTAATACTGGACCCGCGCCGGCAATCGGCCTGGTTTTCCCTCGACCCCCAGACAGGCAAACGCAGCCGCTTAGAGAGCGGCCAGCCCTGTCCAAAAGGGCATTGGCTAAGCCCCGGCGCCGCCCTGCGCCCCTTGATGCAATCGCTACTGCTGCCCGTCAAGGTTGTTATTTTGGGGCCTGGCGAAAGGGCCTACTGGCTGCTGACAGAGAATTTATGGGAGCGCGTTGGCCTGACGCCCCCCCTGATTCTGCCGAGACCCAGCGCCTTTGTGCTGCCCGATGGGTATTTTGATATTTCAACCGCCGAATTAGAGGCTCTGCGCCAGGGGCAATGGGAGGCGTTTGCGCCAAATACACTCCCAAAACCATCAATAATGCCCTTCCCGGGGCCTCATGAGAGTTGGAGCGCGACTGTCGGCAAAAGGTACCAGGCGGAATTATGCAGACTGCAAACACGCTTAAAGCGCCTCGACGCGCGCCTCGCAAGAGAGTCCGCCGAAGCGCGCATTGGGAAAAATATAGAAAAACTGCGCCAGATACTATTTCCCTTTAATAAACCCCAGGAAAGAGTGCTGCCGGGCTGGTGCTGGCTGCAAAACGCTCACACGCTGGACGCTATAGAGAGGGCGCTGGAGAGCGAGGAGGGAGTTCATTTGATCACGCCAGGCTCTGCTGCGCCATCAAACTCCCAACCCAAACCTGTATATTCTCTGATTCCTGAGGTAATTGCAAAACCTCTGGAAACATTGCAAGCCAGCGTGGCAGTCACTGAAAAATGAGGGTCTGACACCCGCGTTCCTGGCAAGTTCGGAGGTT
>JGI24698J34947_10001018_pt1 | contig 14416 bp, 15 predicted proteins | sample TergutMp193P3_FD_34947 | JGI IMG/M metagenome (IMG submission 34947) | reverse complement strand
CGCGCTCGGCAGCATGAGCATACCGACATCCTCGGAATCAACCGCAAATATGGGCGCTGGACAGAAAACCCATATATGGACAATTGCAAGAGTCGCGGCTAGTAACCTGTTTGAAAGATTGTGCAGCATTTTATTACCGTTTCTCCAAAAAATATACATCTATTCCGGAATCAGGAAATTTATCAAACGGCGTTATTACAGCTATGTACCCGTTCTTCCCTCCGCGCAGCGCGGGTTCGCTTTCATCGCGAAATCGTTCTATCTCGCTTCCGTTGATTTCCAATACGTACTCGCCGTTTCCCTTTTCATAACGGACTGTTACTTCGTTATAATATCCGGCGCTTTTATTTATATACGGCGTAGTTTTCCACCACCCGAAGTCTTTGAATATACCTCCCTGCACTTTCCCGATTAAATAATACCCCTCACCATTTATCATAACTACAAGCATCGCGGGCGTCTTTTTCCCTCCCACATTATATTCGTCGTGGCAAAATACTATCCCATACCCGCCGCCTGCGTAGCCGCGGGTTTTTGCTATCTTTACTGTCCTTCTGTCGAATTCAGCTTCGCCTTCTCCCCATACCGTCCACATCGTTAAACCTTCCAGCGTCCAGTATTTCACATCGTTTGTCTTGAATACTGTACGCGTCATTCCATCGCCGTAGTCCTCGCTCAAAAATAATTCTTCCGCATGGAAATAAGGCGGCGGAGCTTCTGGAAGCCATGTCCTGTCGGGTATATATCCTTCAAGGCAGCTCATAAATATCAGCGCCGCTGCCATTGTCGTCAACAAATTTATGTGACGCACCTTCATCCCCCTATCTTTATAGGCACTATACTTCCTATACTGATCGTATACCGTACTATATCTCCGCCGGCAGGTATCCCTGTCCCTACAAACTGCATCTTCGACGGATACAGCTTAAAATAATACTTCATTGTATTCATTTCGTTGTTGATTATCCAGAAATCAAATAAATGCACTACCGAAAAAGCTTCACGGGCGTATTCATAACACTCAAAATGCGTCGGGCGGTTTTGTTCCGCTACTTTTGAATCGTTGACAATAACCGACGCTTTTCTTAATGCAGGTATCTCTATATAATACCAGTCTTCGTCCATTATTTCAAGGCCTCCATATGTACGATAATAATATATATTAGCTATATAATCTATCGTTTCCAGCCGCAATGCGGTCTCCATCGTATCGTTCCTGTATACGTCGCGGGATACCATAGAGCTAACTCCCAACGACCCGGACGATGGGCCGAACATCTCTGTTCCACGACGCTTCCACAACCTGTAAACATACCGCGTTTCGTTCTCAAGACCACGATCCGCGTATTCGGTTCCGCTCCCGTGGTATACTGTAATATACTTCAACACCTGACTGTCCTGCGCGCGTTCCAGTATATACTCGTCCGCGCCTTCATCATATTCCCACTTCACAAATATTGCGTTCGATTCCGCGAATGACTCTACCATAGGGTTATTTATTTTTGGGTCGTCCATGCTACGGTGCAGCATATCGTACATCCCGGAATTACACCCGCTCAGCGTTATTAAAATTATAAAACCGCTCGTTATCTTTACCATTTTTGCCTTGCTTCTCTATCGTATACCTGTATGTTCATTCCTATCACAGGGGAGTATGTTATCAATGACCGTTCATTGAACAGAAAATCGAAATCATTCCTAAAAAATATTGATATAGTCTCGTTAATCATGAGCCGGTAGCCAAAACTAATGTTTAGTCCCACATTGTTAAAAACATAGCTGCGGCTAATATCGTATTTCTCCGTCATTGAAAAAAACTCCAAAAAATATACAAAACCCAATCCCGCAAACACCTCATGATGTCTTTCCAGTTGTATATTCAACCGTACAGGCATCATCATGTACAAAGTACTATTGTACGCTTCATACCCCGCAGGATTCCCAACTCCAAGCCGGTATTTAATATCTATGCCTGTTGACAGATAGCATGTTTTCCCGCGGAATATAAACAGATTGTCTGTTGGAATTATTTCCAATCCGCTTCCTGCCACAAATGTTCCCAGCATTGTTTCAACCCATCCGCTGTCCATCGGTGTCCAGTACCCGAGCGATACAGGTATCGAAAGTCGCATCATCCCTATCTTATCAGGTATAATTTCCAGATGAAATATATCCCCTATGTAGGCAAGTATTTTATGCGCCATATCTTCCATCAGCCTGTCATAATGCATACTGTCATCCATCCCAAAAAATGATTCCATTACACGCCGGTTAACATAGTCAAACAGCCGTATCTCAGCGCGCACGTTGTACTCTCCGCGCGTTACATACCCGTACAACATATAATCTATCCGCTCGTTGCGGCATACTGCTACAGCGTCGGTTAACGACTGCGGCGGATTTATCCGGTTGTCTTTTAACCGGTCAAACCGCAGTACCACCCCTGTTTCCACCGCCCATAGAGCCGTCATCAAATCCGACTGTGCCCTGTTTGTGTTACGGCTGAATTCCTCCGTCTCGTCTATGTATAATAGCGGCGCTACGTATACATCCAGTCCAAACGCCGTTATTTGCAGAAGCAAGAACATCAGAAACACTGCCACTTTCACTGAAACGCCTCTATTCCCATCCCTCTCTCTTCCATCTCTATAAATTCAAGCGTTTCCCCTATCTCCCTGCGCTGGTAGCCGTTACGCTCAAGTATCAGAAACCCTTCCTTTATCTGCCCATAATTGCTTCGATCCATCTTGTTGCTCAAAAACAAACTGTATAAAAAAGAAAAACGCGCTTCGGTGTTTTCAGGCTGAGCCTCCGCTAATGCCGCATACATGGCGCTTGCCTGCGCATATTTTCCCTCCGTAAACAGTACGTCCGCCTCTCGCTCCATATCTACAAGGACCACCTCAGTATATAAACTGTCCAGTGTTCGCTTCTCAAGCTCCGCCAATATTCCCGCATACACTGTATCTATCCGCCGTATCCCCTCGTCCGTCATTGTTATCCGCCTGCCGGTCGTAGCCGTCCCGGACGCAACTTCATATATTACCAATGCCGCCGCCGCTTGTACGCTGCCTTCTATAACTTCTGTTTTCTTTTCCAGTTCTTCCAATATCGCGATTTCCATTGCGCTTACCTGAGCTTTTAACCGCTCCTGTTCAACTTCCATTGCTGTTATACGCCTATAAATCATGACGAAAATTATTATTGAAATAACCGCAGGTATCATATATAATCCATACCGCGCCATCCTGAATAAGAGTTTTTTTCTTCTCAACTGAGTTTTACCTCTGCCTTCTGTCGGATTATACATAAACTGCCGGCAACGGCTTGCTTACTGCCGCTTTCGCTTTTTTTTACGCCGTATAAAAATTATAACATTAATTTTTTTAAATTACAAATTTCTTTTTTTTCTTTTCAAAAAATATACTTTCTGGAAAATTTGCTTTGGATTTTACGAAAATTGTGGTTAAAATTGGTTATTCCAAAGGCAAATATAAAAATCAACGGAATTTTTGTAATGACTCCATTTTTATATTATAATAATAAGTATGTACTATGCGATAATTATAACTTGCTTCTGTATTGGAATAGCTATTATTGATACCAAAACTTACCGGATTCCCGATGTTTTGCTTGTATTTTTCGCTATGATTATGCTGATTGTGCAGGGAACCCAGACATATACTCTGATAATATCACGGATTACTGCCGCTGCTGTATCTTTTCTGATTTTCGGCGCCGTTTGGCACTATTCGCACGGCATAGGGTTCGGTGACGTGAAATATGCCGCATTGCTGGGTTATCTTTTAGGTCTTGATAAGCTGCCTTTGGCTTTTCTTATTACCGCTTCTTTGGGCGTTTTTGTTTTTTTGACTGGAATAATACTGTTTCGTTGGCCGAAAACAACTAAAATTCCATACGCCCCTTTCCTGAGCGCAGGCGCGATTATGGCTGTCTTTGTAAATCCAAATGCTGCGGGTATTATATCATGAAACTGCCAGTTGTATTTTTATCATTTTTCATTATGACCGCGAATCCGCTTTTTGCTCAGAGCCAAACCATACGAGCTATGGATTTCCGCAACCAAAATATAACAGATATTCTAATGGTTCTGGCGGAGACCGGCAGGCAATCAATTATCGTTGACGAAACCGTTATGGGCACAGCCACCTTCCATTTCAGTGATTCTTCTTTTGAAGATGCGTTGTTTCGCTTTACAGACGCATGCAATCTCTTTGTAGATATCAGGAACAACGCGTACTATGTGTCCAGAATACGCATCTCCCGCGAGGAAGACCTTGTCAATCTTAACGCCGAAAATGTAGATATTGAAATGCTTGTCAGGGCCTTATCCAGAAATATCGGCAGGACAATTATATACGATCAACTGCCGCGCGCTACCATAAGCATGAACAGCGAAAATGCGCAGATAACGGATTTACTGGAAATCATTATCAGAAGATACCCTGAATATTCAATAGTGTATGAAAATAACGCTTTCTACATAAGGCGGACGGTAGATAATTCCCAAAATACGGCCGGACGGCTGGGCAGTAACTCAATTACGGTAAGGGGCGATTTGTATTCCATGAATATACAAAGAGCGTCTTTTTCATCGATCTTATCCCTGCTTTTCAGAACCGGCAACCGTGAATACTCCATGCTCAGCCGTAATGACGCCTCACTCGACAACCTCTACTTTCAGGATAAAGAATTCGATCAGCTTCTGCGGCTGTTATTGGAGCAGGCAAATTGCGATTATATTGAGAGCAATTCCATATATTACATATTTGAGGTACAGCGCCGGGACATTCTAAAAAAGCTGAGGGATGTAATAGTGATACAGCTGCAGCATATTTCCGTTGACAACGCGATGGCGCTTGTTCCCAATGAATATTCAGCTTCTTCTTTTATTAAAACCGACAGAAATTCCAATTCTATTTATCTTACCGGCAGTACGGAAGAAATAACTCCGATAGCTGATTTCCTTGTTATGCTGGACGTGCCTGTGGAAGGTAAATCTTTTGTTCGTTATGAGATTCAATTTTTAAAGATCAGTGAATTTATTTCATTGCTTCCACAAGAACTGGCAAGAACATCGCCTGTAACAATACCAGGCACTAATTCTTTTATTGTTTATATTACCGAAGAGCAAAAGAATCAATTTGAGCAGTATATTACTCTGGTTGACAGGCACAATGTTGGTATACCTGTTAATTTGCGGTATATCAAAAGCGATGAATTGGTACAATTCATGCCTCCTTCTGTAACAAGAGATGAACTGGTTTTAACATCAAATCCTGCATTAATTTTTTATACAGGAACAAATGAGAAGTATATACAATTTTCTGAACATCTCAGATTAATAGATCAGCCAAAACCTCAAATCAGGTATCAGTTACTGGTCGTACAATACCAGCGCAGTGACAATGTTACATGGTCGAGAGGGCTGCAAGCCTCTTCGACCCAAGATATTGATTTTAATTCTCCGGGGTATCAAATTCCGAAAATGCTTGTTGGCACGTTTTCAAATCTGCTTAATATCAATTTTGATATAATTACCGAATTCGGATATCAATTCGCGCTGAGTCTTAATTTACAGATCGGTGAGGACAGAGCGAAAGTTCTGGCAGATACAACCCTTAACGGCATTTCCGGACAGGATATAAGATTTGAAAATACTACCACATTCCGTTACCGCGATACTACAATTGATCCTGAAACCGGCAGGCCGTTCTACACGGGTGTAACGCGCGAAATAACTTCCGGTTTGGTGCTTAATATAAACGGATGGGTGTCAGGCGACGGTATGATAACCATGAACGTCAACGCCAATATTTCAAAGCAGGACGAAAGCGGGGCTAATACCAGCGCGACCACAAACCCGCCGCCGACTTCCGAAAGAGTTGTGAATACTCAGGTGCGAACAATATCTGGAACCCCTATTGTTATAGGCGGGTTACTACAAGTTGACAAAGTTGAAAGCATAAAAAAACTACCGATACTGGGAAGCATACCGCTTCTCGGCAGACTCTTTCAGGATCGTATTATTCAGGAAAACACAACCGAAATGGTTATTTATATTATTCCTCATGTGCATAACGGCCCGCTGCAGGCTGTGGAGTATTCAAGAAGAATTGAAGACTACTTCAACAGGTACATTCAAAAAAATTGAATATGAAAAAAATCAGCCTGAAAAATTTTCAGTTTAAATCCGCGTTCGGCGAACAATACGGCAGGGAATTTATCAGCCACAGAGGTGCGGTAAAATTAAACGAAACGGATGATGAAGTACAAATTGCAATTGCCGACGGAAGCGATGCGCAGCTGCGCCATGACCTTGAAACATTTCATATCCCGAAAAAAGTGGTGTTTTTCAGTATAAGCAAGGCGGAACTCGCGACATTTATCGGCGAGACTACGGCGATAGAGCCTGTTCATACTTCCATAAAACATGAAAGAGAACATTCCATAGCGCTTGACGCGATAAGCGAAGGCGCTCCGGTAGTTAATATTATCAATGCTATCTGTATTGAGGCGATCAGGCTGGAGTCGTCTGACATTCATATCGAAGCGCAGGCGGACTCGGTTCATATCCGCTACCGTATAGACGGGGTGCTGAGGACTGTAAAGAAAATCGACAAATCGGTATTTTTTACAATCTCAAACCGCGTGAAAATCATGGCAAACTTGAATCCTCTGGAACAGCGTCTGCCCCAGGACGGCAGGATGTCCGTAACGGTCGAAAATAGTACCATTGATTTACGCGTATCAATTATTCCGGTGGCTAACGGAGAGTCAATCGTACTGCGAATTTTTAACACATCGGCAAAACTTCTGTCCCTGGACGAATTAGGATTTTATCCTGAGGATCTTAACGCCATAAAAGCCGCTGTGCAGCAGCCGTTTGGCTTAATCCTGCTGACCGGCCCTACCGGAAGCGGCAAAACCACAACCCTGCACGCGCTGATCGCGAGTTTGCCAATACCTGAATTGAAAATAATTACAATCGAAGATCCGGTAGAACAACTTATTCCTGGCGTGAATCAGGTGCAGATAAATGATGAAATAAACCTCTCCTTTGATGGTATGCTGCGTCGTGTACTGCGGCAAGACCCCAACGTTATAATGGTCGGAGAAATTCGCGATAACGCTACGGCGGAAATCGCCCTGCGTTCTGCGTTGACCGGACATTTGATTTTGTCTACGCTTCATACCAACGACAGCGTTTCTGTTATAACCCGCCTCGAAAATATGGGGCTTGAGCCTTACCTAATCGCGGCGGTACTGCGTTGTTCTGTGGCTCAGCGGCTGGTACGAAAAATATGCCCGTCGTGCGGGAAAAAAGTTTCCATAAACAGGCAGGCGAGATCATTAATGACAAAATATAATGTAGCCGGAGATTCCATGTATGAAGGCGAGGGCTGCCCTGCATGCGACTATACTGGCTACAAAGGACGGACAATAATCAGCGAAGTATTTTCAATTGACAAGACCATTGAGGAAATGATAACCGGCCGCCATCCGGCTGCAAAAATAGCGCATCACGCACAAACGCATATAGGCATGAACAGCATAGCAAAAAACGCCCTGCAAAAAGTAGTTGACGGCATCACTACCCTTAAAGAGGTGGAACGGGAGGTGTTGTTTTAATGCCGTATTACCGCTGTACTATTGTTACCTCTGCCGGAAAGAGAACTACTTTTACAAAGGAAGCGACAAATGAACATGAATTGGCCGCCTCGTTTAACGACAGCGATCATATTCTGATCAAATACAAAGCCGTCGCGGATTCCGCGATAGTACGTTCAAAAAAAAATTATAACCACGGCATTATTCTGGAATTTACAGAAATTATGACATCGCTTCTTAAATCAGGACTGACAGTCCAGGATGCCGTAGCCCTGTGCGCTTCAATAGCGTCCGATCCAAAAACAGTATGGCTGTGCAAGAGTCTTCTTGGCGCATTGCAAAGCGGGCTGCCTATGCATGAGGCGCTTAAAATGCATTCCCCGTCGTTTTCTTCCCTGTACCAATCTCTTGTCAGGCTTGGAGAACAGACAGGATCTGTAGCGGCGGTTTTCCAGCGGATGAGCGTATACCTGCGTAATGAAAAAAAGATTCGCGGGAAAATAGGAAGTGTGATCTGGTATCCGCTGATGGTATTATTCGCGGCTTTCGCGGGCGGAGTCGCCATTATAGCGTTCATTATGCCGAGAATGGCGGAAGTTTTTTCCGCTTTCAGAGTTGGAACGGATCAGGACGCTGTCATGGAGCTAGCCGGCGTGTACCGCTCTGTATGGGTATCATCGGCGATTTTTATTCTGCTCGCTGCCGCCGTTGTCTTTTCCATTTTATTGCGTAAATACTCATACCGTTTTGCGTATTTAACGGACTATATGTTTCTGAAAATGCCGTTGTTAGGCGGTTATATAAAGGCGATCCAAACGATGGATTTTTCCTTCGCAATGGAAATGCTCACGGGAGCGGGAATAAACGTTCATACGGCGTTACAGGAAACTGCCGCAGTGGTACGAAACCGTGCCTACGGCAAGGCGCTTGGCGAAGTTCATTCAATGCTGTTAAAAGGCGAACAACTTTCCAGAGCATTCGGACATTTCAAGGAATTTCCCGCTTATATTTCCACATGGATAGCGGTAGGCGAAAGAACCGGCGCAGTTGGGCCTGTCTTTACTCAAGTCAGGGGATATTTTCAGGAGGACGTTGATCGGATGTCGGAAAGGCTTATGAATCTTCTGGAACCGTGTTTAATTTTAACAGTAGGTATAATAGTATTAATAATGGTATTGCAATTTATATTGCCATTATTTTCTCTGTATGGAAGGTTATTATGAAAAAACACAACGCCGCATCCAGACGCAAATTCGGCGATGAAGGGTGGACTATCATGGAAATTCTGATAGTTATCGCTATTGTCCTGATTCTGACATCCATAGTAGGTTTTACCGGAATACAGTATCTTGACCGGGCCAGGAAAGCGGCGGCACGCAGCCAAATTGATTCTTTAGCGCTTGCCCTTGAGTCTTACTATATAGATTGCGGGCGGTATCCGACGGAAGAACAGGGCATTGAAGCCCTTTGGAAAAAACCTACAATTGAGCCTGTCAGTCCAAATTGGCTGGGACCGTACATATACAAAAACACACCTAACGATCCTTGGGGTAATCCTTATGAATACAAGACTCCAGGCCCCGACGGGCTGCCATTTAGCATCCGTTCCCTTGGAGCTGACGGCAAGGAAGGAGGAGAAGACAAAAATGCGGATATTAATTCCTGGGGAGAATAAATACTCAGGCGGTACGGACGGTTTCATCCTGTTGCGCGGTTTGCTTGTTATGTTCGTTGTGATTATCTGTTTTTCTGCGGTAGTCGCGGCAATGGCGGCGTTTTCCCGCCAGAGTTCCCGAATGCTTGAAAATGTTCAGCGTGAAATCAACATACGAAATGAAATTGTTCTGCAGATGGTTCGCCGATGAAACAAAACGAAGCCGGATTCACCTTAATGGAGACATTGCTGTCTGTCGCCATTATCCTTATTCTGGGAAGCCTGTTGGTTGTTTCATCAAACGCAGCGATTTCTGGCGCATCGCAATCTTTCAAAGCGGTTAATACAGCGGTAACGCTTACCCGCATAGACCGCTATATACGCAACAGAGCAGACTCAGTACATATCCCATATTGGGCGGATTCAACGCGGTATATTGAAGCCCTTTCTGCCGAATTGTTTCAGTCAAGAATAGGAACTTATATTAAATCAATCAGGGCAATTTTTGATCATCGTATGTCCGCTCGCGGTATTGAAGTTACTTATATTGTAAATAATCACGAAATGCGGACAGTGGCGCTTTTCCCTTCTATCATAATAGTGGATACGGCGCAATGAAAAAAGACGCAGGGTTTATTGAGTTTAATGCGGTTTTGCTGTTGTTTTTTATTGCAGCGATCATTTCAGGCGGTGTATTATACGCGGCGGTAACAATGACTTTTTCGCATACAGATAACAGGGATTTCAATAATAAACAGGCTGCCGACAGGCTGATTGATGAGATAATCGAAAAAATGCAGCCTCTGCGGCTGTATCAGTATGATCATGACAACAATGAAATAATTGCCTCCTTATGCAGGGAATACGATAATTATGGACTGGAATTTTCAGACATCTCCAGCGGCTATCATCTTGATTTTCTTTCCGACGCGGATATGGCAGACAACAATATTACAAGGTATTTATTTTTGGATAACAGCGGAGCTGGTTTTACAGCATGGCGTAACGCAAACGGGCTTTCCGTTTCAAAGGCCTTATGGCGGGAATTTGTAAAAGAAGAAGCGTGGGAATCCTGTGTGTCTTACGGCTGGCTGCATAAAAACGATGTCGCGTCTTTTGCCTTCCGCAGTATCAGTAGATCATTCGCGGTTACCGCACCGGATAAATTGTTCCCCCTTGTAAATGAATTCCCCCGCATGAACGTCAATATGGTAAATCCTGATATGCTTCGCCCCCTTATTATGCGTAGTTCATTCAGAATCGAAAGACCGAATGAAAAAGCGGATGCCCTGATAACCAGACTGCGCGGAGGTCCTGTATTGCACGCCGATATTTCGTCTATCTTAAGAATCCCCGTAAACCACCCGCTAATGGGCTATTTTGGGACGAAAACAGCTTTCTGGAAAATAAGTTTTACAATGCCCTCATCTCTGGAAGTAGAAGCCGTCGTTGCCGCGATACCCAAAAAAAACGGCGCGATTCAGGAAATTGAATTATACCGGCTCATCGACAGGAGTTTTTTATAATGATTGAATTTTACAACCGCACCTTCTATTGGCTGTATGTACTTGAAATTCCTCATATACGCGGTAAAGAACTCGTTTCCGCAATAAAAATAAAACTGAACAGTTTATATCCTGGAAATATCGCCGATTGCAATATTCAGATTCGAAAAAACGGTTCCAAAAAATGGAGCTATCTTGTCTTTGTGCTTAATAAAAATACCGGAAACAGGATGCTTCCGCTATCGCCGCTTTTTATCCAGTATCTATTCGCGCATAAAACTGCGGATGCGCTGTATGTTGACAAGCGGTGGCTGGATCATATTCGTATTGAAAACGGCGCTGTCATTTCATCAACTGTCAGAATCAGAAATGACGATGTTTTCCTTGAAGATGTTAACGGGCTGTGCGGTACGGAAACAGATCTGCTGGTTTACTGCGATAAAACCGACAGGGAAATTCTTTCTCCATTACAGGAAAACAAAAAAATACTGTTTTTTGACAATAAGGCTGAACTGAAAAAAATTGACATACATAAAATATCATTATTCAATGAAAAAAGCCCTGTCGTAAAACGCCGGAATATTCTAGCCGCCGCCGCTGTATTGTTTTTTCTGATAACATTTTCATGGTTGTTATACCAACACCGCAAAAACGAAAATGAACTCAACGCCCTTTTGCGGCTTGAACAGGAACAGGCGCAAAAAGCCGCTCTTGAACAGCAGGGGGAAAATCAACGGCTTTCGCAGCTTATGCTCCAATACCAGGAAATAATTGCCTCAAAAACCGCAACGCCTTTTGATATAGCCGTAGTAATATCCGAATGCGCGGATCAGCAAACCAGAATACAATCGGCTACTTTTAACGGCAGCTTTTTCCAGATTGAAGGATTAACCAACAGCTCTCTGGGCTTATTGAATAAGTTTGAAAATCACCGGCTGGTAAGAGACGCAAGGCTGCATCAAGTCCACCCTTTAGGCAACATGGATACTTTTACTTTGAGCGGAACCGTTCAAACGGAAACTGCATCAGTTGATGAATCGTTACCTGCGGGCGAACAAATCGCCATATTGGAAAATTTGATAGCGGCGGAAACCGGCGCGCTGTCGGAAACCCAATTAAGCCCTTCCGCGTTTGGCGAATCTGTAAACGCTCTGTTCACAAAATGGGGCTGTACCGCCGGCGGTTACCAGTTTATGAACGAGCCGCAGAAAACAGAGATAGAAATTTCCCTAAGAGGGCCGGGTAATGGTTTTTTTAACGCTCTGTATGAGATAAAAACCAGACACCGTCTATGGGATGTGCACCTTACACAGATTAGGAATTTATTCCCCCGCAATTTATTGGATATTGTAGTCCGAATAAGGACGGAATACGTCCATTCACAAACCGAAGGTACGAACGCGGCGCACGTTGAAAACATTGATCTATATCCTGTCGCCAATATCAGCAGGAATTACTTTGTTCCGTCGCAAACACCCAGTATACCCGCACAACGGACAGTTTCCATAGAGCAGACGCCAGTTGTAACACCGCCATTGGGAATGGAAAGAGTTCCCTGGCTTGAATATATTGGAAGCGTATATGAAGACGACGAAAGGTTTGTATACGTAAAGGATACAAGAACCGGCATAATAATGAAACTCGGGCAGCATAATGAAGGAAATATGCGGTATGCCGCCGTTACGTCGGGCGGAATTATCGCGTATATCAATGAACACATATACGAAATAAACAGGAGATAAATAATGGCGAATAAATTATTTGGATGTGTATTACTGGGAGCAGTGCTGCTTGTTTCCTGCAAAGGAACGCCGATGTCTTTAACCAATGAAGGCATAATGTACGGGATGATCTATGATTTTGATAATACACCTGTAAGCGCGGTGACGGTATATATAAACGATAAAAAGGTTGCGGATTCCGACATACAGGGCCGGTTCATTTTGGATAAAATGGAAAAGGGCGAATACACCGTAAAATTAACAAAAAGAGGTTATGAAACATTCGAAGAACATTTTTATTATGAACCATTGCAAGTTTTGTATTTTAAGATAATAAATACTTCGCAGCTGGTTGCCCTTGCGGAAACAGCTCTGGATAACGGCGAGTTCAGCGCCGCGGAAAATTATGTAAACAGAGCTTTAGTTATTGAACCAAACCGTCCCGATATATTATTTCTGAAAAGCATTGCCTGTTATTTGCAAAGCCGAAATGATGAAGCGGCGGCAATATTGGAAAACCTGATCAAATCCGGCAATACAGAACCAGCGATAATCCAAATGCTGGAAACGATACGGCGAACACAAACGCCACAGGAATAAATATATGGAAACCACGTTAAGTCTTGAAAATGAAACGCTATACAATGAATTTCTTGATTATTACAGGATCAGGGTGAGTTTGCAAGGTTACCAGACTATTAAATATCTAAGCCGCTTGGTAATAGCGTGGTTCGACAAAAAAGATATACCTTTGACTGAAGTTTCAATCCAGGATGTTATGGAGTTCAGAAAAAGCCTGAACGAATCAGAAGAGAAAAAATTGTGCGCCGCAAGTATTTATAATTATTTAAAAATGGGCCGTAAATTATTCAGGTTTTTGGTAAAATCCGAAAAAATAGAAACAAACCCGTTCTCGGAAGTGAAATATCCAAGACTGCCCGACAGTATCAGCAAGAACATATTGAACGAGACGCAAATGAACCGTTTACTGGAAACGCTGTCTATGTTTCACAATGAGCAAACCGCAGGCGAGCGGCTGGAAAAATACCGCCTGCACGTAGTTTCGGTACTTCTATATGCGACAGGAATGCGCATCGCAGAAGCGGCTGAACTGCTACCCGAAGACGTAGATGTAAGAAGGCGTGAAATTGTTATACGCAACGGGAAAGGAGGAAAAAGCAGGATTGCCTTTTTAACAGGATATGCCTCCGATGTACTGGATTGCTATTTACGGTATGGAAGAAAAGCCATACTCTCCCGAGGGTGGCGCAAACACAGGGAACGCCTATTTGGAGCCGACGTAGCGACGCTTGCGTCCGCAGTAAACAGGGAACTGTCAGAGGTCTGCAAAAAACTGAAAATACCCGTAATTACCTGTCACGGATTCAGGCACAGTTTGGGTACTCACCTGTTGAAAGCCGGATGTGACATAAGGCATATTCAGATGATTCTGGGGCATGAGAAGCTCAATTCAACCCAGCGGTATACCAGAGTAGATCGCAAAGACTTGAGAAACATTATTGACAAGTACCATCCACGCCAGCCTGTGAAACGAAAAATTTGCGTATGAATGCAGTAACGCATGATATAGCCGTAAAAATAATACGTACCGAACTTGACGGAAACAGTTATTGCGCAAAATACAACCAATCAATTTTTAAGGCGCAAAAACACTTTCTGCATTGGGCAGCCGCGCGCGGTATTACAGATTTGGGAGTTATTACAAGACAGGACATTTACAATTACCAAAAAGAACTGCTGGCAATAGTATCTAAACAAACAGGAAAACCGCTTGCAAAAGGCACGCTTTCAGATAAATACAATGCCGTGAAGATTTTATTTTCGACTCTTTGCCGTTCCGGGCTATTAAATCAAAACATAACAAGCGGCGTGAAATTCGAGCT
>JGI24698J34947_10001017_pt1 | contig 14433 bp, 10 predicted proteins | sample TergutMp193P3_FD_34947 | JGI IMG/M metagenome (IMG submission 34947) | reverse complement strand
TCGGGGAAGGTATTTTCTTCGGGACTGCCGTCAGGATTAGTATCGCTTTTAAGGTCAAATACAATCATCGGGGCGTTTTCATCAACTACGGAAACTTTATAGGCCTTGCAGTTATGGATATCAAGGGCTTCGCCTGCCGGATGCGGAGAAAGTTTATGATCGCCTATCAGCGTGAACAATACAAATTCACCGTTGTCAAGATCGTTGTTGCCTGTTTGTATATAGAGTATTGAATCGTTCAGGCCGCCGTTTGGAGCCTGATTGTTAATTGGTTCGGATATATGCGTGCCGTCATCGGGACGTTCCGCCGACGGAATATAAATGTCGTATTTCCAGTTGTAAATTGTGTCTCCCGCAAGAAGCCGCGTCCTAAGCCAAGTCAGTTTTTCCTCATCGTCATTGCCCTGAATATACACGCCGCTATTGACAGGCGCTTCTTTGTTCCACTGGTCTTCTGTAAGAAGCCCTGCGAAGGCCCAGGCGATAGAATCGTCGTCAAAAAATTCAACGGGAAGCGTCGAACCTTTTGTAGCGATAACTTTATCCTCCGCCGTTGAACCTGCTACCATCGGGTCAAGAATGCCCTTTGGAGTGTCGGCTGTCTTCCACATAACAAAGTATCCATGATCCTCCGTATAGGTTATCGGCAGCCCTCCGCTCTGGTTTTCGCTTCGGTCATAAGCGACAACTTCGACGCGGTAGTAGAAACGCTCGCCGTTGTTGTATCTGGTTCTGTAACCGGAACTGCGCGCTTCACCGGCGGTTAAAATTTTCTCTTCTTCAATGAGCCAGCGCGGCGAGAAAGTAGAAGTGCCGGTTTCCCTTTTTATTGAATAAAGGGGAGCATCAGATCGAGCGTGTTCGTAAATATTCAGCGTAATTTTCTTTTCTTCGTTGTTGTCGTCGTCAATAATACGCGTCTCATCTTCAGAAATTGTCGCGTAAATGTAGAAATTGCCGTTTTGGTAGCGCTCTACGTTGACCTTTCTTTCGCTCCTTGGGTCGCTTGTTTCCAGAGTCCTTAAGTCGAGGTAGGGTTCAAGATCAGCCATTCTTAAACTTGTGCGCTGTATCCAAATATCGTCGATTACCGGTTCCTGTATATCAACAATCAGCGTAACCGCGGCAATAGAGCTGTCCCCGGAATTCCCAAATCTGTCGAAGGCGACAATTTCAACCGCTATCTTTTCCCCGTTTTGCTCCTTGGTGAAATTCAACTCTATTTCCCAGTATTTGCCTTCCAGCCTCGCTATGAACATCTGTGCTCCCGTTAAGGAGTCGCGCATTATTACGCGATCAACTATGCCGTTGTCTTCAACGGTTCCTGACAATCTTGTGCCAAGCCGCACATACAGTGGGTTATCAGTTTGATCGAGCGTCAGAACAGGAGGATCCCAGTCAATCGGATCGCCAAGGCCCATGGGCACATCGCAGGTAGTAAGAGAGAATGCGAGGAACAGCGCCGCAAAGGCGATAAATAACCGTCTAAAGTTAAAGGCTTTTGTTTCCTTCCTAAAGCTTGACATAGAACACCTCCTTCTATATCAGTCAATATCTATATCAGTCAATATCTATATCAGTCAATATCTATCAGAAGATATACAATCTAAATCCCACGATTACATGGGGAATAACCACCTGAATACCCAATGCCTCGGCGTTTACGTCAGTAGGCACAAACCAGAGCTGGCCTTCCGTGAACAAACTGAACTTGCGCAGGGCCTTCCATTTTGGAATAGTGACCTTCGGGAATTCTACCTGTAATAAAAGGGCGCTCATCCATGTCGATGTGCCGCTTTGCGTGTAGCCTTCCTGAGCAAGGTCAAACAGGGAGAAGTTCGCGCCCAGGGCGAACGAGGCGGAAAGCCATTCCCAGTCGGGACCGGCGAAGGCGCCGAAGGGCAGCTGGTATATGTTTGCCAAAAGTTTGATCCCCAATACATGGCCTCCGTAACGCAGTCCGGGCGGGTTTTGACCGCCGAGGGATTCAAAAATATCATTCGTTATATACCCGTACTGGACCTGAACTTTTACGTTATCGTCAAAGAAACTCAGTCCTATGCCGAAGTCCGTATATGTCGCGCCGCCGGCAAAGAAATTCGGCATTTCAGGGACAAGCTGCTTTACAAACGGAGGGATGATCCCTTCAAGGTAAAGCCCCTGTAAAAAGCCGGGTATTTCGTAGGCGGACTTGTTTCCCACGCGCAGGTGGTATGTCAAACTGTTAAGTTCTACATCGTCAGTCGCGGAAGCGGAATAGGCTATCCGCTCATTGTACCTTCCGCCGGTTTCAGGGGTAATAAGCCTGATAACGGGAGGCGTTTTATCTACCTGCACCAACATTCGCGTAACGGCAATTTCTCCGTTTTTCATTGTTGTCCTGACAAGTATATAGTGCATCCCCTCTGTCATATCCCCTGTTTCGAGCCGGTAGCTGTAATTACTCCCTCTGCTCCTGCCCGGACCCGCTTTTTGATAGGTTACGCCGTTGTCAAAACTGATTTCCGTATAATCGACCCGTTTGTCCCTGATTGCGTCTCTTACGATTCTTTCGGTGCTCCTGTCCGCAAGAAGAGCCGTGTCTTCTGCGCTCAGGATGTAGCCTGTACGCCCGTAAAGGTAGGGTCTTTCATAGGCATAGTCGCCGAACGAAAAACTGTCGATTGTAACCCAGGGGCCGTCCGCGTTGTAAAAGACGTTGTTCTGCCGCGATTGTACCGTTCTTTCCCCGCCGAAACTGCTGCGCACCGTTACTTTGTTTTCTCCCGAAAAAAAGTTTTCCCTGCCCAGGTTAAACCTGAAAAAGCCCGCGTCATCAACTTCGCTTGTTTGAACATCCACGTCGTTTATACTGATGGTTACGCTTCCGGCTTTATCAGGGCCGCCGGTAAGGCCGTACATATTGAATTCCCCGCTTACGACTTCGTTATCAAGCGGGTACAGAATCTCTATATAGTTTTGTATAGTCGTGCGCGTCAGCTCAAAGTTTCTTGAAGTGCGCGTAATGTTCCCAGCGCTGTCCGTAGCCACAACGGTGACGTTGTAAAGGCCGTCGGGGTGCGATCTTAAATCAAGCGTGTCCTTGATAATAGCCGCCAACTCCTGCCTTCTCGCCCGTAAATCAGGCGATATCTGCGCGCCTTCAAGGCTGCGCAATTCCAAAACAACGCTCTCAAGATTTGGATCGATAGTGCGGCCCATTACAGAAACGGTACCGACAGAAATTGAGCCGTCGCCGGGACTGTCCATAATTATTTCGGGAGGCGTATTGTCAATGTTGATCATGCTGGCGTATGTAGCTGAAACTCCAAGGCCGTCCCATACGCGGATAAACACCACATGAGGGCCGTCTTCCAGTATTCTTGTATTGAACTGGTAGTTCCACTCTGTATCTCTTCTCCGCGAAGTAGATGATCCTTCTACATACCAATCTGTGCCGTAGACGCGGTTATATGTATTTCCGTTATCAAGTGAAACAGACACATTTGATATTCCGTTGTTGTCAACGGCATTTCCCTTTATCTCTATCACATCGCGCAGTACCTTGTCATATAGAGGAGAAGTTACCGCGGCTGTAGGTTCTATAAGGGATACTTTGAATTTGCGCGTAACAGGTTCGCTTTTTACGCCGTAAATATCTTCGGCTGTAACAGTTATGGTATGTTCGTTATCTGTCAGGCTGGAAAGCGGGATGGGAATGGAAAATCCGTTTTCGGCGACAATTATCTGTTCCCCGCTGTTGTCTATCTTATAGTATACCTGCCTGATTGCATCGTCATCGAACATTACGCCGGAGACGATAAAATCCGCGGTAATTACTTCGTCGTCAAGGGGCAGGGATAACTGCACTACAGGTATGTCCATCTCCTGATCAATGACAAAGGGCCAGGTATTGATCTCGCTGCGGTTACCTGCCATATCTTCAAAAACAAAAACCATATTGGCGCCAAGCGGCATCTGCAGGGAGTCCATCAGAACTTCCAGGAACATCGCGGGGTAATCTTTAGTCCACTCTTGCGCGTTATAAACTACCGAGTTTATTTCCTGAACTCCGGCGGACGCCGGCCTTCTGTACGACACCGTTTTCAGGCCGCCCTTTTCACTAATGGCGAACGCCATCTTAATTGTTCCGTTAACCCTCGCGTCCACGATAGGCATAACAAGCTGCGCCTGCGGAGCCAGAGTGTCTTTTTTTACGGTAAAGTTCACGGTAGAATCGCGGCCCGCTTCATTAACCGCCCTGATCAGCAGGTTAATTGAGCCGTCTCCAAGCTCGGAAATGTCAATATTACGCGTAAAATTGGCATTTACAGGCTGGCGGAGAGCAGCAATTTCCCCGGATGAAAGAAGATCTGCCCATGTAACTCCCATGTCTAATGAATAGCCGACAGAGGCGATTCTGCTGTTTTCACTGTACACATTGAAGCCGACAGGTACGCTGTCCTGCAGCCAGCCGTCGGGAACCTGAGTAAGGGTAACCGTTGGTCCTGAAAAAGCCGCAACTATATTGAACGGGTCGCTTTCATACTCCACCCCGTCGTCTCTCTGCAGATAAAGGGATAAGGGCCCGTGATTTCCCTCATAAATCGCGGAAAGCACTACCCTTCCCCTTCCATCAACTTCCGCGTTAATATTCGCGGCGCCTGTTCCCCGAATCGTTGCGCCTGAAAATCTTACTCCGCTTCCGTCAAGCCCCAAAAGGGTTTCATCAGCAGAGTTAAAACGCATGATTCCTTCCTGCACCTGATTCGGCCTGACCCAGACAAGGCCGCTCTGCGCATAAGATGAGGGTACTGAAGGATTCGAGATATTGGCGTATTCGGTATAAACAACATCGCGTCCCTGCCGATCCGTCAGGCGCAATTCAATCTTTGTAAAGCCGCTTGCAAGCGTCTCAGGTATCTGTATGGACGCTTTTTGCGGGGCGCCCCTTGAGCCTGCCGGTCTTGCAGCAACGGCCGGTAAATTACCAAAGACAACCGAAGCCGAAGCAATATTTTCGGAATTAACCGTTAATTCAATTGCAGTCCTGATCCTTGGCTGCAGAGTTATTCTCATGCCTGTATAAAAATCGGAAACAACCGCGTTATTGCCGCTGCCCGTAGTTACCATAGTGATGCGGGGCTCGGCAAGAGGAGGCGGAACTACAATTCCCCTCACCAGAACTTTTGGACCTATTACGCCTGTAACATCCTTCGCCCAAACTTCAAGATTGTTGTTTCCTTCGGGAACAGACGGAATTAAAAACTGGAAATATCCCGAACAGGGTAGTTCAACAGCGGTACCGCCGTTTATGGAATATATAACTGAAGAGACGCCGTCGTCGTCAGCCACGCTGCCCTTTACAACTATGCCGCCCTCCGCTGTCCCCGGCGAAGGCGATGACAGAGTTACAACAGGAAGATCGGCATTTTGATCCACATTGTACCTTTGCCTCTTGACAGTTACGTTTCCGGAAACATCTTCCGCGCGAATTTCTACGGTAATATTGTTGGTTCTGATTCCGCGCAGATCAACTTCTGTTGAAAACCAGTGATTTCCAGGCAGCAATTCAAATTGACCGCCCATTTTATCTACGCTCCACCTGACTGATTTAAGCCCTACAGGATGACTCGCGTATGCTGAAATGGAAAAAATGCCGTTTACGGGCATATTTGGCGGCGGATATACAATATCAACATCCGGGCCTATATTGTTTACAAATAACAGATGGGCAGTGGTTCCAATAGAGCCGTTGCCGTCCTGCGCCTGAAACCAGATAACAGCCGGCCCGTTTTCCAATGACGCCGTATTGAGATTAATATCCCAGTTGTATAATCCGGTTCTTCTGTCCAAACTGACGCGCACAGCAGTATAATGTTCCCCGCCGTCAGTTGAATAGCTGAATGCATTTATCCCGTTGCCGTCGCCGGCAGTACCCCTAAGGCGTATCCTTCCCGATACAAGTTCGCCGACACTATGGCTTTGTACCGCGATTTCAGGTTTTTTTCGATCCAAAAGCCAATAAACATCGTGCCTTTTATGATCCCTCGGACGGAAATTTTCGGAAATTCCTGAAAGCCCGTTAATATCGATAGCCCAGGCTGTTAAGGTGTACATCCCGTCCGTCCAGATACTGCTGTCGCTTGTATCCAGAAAATGCGACCAGAAATCCGAGCCGGTTGCCCTTGCGCGGAAAATTTCCTCTCCCTTGCCGTTAGTGCCGCGCCTGATCGACAGCTGCACATTATCAACGCCGTCATCGTCAACCGCAATTCCGACGATATTCATATTACCCTGTACGCGCAAATTGGGCAGAGGGTTTACGATTGTCGCCTGCGGAAGATCGGACCTGGGGTCGATAAAGATATTATCAGGCCCAGCGCGCATAGTATTGCCCGCGTTATCCTGCGCTTCCATATAAAAATTATAGGTGCCAGGTTTTTTGTCCGAAATATCAATAGAGTCGGTAAATCCCGAACTGTCTGCCGCCGTCCGTGAAACATTCCCATCTCTGTTGCCGCCTGCCCATAATGCTCCGCAAAAAATAAAAAATATTGCGAAGATAAACAAGGTTTTTTTACCCATAATCCGCTCCTATCTCCTATAATGTATGGTATCACCCCCCCAAACAAAATACCCAAGAGATGAGATATTTTGAGAAAACACCGCCTCTTATTATTATAAGAGAAAAGTCGAATTTTGGCAATTTTTTTAAAAAAAAATTTACGATTATATAGGGCAGGCCCCGCTTCATTTTTTTCGGTAAACTGAGGCGGATTTTCAGAATCCGGCATTTAAAGCCGGTTGTTAATTTTTTTATTGCCAATAAAAACCTTTTCAGGTATACTAAATTGACAATATTTGACCGTTACCGGTCAATTCCCGTAAAATAGCTGGTTATTGGGTTTTTGATGTTAACATAGTGAGGAAAAATGCTAAAAGGACGATCCCTTGTAGAACCTGAGGATTTTTCCGTTGAAGAGATGGAATCCCTGTTTTTACTGGCGGAAAAGATAGAAAAAGACGAAAAATACCTTCGTGAAAGCTGCCGCGGAAAGCTCCTTGCCGCCCTGTTTTTTGAGCCCAGCACCAGAACCCGCCTTAGTTTTGAAGCGGCAATGCTCCGCCTCGGCGGAAGCTGCCTGGGTTTCGCCGAACCGGGCTCAAGCTCCGCCGTTAAGGGCGAAAGCCTCGCCGACACCATCCGCATGGCGGCAAGTTACGCCGACGCAATAGTCATGCGGAACCCAAAGGAAGGGGCGGCTCTGCTGGCCAAGCGCTATTCCTCAGTGCCGGTTATCAACGCCGGGGACGGCGGCCATCATCATCCGACCCAGACTCTCACAGACCTCCTTACCATAAAGCGGCTTTCCGGCAAAATCGACTCTTTGACGGTCGGTTTTTGCGGAGACTTAAAATTCGGCAGAACCGTACATTCGCTCGCGAAAGCCCTCGCGCGCTACAATAAAATCAACATGATCTTTATCTCTCCTCCCGAGCTTGTTATCCCCGAATATATCAAGAGCATCCTGAAAAAGCAGAATGTTGATTTCCGCGAAAAGGAAGACCTTGAAAAATCCATGCCGGAACTCGACGTGCTTTACATGACGAGGGTTCAAAGGGAGAGGTTTTTCAACGAGGACGATTACATCCGCCTGAAAGACACCTATGTGCTTAACAGCGAAAAAATGTCCGCCGGGAAGGACAGTTTGATAGTGCTTCATCCCCTTCCGAGGGTAAACGAAATTTCTGTAGAAGTAGACACCGACAAAAGAGCCGCGTACTTCATCCAGGCCAAATACGGAATGTTTGTAAGAATGGCGCTGCTGGCGTCTATTTTAGGGGTTATATAGGCAAAGAGGAAATGAAATGCTTAACATAGACGAAATTAAGAATGGGGACAATAAAACGCGCCCCGTCAAGGGGCGTAGATGAAAAATTCAAAACGTCCCGGCGCAAAAAAAATTATAACATTTAACGTAATGAGGACGGCTTTAGCCATGCTTAAGCTTTGCTTAAGCAGTCCGCGCCGCGGCAAAGAGAGAATAAAATGTTAAATATTGACGAAATTAAGAATGGCATCGTTATTGATCACATAAAAGCCGGGCTGGGCATCAGGATTTTTAACTGGCTTGGGCTTGATAAGGCTCCGTATACCATCGCCTTTGTCGCAAACGCGTCTTCGGAAAAATGCGGGCGCAAGGATATAATTAAAATTGACAATACCATTTCTATCAATCTTGACGTATTGGGCCTTATCGATCCAAATATCACCGTAAACATAATTGAAAATGAGCGCGTAACAAATAAAATTAAATTGCAGCTTCCAGAAAAAGTCGAAAATGTCCTTAGCTGTAAAAACCCGCGCTGCATAAGTTCGACGGAAAAGTATTTAACCCATGTTTTTCATCTTGAAAACTCCGATCTTCGCACTTATCGCTGCGAATACTGCGATGAGATAATTTCCGCAGGAGATTTTAAATGATAAAGTTGGTTTCCGCCGTAGATCTGTTATTTGAAGCCGCCGCGTCCAGGGGTCATGTCTGCGCAGGGCTGGATACTTCACCTGATTATGTCCCTCCGGCGGAAAGGCGCAAAGCCCAAAACGACGCTGAGGCCGTTCTTGCGTTTAACAAGGCGTTAGTTGATTCTCTTTTTGACGTATGCGCCTGTTTTAAGGTACAGATCGCCTATTATGAGGAAATGGGAAAAGCCGGGCTTTGCGCCTACAGCGATACTTTAAAATATATTCGCGATAAAAAAGGCATAGTAATCGCCGACATAAAACGCGGCGATATCGCCGATACCGCCAGCCGTTACGCGAAAGCCCACTTTACAGGCGATTTTGAGGCTGACTTTGTAACATTGAACCCCTATATGGGAATGGACTCCATAAAACCCTGGCTTCAGGAAGCAAAGGCTCTCGGCAAGGGCGCTTTTGTTCTTTTGAGGACAAGCAATCCGGGAATGAAGGATTTTCAATATCTGGAACTTGCAAACGGAAAGCTGCTTTACAGTGAAGTGGGAAATAAATTGGCGGATCTTGCCCAAAAAAACAGAGGGGATCACGGTTACGGCATATTCGGCGCTGTAGTCGGCTGTACCGAAAGAACGGAAGCGTCAATGATCAGGCAGGAGTATCAAAACCTTTTCTTTCTGATTCCCGGTTACGGCGCTCAGGGAGGCGGCGCGAAGGACGCGGCTCTTCTTTTACAAAAAGGAAACGGCGGCGTAGTAAACGCTTCCCGTTCGATCATCACCGCCTGGCAAAAAGACGGCGCGCAAAACGCAGATAACGCCCTTGCCGCTGAAAAAGCAAGAGAGACCGCGATAAAAATGCGCGATGAAATCAATAAGGCTATATAATTTATAAAGAAAAGTATTGGAGAATAAATGTGTGTAAAGAATAATACAAAAAGTCTTATCTGTGAGTTAGCTGATAATCATTATATTAACAGTGAGTTTTTTATTTTGCATTTTAACTGGGAAGGACAGGCGCCGAAGGCAGGGCAGTTTTTCATGATAAGGCACCTGCGCGGTTCTGTTTTTCTTCCGCGCCCGATCAGCGTTTTTGAGTACAACGGCGGACAGAGGCTCCTTAAGTTTCTTATCGCAAAACGCGGAAAGGGAACGGAAGAGCTATCGCAATTGCTGCCGGGCGAGAAAATTCAGCTAACAGGCCCTATCGGCAACGCATGGGCGGATTTTTTGCCTGAAAGCGGAAAGGCGGCCCTTGTCGGCGGCAGCGTCGGGCTTGCTCCCCTTGCCGCTCTTATGGCGGAAAAGCCAGATTATTCTTTTCATTTTTTCGCGGGGTTCAGACAGGGTTTTCGTGAAAAAGAGGAAGAAAACGCGGTTTTGGGACATGCCGTAAACGCGAAAAAACTTGTCATCGCGGCGGAAGACGGCAGGAACGCGCTTGACGGCCGCGTCACGGATTTTCTTTTTGATCCTGAAAGTTACGACGTGTTATTCGCCTGCGGCCCATCGGCAATGCTCAATGCCGTTAAGAAAAAGTGCGAAAAAAAAAGCGTCCCCTGTTTTCTGTCCCTTGAGAGCAGATTGGCCTGCGGAGTCGGCGCCTGTCTGGGCTGTACGATAAAAACCGTAAAGGGAAACCGCCGCTGCTGCGCGGAAGGTCCGATTTTTCCGGCGGGAGAGACAATATTCGATGACTGATAACATTTTTATAAATATTAACGAACAGCATTCCGATTTGTCGGTAAAAATCGCTGGAGTAAATTTCAGAAATCCTGTTATCGCCGCTTCTGGAACATTCGGTTACGGAAGCGAATACGCGAATCTTTTCGACCTGAAGCTTCTGGGGGGAATCTGCACGAAGGCGCTTACCATGAATCCAAGAACCGGAAACACGGGAGTGCGATTACATGAAACTCCTTCCGGCCTTCTTAACTCTATCGGACTTGAAAATCCGGGTATTCATTATTTTCTTGAAAATGAGCTGCCCCGCCTTCGCCAGACTGGACCCGTGATTATCGCAAATCTGTCAGGGGCCGCGTCGGACGAATATATCAACGGCGCCGCCCTTCTTAACGAATCGGACGTTGACATGATAGAGCTCAATATTTCCTGCCCAAATGTCAAGGAGGGAGGAATGGCCTTCGGCCTTGATCCGGGAACAGCGGCTGCCCTTACCGCGGCCGTGCGCAGAGTATGCCGCAACAAGCCCCTGATGGTAAAACTTTCACCTAACGCGCCGTCTCTTTCCGCTGTCGCCCTTGCCTGCGTAAAAGCCGGAGCGGACGCGCTGTCGCTCGTAAATACATTCAGGGCAATGGCTATCGACATAGAAAAAAGAAAGCCTGTTTTTGACAATACTATAGCGGGTCTTTCAGGCCCGGCAATCAGGCCCATTGCCCTTCGCATGGTTTGGGAATTATATGACGCGCTTAAGGAAGGGGGGACTCAGGTTCCGATTGTGGGTATAGGAGGAATCTCCTGCACGAATGACGCGGTAGAATTTCTCATGGCCGGAGCCGCCGCAATACAGGTGGGCAGCGCCACTTTTGTAAATCCGCATACCATGGCGGATATCATTGACGGATTACAGCAATATATGAAAAACAAAGGCATATCGAAGGCGGGTGACATTTCTATAAAGGAAACTTATGGAAAAAATAATTGAACTATTAAAGGAATCTGGGGCTATGCTTGAGGGACACTTCCTTTTAAGTTCAGGCAGGCATTCTGACAGGTATTTTCAGTGCGCGAAACTTTTGCAGTACCCCGACAAGGCGCGGGCCGCGCTGGAGCAGGCTGTTTTAAAAATTGCCGAAGATATAAAAAATAAGAAAATCAAAGTTGATATAGCAGCGGGGCCCGCGATGGGCGGAATAATCGCCGCGTGGGAAATAGGCAGGCAGCTTTCCCTTCCCGCCGTTTTTACGGAGCGCGACGAATCGGGAGTCATGTCGCTGCGCCGCGGATTTGAAATAAAGCAGGGGCAGAATGTCCTTATTGTGGAAGATGTCGTTACTACGGGCAAATCCTTTATGGAATGCGCCGACGCGCTTGTTAAAGCGGGAGCCGTGATAAGCGGCCTTGCCTGCCTTGTGGACAGGCGCGCCGATGGCGCGTCACAGATACCCTGGCCCTTCTACCCCGCCGTAAAAATAAGCGCCGGTAACTGGGACGCGTCGGAATGTGATCTGTGCAAAAAAGGAATCCCCGCCGTAAAACCAGGCTCAAGAAAGATTATATGATTTTGAAGAGGTTTTACCACGAACCAAACAAACCACACGAACAGAAGAAAACAACGAATCACAAGTTCGTGTTGGTTCGTGTCGTACCGCAGGTACGAAGTTCGTGGTAAAAAAATTTTATTAGGATTTTTTAATGAAGGCTCTGCCGTTTTATTCGATTATTTTTGAAAATGAGAAGTTTATCGCTGTGAACAAGGCGCCGGGGATTTCTGTGGGCGGGGACAGGTGGGATGAATCGAAGGAGAGGCTCGACAGGCTTTTGGAGCGTGATTTGAAACTTTCCAAAGTCTACACCGTTCACAGGATAGACAGGGAAACGTCCGGGCTTGTTGTATTCGCGAAAGACAGGGAAACCCACCGCAGCCTTTCTCTTTTTTTTGAGAACCGAAAAATTTTTAAACTTTACATCGCGGTTGTTCACGGCCGCCCTTCCTGGAAGGAGACATCCTGCGATCTCGCTCTTGTTCCAAACGGCAATAAAAAACACATGACAATCATTGACAAGTACAGAGGAAAGGAATCACTTACGCATTTCACCTGTCTTTTGAGCGCGGGAAATTACAGCGTGCTTGAAGCGCGGCCGCAGACCGGAAGGATTCACCAGATCAGGGTACACTTAGCCGCCCTCGGACATCCTGTAGTATGCGATAACCTGTACGGAAAAGAAAAACCTGTAAAACTGTCTTCTTTTAAACGCGGCTGGAGGGGCGATCCTGTCGAGGAGAAACCTCTTCTTTCAAGACTTGGGCTTCACGCAAAAGAACTGACCCTTCCCGACGCGCAGGTACTGACGGCTCCCCTGCCCAAAGACATGTCGAGTTTGATAAATCAAATGGAAAAAAATTCGTAATAATTTTCTAAAGAGGCTGTTTGTTTGCGGCACCGAAGTCTACCTGCGGGATTAGGGGGACGGATTGTGACGCGGCTTTGTTTTCGGCCTTTATGGCGTCAAATACTTCCTGCCTGAAAACTTTTACTTTTTTCGGCGCGTCTATGCCTATTCTTACCTGATCGCCTCTGACTTCAATAATAGAAACGGTTATATCATCTCCAATTACAACTTTTTCGTTTACCTTTCTCGAAAGTATCAGCATTATTGTTTCCCCATCCCGCTTAACTCGGCCATGATATCATGCCTTGTCCGCCACCTTGTGTCTGAAAGAACCGCCTGCATTCCTGTCATGTTTTCCCTGTTGATAACGAGCGGCCCCTGAAGGTTAGCTGTCATTGGGCCGCCGTCCTGAGGGATTGTTACAATAACAAAAATCAGGGCGCTATCGGGAGAATTAATGCCGATTTCTCCAAGTTCCTCATTGGTAATATTAACTTCATAATCCGGCCTGAAAAGAAAGGGATTGATCAGGACAAAGGCGATTTCCTGATCGTCTACAGATTGAAGCCAGAAAAAAGGCTGATGTTCGGCGTCCATTAACACATATTCACTGTAATCATCAAAACCAAAAAGTCCCTGTGGAATTATCACTTTTTGCTTTTCATCAACTTCTATCAAACCATAGGCTTTGGTATTAAGTTTCATTTTTTACTCCTTATCTCAGAAAATCCAGTAACGATCGGGGAAGAAGCCTTGCCGCCGTCTGTAAGGTCGCCTGCTGCGCGAATTCCGCCATTTTAAGATCGGTGGCGGCATCCGCCATATCAAGTCCTGTTTCCCTGTTCAACATGGCCGTAATATCCGGAATCTGCTGGTTTATTCTTAACCATGCCATTTCAGAGCGTTCCTGCCTGCTTCCTATTTCCGCCATTCTGTATGTTATATTATTTATTGAAAGATCCATACCCGCTATGCCCTGGCTGCCGATAAATTCCTGATCTCCCCTTAACATTCCGTCCCTTAAACGAATAACCATATCAAATATTGAGCCGCCCGAGACTCTCGCGGAATCCGCCCAGTTAGGCGCATTGTTTTCCATATTGCCCCTGATTATTCCCAGATCGCGTAACACAGCAGCGCCGCCTATCTTGTCTTCGGCGCGGATAAGGTGGGCGTTTGTTCCTTCAAGGACAAGGCCCCTTGTCTGCGGATCAATGTATGCTTTTACAGGAGCCGCCGAATCGTTGATCTTCGCGACTATTGAGGGAAGAGTGTCCCCCACCTGCGCTTGAATCTCAACGCCGTCAATAAAGAAAGAGCCCGCTTCCTGTACCCTGTAATCTGTTGCGTCAACTGATGAAAAAATCTGCATCTTTTCCGCCCAGAACGCTTCGTCTCCGCCGATGTCAAGATCGAGGAACATATTGTCGCCGATTTCAACCCTGCGCGTAGCGCCGGAACCTCTGTATTCCACGCGCACAATCATTGACTCAGGGCCGCCTTCTACGGTTCCTTCAACAATTCTGAAAGGTTCGGTAAAAACTTTGTCGCCCGCGAAGGCCTGTCTTGCATCCGGCCCCACCGCGTTTGAAATAGAGACAAGTTCTTTTAAAAGTTCGTTGACTTCAACCGCCATTATCTTAAGTTCATCGGGTGAAAAAGTACCATGCGCTCCCTGGAGGGCAAGTTCCCTCATCCTTTGAACGATGGAATTAACTTCGTTTATGTAATCGTGAGTGTTGTTGTAGTGCTCTTTCGCATATAGAACATTTTGCTCAAAACGGTTAAGGCGCGAAAGGTAGGATTCGTATCTTACGGCATGGGAAGCCGCGATAGGATCGTCCCTTAACTGATGAAGCCTTGACTGTTTGCCGATTTGCGACTGTATATTTGAAA
>JGI24698J34947_10001016_pt1 | contig 14442 bp, 11 predicted proteins | sample TergutMp193P3_FD_34947 | JGI IMG/M metagenome (IMG submission 34947) | reverse complement strand
GAAAATAACGGTACTGTCAGCGGCGTTCCGGCAAACGCGGCGGTAGAGATTGTAAAAAATTTTATATCGATGGTCAGCAATTCGGAGATAATATCCCCCACGGTCTGCCTTGCGCCGGAAATTTTGGAATTTGAGAAAAAAACGATTATCCATATTCACGTACCCGCAAGTTCGGAGGTGCATAGCTGTAAAAAAGTCATATATGACCGTGTGGACGATGCCGATATAAAGGTAACGTCTACGAGTCAGATTGCCGCGATGTATATACGCAAACAGAACATTTTTACGGAGAAAAGAGTTTTCCCTTATCTGACGGACGAGGATTTGCGGTTAAAAATTCTGTTGCGTGTTCGCATGTGGGCCGTGAATAACCAGCCCGGCCATCCGTGGACAAGTATGGGCGATAAGGAACTGCTTAAAAGCGCGGGGTTGTACGGCAGGGACGCCGCAACCGGAGAAAAAGGTTACAATCTCGCGGCGGTCATGCTTCTCGGGCGGGATGAGGTTATACGCGCGGTCGTGCCGGCGTACAGGACAGACGCGTTGCTGCGCAAGGTAAACAAAGACCGCTACGACGACAGGCTGTTCGTGCAAACAAACCTCATTGACAGCTACGAATTGTTGATGGGTTTCGCACAGAAGCACTTGTGGGACAAATTTTATCTTGAACGCGATGTCCGAATCAGCCTGCGGGACGGAATCGCCCGCGAAATGCTCGTGAACACGCTTATCCACCGCGAGTTTACAAGCCCGTTCGTCGCGAAATACGTAATAGAAAAAGACAGGATGTTTACCGAGAACGCCAACCGCGCCACGGGGGGCGGCGTCCTGACGCCGGACGATTTCGAGCCAAATCCGAAAAACCCAATAATCGCGGCGTTCTTTCGTAATATCGGTTTGGCGGATGAGCTTGGCTCAGGCACGAGGAAGTTGTATAACTACGCTCAACGCTACTCGGGAAGCCTGCCTCAGTTAATTGACGGCGACGTATTTAGGATTATCGTGCCGCTGGACGATGAATATTTAGCCGATAAGGACGAAAACGGTGTTCTGCCTGAAAATCAGGAAAAAATTGTATTTGTTGTGGAGAAAAATGTGGAGAAAGATACCGAAACTGTGGAGAAAAGCGCAGCGACTGTGGAAAGGGTCGGTGAAAGGGTCGGTGAAAGGGTCGGTGAAAGGGTCGGTGAAAGGGTCGGTGAAAAAATAACCGCAAATCAACAGTTGATATTGGATTATATTACTGAAAATGCGTATGTTACGATACCAAACCTGTCTTCATTTATCGGTATCTCACGCAGAAAAACAGAGGAGAATATGCAAAAACTCAAAACCAAAGGACTAATAGAGCGCGTTGGCGCGGATAGGGGCGGTTATTGGAAGGTAATGCGACCACTTCATCAGGAAAAAGGAACGGAAATTGCCGTCAAACTCGGAAAATAACAAAAGAATAGCGAAAAACACTCTCGCCCTGTACTTCCGCCAGATAATAACGATGGTCGTGGCGTTGTTCACGTCGCGTATCGTCCTGCAAACGCTCGGCGTTACCGACTACGGAATAAATAACGTCGTAGGCGGTGTGGTGGCGATGTTTGGGTTTTTAAGCAATACGCTAATGGTTATAACGCAAAGATTCATTTCCGTTGAGTTGGGAAAAGGCGGCGACATAGTCGTCTTGCGAAAAATATTTTCCACGAGTATGATTTTGCATATCGCCGCCTGCGTTATAGTTGCTATTCTTGCCGAAACGGTAGGATTATGGTTTTTGAATAATAAACTTGTAATTCCACCAGAAAGAATGGTCGCGGCTAACTGGGTGTATCAATTTGCCGTATTCGGTTTTTTATTGTCTCTGTTAAATGCCCCGCTTACGGCGCTGATAATTTCTCACGAGGATATGCACATATACGGATATATGGGGATTTTCGACGTCGTTGTACGGCTTCTTACGGTTTATTTGCTAGTAATTATAAACGCTGACAAACTTATATTTTTGGCGTTATTCGGCTTTGCGGTTACTTGCATTGTATGGCTTTTTTATTTTATTTATTGCAGAAGACAATATCAGGAAGCAAAGTTTTCGTTTGTATATGATAAATCCATGTTGAAGGAATTGAGTGGGTTTGGTGGATATGTATTTTTCGCGAGCATTTTTATGGTATTTAATATTTATGGAATAAACATTATGCTTAATATGTTTTTTGGTCCGGCAATAAACGCGGCAAGAGGATTATCTACACTGGTCAATACCGCGCTTATGTCTTTTGGAGATAATTTCAAGCAAACGTTAGTTCCGCAATTAACGAAATCATATGCCGCAAATGATAGAGGTTATATGTGGAGTTTGGTTGAACGCGGAACCCGAATGTCGTTTTTTTTATTCCTTATTTTTTCCGTTCCATTATTGTTGGAAACAGATTTTATATTAAAACTTTGGCTTGGCAATGTCCCAGAATATACGGCAATTTTTACCAAATTGACAATTATTTATGTCTTGATTAATGGGTTGCCCTATATGTTATCAAATTTAGCTAACGCTACGGGAAACATCGCAGCATATTATACTGTCGGATATTATATTAATCCGGCAGTGACGTTATTATTGTCTTATTTTGTGTGTAAAACAGGATACGAACCGCAATATGTTTTAATCGTTCCTTTTTTTATGCTTCCAATAGTCTGGGTGGCACATTATATAATAATGAAAAAACAGGTCAATTTTTCAATCAGGTTTTTTACAAAAAAAGCGCTTATCCCCATATTTTTTGTTTCGACATTATCTTTTTTACCTTTTTACTTTGTGAATAAATTATTTTATGAATCATTTATCCGTGCGTGTATTGTCATAATAACCAGTATGCTATGGACTGGAATTGTTATTATGTTTATTGGATTGAAAAATAATGAACGGGTAAAAATACTTGCTTTTGTAAAACGAAAGTTTTTGTTTCAATAAATAAAAATATTGTTAGGAGAATACAAATGAAAATGTTGAAAAAGGTAATTAAGAAAATTCTTAAAATAATTCTTCCCCGTAAATTGATTAATACGTTAAAGAACGTGAAAACAGATATGATAGACGTTTTATTTGTAGGGGGATTCCGTAAAAACTTATTAAAACTGCAACAACTCAACCAGAAGAACGCCTATATGGTTCAAAGAGAAAAAGGTATGAATTATGCCAGAAACTATTTGCTTGGCTTGAATCGAAACGAACAAGATACCGAAACCTTGGAAATTATTGAGTTTCTTGAGAAAAGTAATCCGTTTTTGATGTATGCGTATGATTTTATCAGAGAATATAATCCATTGTGCATTAATGTGCTTAGAGATGAAACCTGCGATATGAATTATGTTTTGCACGACAACAAACGGATGTATTTTCCGCAAACTTTCGATACGGAAAACTGCCGTGGTTATTATAATACCTTATGTATAGAACAGGACATAAGATCGCCTCATAGATATGATACTCCCGGATTTGCAGTAAAAACAGGCGATGTAATCGCCGATGTGGGCGCGGCGGAGGGAATTTGGGCTTTAACCCATATTGAATCGGCGGAAAGAATATATTTATTTGAGTGTAACCCTGAATGGATAGCTGCCCTGCAAAAAACTTTTGAGACGTGGAAAAATAAAGTCGTAATTGTAAACAAGTACCTCTCAAATGTTAGCAATAATAAGGAATGTATAACGTTTGACGATTTTATAAATGGCGGGAAAATAAACGTTATAAAGGCCGACATTGAAGGTGCTGAATTGAATTTTTTGGCTGGTAGCGAAAAAACATTGGCATCGGCTGTAGACCTAAAGCTATTATTATGCACATATCATAGAAACGATGACGCCGAGAACATGAAATCGGTTTTAGAAAATAATGGCTTTGATACGGAATTTTCAAATGGTTATATGTTTTCGCCAAGTTGGTCTATGGAAGGGCCATATTTAATGAAAGGAATAATACGGGCAAAAAAACAATAATGAATAAAACATTTGAATATTGAACATTAAAAAAATTATCAGTAAGGATGGATAAAATAAGAATGAAAAGAATATATAGATTTCTGCATAGCAAATTGGCGAAGTTTTATACTTGTATTATTGATACGATTCAGTACATGTATGAAATGATGGCGTCCATTTTTGACAGAAGGATACGGATTAGTTTCACTAATTTTTGGGTTGGTTTTCATAAATTGAAACACTCATACGAGTGGATTAAACGTATTGAACATGCTTGTTCATTTAGTAAATCAGATAAAAAGTGTAGTTTTAGAATAGTAAAATATTATAACCCGCAGATTACAATTTATTCCGTGTATGGAGATATAAAAAAAATAAGAAATTCTACGGCGCAAGTTAAAATACTTTGTAATGGCGAAAATGTGGAATATGCTCCATGGGTGCAATATAAAGGAAATTGCATCGATTGTGTTGACCTATCTTTGGGATTTAATTATATGAAAGCCGATAACTATATACGACTTCCCAATTGGTTCGGAAATTGGTACGAACGAGGTTTTTGGGATTGCCGCTCAAAAGATGAGATAAAAAATATATTGGACACAGCGGATAACGCTAAACAACAATACCAAAAAATAAAATTCTGTTCTCTAATATCAAGTCATGACATTAGCGGACTCCGAACAAAAATTTATAACAATGTCGCCAAAATTGCAAACGTAGATTGTCCGGGGAAATTGTTGCATAATGACGATACCTTGCACAGTAAATATAACGATAACAAGCGTATGTATTTGCAACAATACAAGTTCAATATTTGCCCGGAAAACTCAATAGGCGAAGGTTACTGTACGGAAAAGATATTTGATTGTCTGCTTTCGGGTTGTATCCCAATCTATAACGGCTGGAGCAAGAATCCTGAACCGGATATTGTTAACCCCAATATCATAATGTGGTACGATGAACTTGATTTGGAAAATAATAAATATACGTTGAACGAAATAAAAAAACTTCACGAAAACGACAAACTTTATCGTTCGTTTGTGGAACAGCCATTTTTTTGCGACACCGCTGTTGATAAGATATATGATATTATAAATAAGGTTGATGAGAAAATACATGAGATTTTAATTAGCAAAAAGATTATTTAATTTTTCAAATATTAAATTGCTTTTTTACATTAAAATATAGTATTTTCCATTTGGAAGAGTATTAAAATTAATGTATTTAATAACAAGAAGTATGGGAGATTATATGGGTATGGACTTAATGCAAGTAATTAAGAAAACTATCTTTTGGCGTGTGTTGAGAAAAATAAGGAATGTTTTGCGAGAAACTAAACAAAAACTTAGTGCGCCGCCGCATAAAATTCCTGCGAAATTAAAAAGGGATTTTACTATGAATGAAAAAATTCATGTTTGTTATAATTATTATGACAGCAGAGTAAGTAATTCTCTAAAAAACACCCGGCAAACCTATGAAGATGTGTTTTCACTATTAGACAGTAAACAATTCAAGTATTATGACAATGATGGTTGGTCTTTTTATGACGCATTTGAGAATTATACGCTCAAAGACAAAACCGTTTTGATTTTTGGCCTTGCCGGCTGTAATTGCGAGGCGATGGCTGTATGGAAAGGAGCAAAGAAAGTTTATGTTGTTGACTACAATAAGCCAATCTGCGAACATGAAAAAATAGAAGTGTTGACGCATGCGGAACTGTCAAAATCAGGTTTGAAATTTGACATAGGCATTTCCTTTTCTTCTTTTGAACACGACGGGCTTGGGAGATACGGCGACCCCATTGCGCCGGATGGCGATTTGAAAGCGATGCGATACGCCAAATCATTGATAGCGGAAGACGGTTTGCTTTTTCTGGGCGTTCCTATGGGAAAAGATTGTTTGGTATGGAATACCCATAGAATATACGGCGCAATCAGATTTCCGATTTTGATAAAAGATTGGCTTTGTCAAGACGTTTATCATAAAAATAGCGTGGAATTGTTTAACGCACCACAGTCTTCTTATTGCCAGCCACTAGTTGTGCTGAGAAATGTTTCGGAAGTAAAAGAATCTGATTTTTCGGAGCGTCTAAACCATGCGAAAGATTTGCAAAAACAAGGTAAAGCCTCAGGTGGGGGAAGTGGGGGGACTCGCGATGGCATGTTGCTGGAATATATTTTGTCAATGCAGATAACAGAATATCGAACGAACAACTAATAGAGAATGCAAATGAGCGACAAAAAGGCAACTATCGTATATATGGCAGATGATGACCGGCCAAAAGGCGGGTTTTGCGACAGGATGCGCGCCATTATATGGTTATACAGCTTTTGTAAAAAGCATGGTTTTGATTTTAAGATAAATTTTACGCATCCGTTTAAATTGCAAGAGTATTTGAAACCAAATTCCTACAACTGGATATACAACGAAAAAGAATATATAGAGTGTAATTCGATAAAAATAGCAGATTTTTTATCGCTGTCGCCATTTAAAAAATATTATGATGCAGATACATTATATTGCGAAGATTTAACCACGGAAGAATTAGAAACAATCTTACTGAAGCACGCGCAATCTTACGCCCAAATCTTAGTATATTCTTATAGACGGGTAGATGAAATTTTGCCGGATTATGGAAAATTATTTGACGAATTATTCTGTTTTTCCACAGAATTAAACGAAACGTTGCAATTTCATATAAACCAGATGAATCACTCGTATGTTGGAGTTCATTTTAGATTCCAACGGTTGTTAAACGATATAGCCAGCGAGGTAAGTTTCGGGTCTTTCGTACATCCAGTTCTATCTATAAACGAACAAAAAAAATTGTGCGTTGCTTGTGTGAGGGTAATAAAAGAGATTCATAAAGAGAATCATAACCATAGGGTATTAGTTTGTTCAGACAGTACAAATTTTATGAAATTTATAAAAGGTTTTAACTATGACTATGTTTATCTAGTTGAAGGCGAACGAAAACATCTTGAGGTGAAAGGTATTGACAAGGAACACATACTTCTATTATTGTTGGATTATTTTTTACTTGCTTTTGCAAAAAAGAATTACTCTGTGATAAAGAGAAATATGTATCAGTCTACATTTCTGTTTTTTGCTTCTTTACACAAAAAAATCGAGTTTGTCGTTTTGGATTATAGAATACCTGTTCTGCGGAGAATTGTCAGTAAAGTAAAGAAAATTATTATGAAAATACCTGTTCTGCGGGGAATTGTTTGTAACGTAAAGAAAATTATCATAAAAACACCGCTTCAGTATAAGTGATATAGTCGATTTTTCTTGACAACTTTGAAAAAATTGGTTTATAAAAAAGATTTTGAACGAGTTGACTTTATTTTATGACATATTGTAATTTATATAAACAAAACGTTTTTCGTCACAGTCTAAGTTAGAGCAATAAAAATATGAACCAAATCCACGTCACATCCCCGCTGCTCCCGCCGCTTGCGGAGTTTATCCCGTATTTGCAGGATATTTGGGAGAGGAAACGGCTGACTAACAACGGCTATTATCACGGGGAATTAGAGAAAAAATTGTGTGAGTATTTGGGGGTGGAGTATCTCAGCCTTTTTACAAACGGGACGCTGACCCTCATAACCGCGCTGCAGGCAATGCGCATAACCGGGGAAGTCATCACCACGCCGTACAGTTTCGTCGCCACGGCGCACTCTATATGGTGGAATGGCTTGAAACCGGTATTTGTTGATATAGAAGAAAGAACTGGCAACATAAACCCAGCTCTTATCGAATCGGCCATAACCCCCGCTACGACCGCGATAATGCCTGTACACGTTTACGGCAATCCCTGCGACGCGCAGGCTATTCAGGATGTGGCTGATCGCTACGGTTTGGCTGTGATATATGATGCCGCCCACGCTTTTGGGGTTACTGTGAACGGTGAGAGCATCCTCAACTTCGGCGACATGAGTTCTTTGAGTTTTCACGCTACCAAAACTTATAACACCGTTGAGGGTGGGGCATTGGTCGTGAAGGACGCACGCACAAAAAAACGCATAGACTACTTGAAAAATTTTGGTTTTGCGGACGAAGTAACTGTCGTCGCGCCGGGTATAAATTCCAAAATGGATGAACTCCGCGCGGCATACGGCTTGCTGAATTTGAAATTGATAGATGATGCCATAGAAAAACGCAAACAGATTGCCAATGCGTATAGAGAATGTTTGCGGAAAGTAAAAGGAATTTCGTTCTTCGATGACTTGCCGGGTGTAAGGCACAACTATTCCTATTTCCCCATCTTTGTGGATGAGAGGGAGTTCGGAATGAGTAGGGATTCCCTCTATCAAAAATTGAAAGACAAAGATATTTTCGGACGGAGGTATTTTTACCCGTTGATTAGCGATTTCCCGGTATACAAAGGATTGCCGAGTTCCGCGCCCGAGCGTTTGCCTGTGGCTCGCAAGATGGCGGAAGAAGTGATTTGTTTGCCGATATATGCGGATTTGGATATGGAAGAGGTTGAAAGGATTTGTATGGTGGTGGAAACAAAGGAGGATAAACAATGACAAGTTTCTACACAGAAGAAGAGTTAGTTGGGCTTGGGCTAAAAAAATATGGCAACAATGTGCTAATCAGCCGTAAATGCAGTATCTATTCACCTGATAAAATTTCCATAGGCGATAATGTGCGTATTGATGATTTTTGCATTTTATCCGGTGATATAATGCTTGGTTCTTATATACATATTGCTGCTTATTGCGCTTTGTATGGTTCTTTTGGTATTGAAATGGAAAATTATACAGGATTATCTCCACGCTGCACTATTTTCTCTGCTTCGGATGATTTTTCAGGTGATTACTTAATCAGTCCAATGGTTGATGACGGTAAAACTAATGTAACTGGAGGTAAAGTGTTGGTTAAAAGATATTCTCAAATTGGAGCATGCTCTGTTATATTACCTACGGTTATTATTAATGAGGGTGTGTCAGTTGGCGCTATGTCTTTGGTGAGTAAAAATTTAAAAGAATGGGGAATTTATGTGGGAATACCCGTTCGAAAAATTAAAGAACGGAGTAAAGGATTGTTAAAATTTATCCCGAATAATCTCTTGGCACAAAAATGATGATAAAATATGATAAGATGTTTGTTAAAATAAGAACGTTATTGTGAGAAAGAAAGACTGGAAAATGCAAAATACATCAATGCCGCTTGTTTCTATAAATTGCACGGCCTATAATCACGCTCCATACATCCGTCAGTGNCTNGATGGATTTATAATGCAGAAAACAGACTTTCCAATAGAGNTTCTAGTTCATGATGATGCCTCTACNGACGGTACTGCTGACATCGTTCGGGAATATGAGCANAAGTATCCAAATATAATTAAACCTATCTATCAAACNGAAAATCAATACTCAAAAGGGGAAGGGACATCCATCAACTGGACATATAATTATTCGAGNGCNCAGGGGAAGTATATCGCAATTTGTGAAGGGGATGATTATTGGACTGACCCGTATAAATTGCAGAAACAGGTGGGTTTTTTGGAGGCGAATCCGGAATACGGCTTGTGCTATACNAAGGTGAAGGCTTATTGGCAAGAGCAGAAGGAATTTGAGAAAAGATTACGGGGCGACAAAATTTGCCGAAAAGATGATTTTTTTTATAATTGGTCGATTTCTACATTGACATTCTGTTTGCGTAAAGATTTATTGTTTAGATATTACGAAGAGATAAAGCCAGAAACAAGGGGTTGGAAGCGTATCGGCGATTGGCCGATGTGTTTTTGGTTTTATTGTAATAGTCGAATACATTTAATAGATGAACCTACAGGCGTATATCGTATAAATGCTGGTTCAGCTACAAATTCTAATTCTTATGAAGAGGCTGTGAAAATTTGGAAAGAGCGCCGTAAAATATTTACTTTTTTCATGGGATATGGCGATTGCTATACTCCTGAATTGAAAAAACATATAATTAATATATATTTGTGTGATCGTGCGGCTATCGCACATCGTTTCAAAAGGTATTGTGAATGTAGAAAATATAGCAAAATGGTTGACCGAGATACGAAACATCATCGTATAAAAGATATTTTGATATGGAAGTCAATGCTATTGACGGTTTATATAATCATAAAAAAACTGGTTTATCGATGTGTTAGAAGGTCGATACTATTAACAAAAATGTATCATTATTATATGACCATAAAAAAGTGGCTTATCAATGTGTCAAGTGGTAAAATTATGCTTATAAACCATCAAAACCATGGAACTGATAGTGAAAATAAATCCTAAAATTTCAGTAATTATTCCAGTTTACAATGTTGAAAAATATCTGGAAAGATGTATAAATAGCGTTCTCTCGCAAACATTCACAGATATTGAATGTATTTTAATTGACGACGGCTCACTGGATAATAGCGGAAAAATTTGCGATGAATACGCAAAAAAAGATGTGAGAATTAAAGTAATTCACCAAGAAAACGGCGGAGTGTCTTGCGCCAGAAACGCCGGATTGGATATTGCACAAGGAGAGTGGATTACGTTTATTGACAGCGATGATTGGGTTGACGAAAATTATTTGGAACTTATGTATAACAATGCTGTGAACAACAATTGCGAATTATCAATTTGTGGATGGAGGTCAATAGACGAGAACGGTAAACTTATGGCAAAATCTAAACAATTTCCTGTTATATTTTTTGATAAAGTTTCCGCCAAAAAAACATTACTAGGTTTTAAGTATTTCACAACGTCTACTTGGTGTAAATTAGTTTATCGACAATACATATATGAAAATAACATTCGTTTTGATATGGAGGTTACGGTTTGTGAGGATGGACTGTTTTGGTTCGAAGTTATTGATAAAATCGACAGGGTTTTGTACGATTCTACTCCTTGTTATAATTATATGAGAAACGCAAATTCGACTTTAAATTCAATAATGGCTGTCGATAAGTATATGACAAATTATATTGCAACAAGAAAAATGGCGCAGATAGAGAAAAATAAAAGCGTTTTAAGAAAAATTAAGTCGTACGAAGCGCTTGTTGCAAGCCATTTATGCAGCATTGTATTGCAAGGAGATGAATTTATTAAAGAAAAGTATGATTTTTATAGAAAACACATATTAAATTCTCTATTTTACTATATAATGGATAGTGACATAGGAATTAAACACAAAATAAAAACGNTATTGTATTTGTTTCCGAAAATTTATTATATTTTTAAGAAAATAAAAGGCAATAAAACGGGCAAAACTCAATAATACCACTATATATTGAGGTACGGTTTTGATTTATAGAAAGTAAGAAAGGAATATAAATGAAAAATTTAAACACCAAGGCATACGATATTTTTAGTGGAGCGATGTTTCGCAGTATAAAGAAACAAATTGCACTTAAATTACGCCGGAGATTATCCATTAACACAACGTCTCTTATTGCTAATTTGAACGTTGATATGACAAAAAAGCAACCGCGGGTTCTTATTTCTTATATTTCAACACCACTTATCAATATAAGTGATAGAAATACGTTGCATACAAATTTTACTGAAATCTTTCAAATTATCCGTTTTTTTATTTCCCGCGATTTCATTATTGACGTTGTCGATTGTAACGACGCTGCTGTTTTACCGAAAATCGAAAATGTGAAATATGATTTTATTTTTGGATTCGGAGAAGTATTTTATTTTATAACAAAAAAATATCCGAATGTAAATAATTGCATTTATATAACTGAAAATTCACCGGATTTTTCAAATGAAAAGGAAATGGAACGGATTAACTATTTTTACGAAAGACACAGAATAAAGATTCCGTATTCAAGAACAAACGCCTATTTCAAAGTAGAACATTTTGAATCGGTAAAAAATGTCGTTGTTATGGGAATTGAGTCGCAATTTGAAAAATACAATTATAAAAAACTCACTACTATAAATCCTACCGGCCATAAAAACGAAAAATTTACCACACATTCTCCGATTAATGATAAAATTAAAAAATCATTTTTGTGGTTTGGTTCGTATGGAGCAGTACACAAAGGGCTTGATATTTTAATTGACATTGCCGAAAAAAACAGCGACTTCGATTTGCATATTTGCGGTTTATCCAAAAATGAGGAATATTTATTCCGAAAAACAATATCAAAGTGCAAAAATATTCATAACCACGGATTTGTGAATGTAAATAGTCAAGAGTTTATTGACATAATAAATTCGGTTGCGTTTATGGTCTTTCCGTCTTGCAGCGAGGGAATGAGTACGGCAGTTTTGACTGTCGCAAGGCATGGGGTACTACTACTACTACTACTACGTAGCAGCGGAATGGACCGCCTTGGGGATTATGCTTTTTGGCTTGATGATTTTAGGGTTGAATATGTTGAAAAAAGAATGCGTGAAGTTTCGGAGATGGAAAATGGTTTTCTTACGCAAAAAAGCAGGGAATTGCAAAAATACGCAAACGAAGAATTTTGTTTGGAACGATTTACCGAAAAATTTGAAGAATGTATGAAAGGGATATTGGATTGAATAAAAAAATTAAGATTTTGCATATAAGTACGTCGTTTGAAACTTCGTCGGCAGGTTATCGATTGCATAAATCGCTGCTTCAAGAAACCGATGCCGATAGTTATTGCTTTGTTCAAAGTTCGTCGTTGGACAATATGCGGATTGTTAAACTTTCCGATGGAATACTGTCAAAAATAAAACAGAAAATATTTTCTAAAATAGAAAATATTTTAATAAATACATTTTATCCTAACCGGTTGAATTTGCCGTTTAATTCAGCGTCGTTTTCTTCCAAAAACGTTGTAAAACAAATAAATGATATAAAACCCGATATTGTTCATTTGCATTGGATTTGCGGCGGGTTTATGAAAATTGAAGATATCGCAAAAATCAAATCGCCTATAGTTTGGTCGCTTCATGACCAGTGGGGGTATACGGGTGGATGCCACATTGTTGCGGAACAAGCCCCGCAACATAGTGGCAAATGGATGCCACATTGTTGCTACGACTTGGACAGAATGTGCAATAAATATACTGAAAATTGTAATAATTGCGGAGTATTGAGAAGTACAAAGGAAAAAGATTTGAGTTTTAGAATTCTACAGAGGAAAAAAAAGGTGTTTGGAAAAATAAAATCAATGACAATAGTTGGAGTTAGTAGATGGATGGCGGATTGCGCAAAGAAAAGTACGGTATTTTCAGATAAAAAAGTTATTTGTTTGCCTAATCCGATAGATACAAATGTTTTTAAGCCGGTGGACAAATTTCAATCTCGAATGTTGTGGAATTTACCGAAAGACAAAAAGTTGGTATTATTCGGCGCGATAGCAGCAACGTCCACGTCGTATAAGGGTTATGATTCATTGGTAGAAGCATTGAATAAAATATCCTCCGAGAATGTTGAATTTGTGATTTTTGGTTCAAGCGAACCGACGAATCCACCGAAATTACCATGTAAAGTTCATTATTTAGGGCATTTATACGATAATGTCAGTTTAGTGTCGTTGTATAGCGCCTGCGATGTCATGGTCGTACCGAGTAAGCGGGAATCGTTTGGACAGACAGCGTCGGAGGCGTTCTCCTGTGGGACGCCTGTGGTTGCTTTTGGGATTGGAGGATTAACGGATATTATTGACCATAAAATAAACGGTTACCTAGCGCAGCCGTTTGATACTTCTGACCTTGCAAAAGGTATTGATTGGATATTAAACAGTGAAAATTACGATGAATTATCCAAAAACGCGCGAGAAAAGGTCGTCCGCGAGTTTGATTACGGCGTTGTGGCGAAAAAGTGTCTCAATCATTATGGGAGAGTTTTAAAAAATGGCTGAAAACTTTTCATTATTCAGAGGAGTGCGTGAAAGTGTGAAAAAAGGTAAAATAAATTTATTCTATTGACTTTTTCTTGAAAAGCATTTATTTTATTATCGTGTAATGTGTCGTATCTCCTACCTGAGAGTAGGGGAAAAGAGAGGAAATAAATGCCAAAACTATCGATAATTACGGTAAATCTTAATAATAAAGCGGGGCTTATAGACACTGCACAAAGCGTTGTCGCGCAGACATGGACTGACTACGAATGGATAATTATCGACGGTGGCTCAACGGATGGAAGCGTTGAAGTAATAAAAGAATACGCGGACAAAACAGAAAAACTCATTTATTGGTGCAGCGAACCCGACGACGGAATTTATCAGGGAATGAATAAAGGGATCGAAAAGGCAAGCGGAGAGTATTGCTGGTTTCTTAATTCCGGCGACTATGCTTACAAAAATACCACACTTGCGGAGATTTTCGCCAATAAGTTTGACGAGGATATTGTTTCTGGCGATGTGTTTTTTAAATTCGGTCATAATGATTTACGGCTACACAAATACTTGAGAAATATAAAAAACGGCAAAATACCTGAGTATTTTTGGTTTGGGAAAAGTTTGCCACACCAGTCTACGTTTATTAAAAAAGAATGTTTTAATAAACACGGAAAATATAAAACAGA